>Ga0070698_100001951_pt1 | contig 22915 bp, 16 predicted proteins | sample KBSK1502metaG_FD_65477 | JGI IMG/M metagenome (GOLD analysis project Ga0070698, IMG submission 65477) | Corn, switchgrass and miscanthus rhizosphere microbial communities from Kellogg Biological Station, Michigan, USA - KBS K1-50-2 metaG | ecosystem: Host-associated > Plants > Roots >...
CTGACGCACGCTTAACTGCCGGCAACTTAAAACTGATATTTACAACACAGAATGCTTGACCATTTACCATCGCGCGATTAGAATTCGAATCGTCCTCAGACTAAAAACAAATGCTGCCACGTACTCAACGCCAGAAAGAAGTCCTCGATTACATCACTCGCTTTCTCGCGAAGCACGGGCACGAACCATCATATGCACAGATCGCGCGCAACTTTGGCGTCAGCTCAAAGGCAACGATCGCAAAACATATCACAGCACTGGAAAAGCGTGGCTTGCTCAAACGCGATCATCAACCGGGACGTTTCACGCTCGCAGTCAAGGTTGAAGAAGTTCCGGCGGACGCAGTTTGCGAAGTCGCCCTGCTCGGCCGCATCGCTGCCGGTGTTCCCATCGACGCGATTGAAGACATCGAAATGATTTGTGTGCCGCGCTTCCTGTTTGGCCGCGTGCGCCCGGAGCGCATCTACGCGCTGCGAGTCAAAGGCGATTCGATGATCGACGAGCATATCTGTGACGGTGACATTGCGCTCATCGAAAACCGGACGGAAGCACGCGACGGCGAAATCGTCGTGGCCTTAATCGATAGCGCGCGCGCCACGCTGAAACGTTTGTTCCGCTTCGGTGAGGAAGTGGAATTGCGGCCGTCGAATTCCCAGTTGGAACCCATTCGCGTGCACGCCTCGCGGGTCGAGGTTCAAGGCATCTTCCGCGGTCTGATGCGGCCTAATGCGTAGGGCCAAAACTCTTAAGATCCTAATATTTCTTAGCGTTTTTTAACCTTTGCGTCTTTGCGCCTTTGCGTGAGATTTCCGAACTAGTTCACCCAAAGGCGCAAAGAAAAAGTGGCACAGACTTCAGTCTGTGATTAATGCTATCTGAAAGATCACAGACTGAAGTCTGTGCCACCAGCACTTAACGCTTCCGAACAACTTTGTCGGTATCGCGCTCAAACTCGAACCTCACATCCTCAGGCTTCTTGTCCTCGCGCAAACCAACAAAGACCGGATGCCGCAGCCGCCGGTCCGCCGTCCATTCTGAGAACTTTACTTCGGCAACCAACCGTGGCTTTAGCCATTGCACCGGCTCGTTAGTCTTCGGAGCATCGACGAAAGGAGACGCCTTCGTCTTCAATGGCTGCATCAAGTTGTAAATCTCAGCCAGGCTGCGTTGGTTGAATCCACCACCGACGTGCGCGACATAGTGCAAGTCACGGCCGCGATAAAGACCCACCACCAACGCGCCAAAATTCGCGCGCGATCCCCGCGGTGCAGTGTAGCCGCCAATCACGACTTCCGCTCGCTGAATCGTTTTGACCTTCAGCCAGTCACGGCTGCGCTTCTGTAAGTATGGACTGGCGGCGCGCTTGGCAATCATGCCTTCCAGATGAAACTTCTCGATCTGTTTGAAGAAGGCTTCACCGTCACCCTCAACGTGTTCAGACACCTTAATGAAGCTTGCCGGTTTGAGGATTTTCTCCAGCAGCTCTTTGCGGTCGACTACCGGGCACGGCATCAAGTCGTTGCCGTCGAGGTAAAGAAGATCGAAGACGTAGTAGACGATATGACCGTGACCGCGTAGTGCGGCGATCCCGCTCTTGCGTCCCACGCGCGGCTGCAAAAGTTGAAAGCGGGGGATGCCGTCTTGGTCCAGGGCGACAATCTCGCCGTCGAGGATCGCTTCCTGGGCGTGGAGTTGTTTAGCCACGCCAGTCAGTTCGGGATACTGCGGCGTCATATCGATCTGATTGCGCGAAACAAAGCGCGCGCTCCCATTCTTGACGAAACAGATCGAACGAAAGCCGTCCCACTTCGTCTCAAAGATCCATTCGGGGTCCGAGAATGGATCATCGACCAGCGTAGCCAGCATCGGATGAATGATTTCAGGCATGCGCGCTGTGCGGGCTGCCGAGCAGCCGCTTGTCACAGCCTTAGCGGGCGGATGCTTTTGTGATTTCTTCGCCCTGGAGCGCGTTATTGTGGAACGCTTCTTCGTTGTCATGTCGATTATGGGCGCGAGATCAGTATCCGGAGCGGAAGGTACGGACCGCTTGCCGTAGCAAGTGGGTCTTACCGAACGCTACCCACTCGCTATCGCGAGCGGTTCCGAACCTCGATACTCTCCCAGCACTGATCTCATTGCTTGTTGCGTTGAACTCCCAGTCCTCTTAGTCTATGGGCGATTCATCATGGTCAGCAAGCGAACACAAACCTCGTCAGTACAGCCTTTCAAGCCGACAAAGCAAGAGCTAATCGAGGCTGAAGGCAAGACTGTGCCCGATGTGATTGCTCCCGACCTGTTCGTGCTTTTCTGTGGAATTAATCCTGGACTCTATACCGCTGCCGTTGGTCATCATTTTGCGCGGCCGGGTAATCGCTTCTGGCCGGCGCTGTTCGAGTCTGGATTTACCGATAGTTTGTTGTCGCCATTTGAAGAACACAAACTCCTCGAGCTCGGAATCGGAGTTACCAACGTGGTGGCGCGAGCTACGGCAGCGGCAGCAGAATTGACCCAAGATGATTTCATCAGCGGCGGTCGCAGACTGCGGGGCAAGGTGCGGCGATATCGTCCTCGAATTGTCGCGGTGCTCGGCGTCGGCGCTTATCGCGCAGCATTCGCGCGGCCCAGGGCCGTCATTGGCGAGCAGCCCGAAACGATCGGCGAGGCGCGAGTCTGGGTGCTGCCAAATCCGAGTGGGTTGAATGCGAACTATCAACTACCTCAGCTTGTGAAGTTATTTAAAGACTTACGTAAAGCGGCTGACATGCATTGAAAATGAATCGCGTATCTACTGGCAGTTGTGATACGAAAACTAAAATCAGGGAAGTACCGGCTCTACTCGCGGAAGAAGGATCCGAAAACAGGCAAGCGGCGGAACCTCGGGACATTCGACAGTCGCGCGGCTGCCGAAGAGCACGAACGCGCGGTGCAGTACTTCAAGCGGAAATGAGTGCGAAACGCTTGAATACTTAGTTTATCGGGAATGGGACCGTCTTGCGCCGCCGAAATCAGCGAACGACGGCAACGGGTTCTTTGAGCTTTGCTTTACGAGTCTTCTCGAGGTATAGCTTGGCCGCTTCCAGGCGCGCGACTCCGCTCAGTTCCTTCACCGTGATCCTTTCAGCGATCGCCGAAACCTGTTCAAATTCCGCGTCGATCAAAGGCCCAATCGCACTAAGAAAATCAAAACCCGTTTTAGGCGTGGCTACGGTCGCGGCCGAGTTGGGTACCGCGCTGACGCCCAGGTTCGGAGCCGCGCTGTTCCGCAAATCGAACCGGTCCAGTTTATTCATCATCTGCACGGCTTGTTCCAGAGACGTTAACGCCTGGTCCTTATCGGCCTTTGCCAAAATAGCCGTTCGCGCCAGCAGGATTTTTGCCGCATTTGCTGATGGCTCTCCTCTTTTGAGCTCTCGATCAATATCACTCAGCAAGTCAAGGGCGCGTTGATGGACGAAGTTTGATTCGCCAGGATCGACCTTCGCCGAATTTGACGAGAGCAGTCGTTGGGCGATGGCAATCTTTACAACTGCTCGCCGCGCAATGTCGGTAATCGCTGGAGCGATCTCGACGGCCTTTTCGAGGTCGGCCTTCCCAACAAAAAAGAGAGCAGCGCGATAGAGCACAAAAGAAACCGCATCGGCGCGCAACTCATTGTCGTCTATCTTCTGCGCAATGCGTTTCGCTCGATCGTAGTCCTCGGGCTTGGGCGCCAGTGCCGCCTTGGTGTACGCGACGTTTCTGAACAACGCATTCCTTTCTTTGGCGGCGCTGTCTTCTAATTCAGATATTGTCTTTTCATAGAATTCTTCTTTTGTGAGACGTTTCGTGTCTTCGCTCGACGAAGTAGTGCGCGACGTCCCACTAACAGATCCACTTTCGCTGTCGGGCATAAGCTGACGCTGCAACTGAGCGAGAAATCCTTGCGCCGATGGCGCAAGTTCCGGCGCAAAGGTCGCATAGCGGCGGCCGACGAGGTTACCCAGAACCAGAATCTGCCGTGCCCTCTGTTTGCCCTCGGGCGTATCAATCGCAACCGGCTGCGATAACAGTCGCTCGTAGACAGCGTTTAGAAAGCTCTTAGCTCGTTGAGGTTCGCTCGTCGCCACAGCCGCAACACCCTGCTGAGCAGGGTTTAATGCCAATATTGTTTGTCCTCCCGAACTGGTTGAGAAAGTAAGGCCGGGTTGAAAGAGATAACCTGCCAGAATCTGCGCCTCGGAAGGATCGGGCTGAGAATTAACGAATCTCGCCAGCGCGAGGTCGAAGAGTCGATTAGCAAGTTGCACGTCTTTCTTACGCAGACTGGTCAAGATGTTTTGCAGTTTGTACGAGAGACCGTCCACTAAACTTTCTTCGGCTAAGGTAAACGCCTCTTCAGGATTCGAGTCCAAAACCTGCTGGGCCATGCTCAGCAGTTGCTTGCTGCGTGCGCTGCGATCGTCGAAAGCACCTCGCTCTTTTTTATCGTTTGTTTCTTTCTCTGATAGCTGTTTCAGAAATTCGTCTGCCAACTTCGGATCGTGCTTGCGAGCTACTCGAAGGACGACTGTGCGCAACTCACTTTGGGCCGAGCCGGTGAAGAAGGCTCTCAGGTTCTCATCCCTGGGACCAGAAGCTACTTGAAAAGTTGCTTCCCAGGCCTTTCTGATCCACTTAATTGACTGACCGGGATCGTCAGACCAGAGCAAATCAGCGGCATCCGTCAAAACCGAAACGGCAGCCTCTCTGTCATTCCACAATCCTGCCTCCGTTGCAACTTGGCTGATTGTTAAGACCGCCTGTAGGTGAAGCCTTTGACGTTCGCGGTCCTTGTCGATTTGGGCAGGCCGTTGCGACAGAGCCTCTGTCCCTAAAAGAAGAAGGAACAGACAAGCGATGAGAGTCTTGGTCAATTTCATCCCGATCTCCGGCGGAAGTTACTTCACAATTGTTAGGGTGTTCTTAGGGTTCTTGATGCGCGATGAATTCACGGTAAAACTGTCGGGACCAGTGATTTCGATCTTCACCTCAAACGAAGCGTCGGGGAAATTCATGAAATCCCATTCACGATTTACGGGTATAGTTATGGTCTTGTTTAGCCTGGCGTCATGAACGCTGACAATTGCGTAGAACAAAAAAACCTGAGATTTCGCTTCCTGCTCATCGTTGAGCTTAATGTTCTCCGGGGTCGACGTTGCCGCCGTTAGGTTTATCCGAGATGCAGGTTGATTTCTCAATTTCTCCAAAACCGCCGCCGTGAAAGGGATTTGCAAAACCAACTTTTGGCCCGTTTGCGACTCGAGCGATTTCGCAAAAGTACCTTGCTTGATTAGGTTACCGATTCGTTCCTCGCCTGAACCGTTGAGCCGTCTTCTTTTCGCGGCTTCCCAGAGGCTCATTTCATTGGTGATGCGAAACTCATAGGCAATTTCCCACTTGCTGTTACGCATGTTAAGTCCGGGGGCTTTCAGCAGTAATATTTGGACGGTGGCTGATCTTGGAACCTGTGTTGGAGGTTCCGGATCTGCCGCTACCATCCGCGGCAAACTGAACGCGACCAGAAGTACCCAGATCATAACAGCCAGACTGAGTGGTCTTTTCACTTTACTTCTACCTCCCCGACGTCGTTGATCAAGGCGGTCTTATCGGGCGAACTTCCGTACCAAAGTTTTGCGATGACGCCATCCTGTAGCAACACTTTTGTGGGCATGAACTTAAATCCCAATCGTGCCAGTATCACTGCACCATGATCCAACAAGATCGGGAAATCTACAGGATTCGCTTCCATGAAGGTCTTGACACTGTCTCGGTCTTCGATGGCGACGCCATAGACCGTTACTCTTGAAGCCAAACTTGGCACGAGGTCATCACGCGCTTGTGGTGATCGGGCCTTCGTCTGGTTGACGAACGTCCTCTACCCGAGGGCACCCATGTGACACCTACTCTTTCGGCATAACACGACTTTCGGAGACAGACGAATTGCTGTGGTGGAAAGGAATGAATGTCTGAGAAGGGAGGCCATTGAGGTCCTAGGAAAACTTGAAGCCAGTTTTTACTATTGTTGGTTCACTGTTAATTCGTCGGGGGTGGCGAAATAATATTCCCGCCCAACTTTTCCTGTCAAGCACTTTGTAAGTGATGCTGCGATGCAGTTAATTTGCTTCCTTGGCAACCACTTAACTCTGAAGTGGGCTTGCCAAATGTACAAGCCGGTATGTATTGAGCCATCTCTCTTTCAGTAGGTTGGTATTCTTCATGGCATACCTATCGGAGGGCTGCTGATATGGAAATAGGGGTTCTTCAGTCTGTCAGCATTCCTCCGATCTAACCGGTGCACTAGCGATCTGATTTAAGGCGACTCTGAACTGCGCGACAGTTTGCGCGTTGGAAGTCGTGTGCTTAAATGTCTTCTCAATAACTTCATGACTGATTTTCTTTCTCAACTCAACGCACCACAACGCGAAGCAGTCTCTTCGAGCGACGGGCCGCTGTTGATTCTGGCGGGCGCCGGCTCAGGCAAGACGCGTGTTATTGCTCATCGCATCGCCTACATCATCGCTGAGCGCGGCGTGTGGCCGCGCAATATTCTGGCGGTGACTTTCACCAACAAAGCCGCCGAAGAGATGCGCAATCGCGTCAGCAAGCTGCTGGAAGATCTCGAACTCGGCAGCGCGCCCTTGATCTCGACGTTCCACAGTTTGTGCGTGCGCATTCTGCGGCGCGACATCGAGGCTTTGCAGGCCGGCTACACCCGCTCGTTCACTATTTATGATCAGGACGACGCGGTCCGTCTAACCAGAAACTGCATTCGCGAACTGGGCTTTGATGAGAAGCAATTAACTCCGCGTTCGGTGCAATCGGCGATCAGCGCGGCAAAGAATCGCGGCGAGGATGCCGAGGCTTTTACTGCCCGCGCCCAGTTCGCAGACGAACGCCGGGCCTCGATCGCTGCGGTCTTTCAGATGTACGAAGAACGTCTGCGGAAGAACAACGCACTCGACTTTGACGATTTGCTGATCAAAGCAGTCAGGCTGCTGCGCGATGTTCCGGAAGTACGTGAGCGCTACAACTATCAGTTTCGCTATCTGCTTGTAGACGAGTATCAGGACACTAACTCTCTGCAATTCGCTCTGATTCGTTTGCTTACTGAAAAGCAGCAGAACATTTGCGTGGTCGGCGATCCCGATCAGTCGATCTATCGCTGGCGCGGCGCCGACATCACTAACATTCTGAAATTTGAAGAGCATTTTCCTTCCGCGAAGGTGATTCGGCTGGAAGAGAATTACCGTTCGACGCAGAACATCCTGGATGTTGCCAGCGGTTTGATTCGTCACAACGTCGAGCGGAAAGAAAAAGCGCTCTGGACGCAGAATCCGGCGGGCGAAAAGATTCGCTACTACCAGGCGTTCGACGCGGAATCTGAGGCGCGTTTCGTCGCCGGAAAAATCGAAGAACATCTGCGCGGCGACCGCAACATTCGCGCGGCCGTGCTCTATCGCACCAACTCGCAATCGCGCGTGTTTGAAGAAGCGATGCGACGCGCCGGGTTGTCGTACAACATCGTCGGCGGTTTTTCTTTTTATGAGCGAATGGAAGTGCGCGACATCATCGCCTATTTGAAGCTGGCGATGAACCCGCACGATTCGATCGCTTTGCAGCGAGTCATCAATACCCCGACACGCGGTATCGGCAAGATGACACTGGACGAAATCGACGTTCGCGCGCGCGAGTTGGGCGTTTCTTACTGGGAGGCAATCGACGATTTGCTGGCTGACGAACGCCGGCTTGCGCCACGCGCAGGCGCCGCCCTCGCGAACTTTCAAAAGATCATCAAAGGTCTGGCGGCAAGGGCTGAAAGCTTGATGCAAGCTGGTGATGAAAGTGATGCAGACGTCGAAGCTCGGGGCAGTAGCCCGACCGTGAGGGAGAGCTCCACAACACACATCGTGGAATCCGCTTCCCCCGTTTCAGATCTGGTCAAGGCAGCCATCCTCGATACCGGCTACGAAAACGCTTTGAAAGCAGAGAACAACGATGAGGCGGAAGCCCGGCTGGAAAACTTACAGGAACTGGTCAACGCGGCGGTCGATTATGACGAGCAGGGACCGGAAGGGTTACGCGATTTCATTGACCATTCATCGCTGGTCGCTGACACGGACCAGTATCAGAGTGACGTCCCGGTAACTTTGATGACTGCTCATTCAGCGAAAGGACTGGAGTTTCCGTTGGTTTTCATCGTCGGGCTGGAAGACGGCTTGTTTCCGCATTCTCGTTCGCTCAGCAACGCTTCCGACATTGAAGAAGAGCGGCGGCTGGCCTATGTAGCGATGACCCGGGCAGAGAAGTACTTGTACGTGACTCACGCAGTAAAGCGACGGGTCTATGGCGAAGAACTGGCTTCCGAACCTTCACAGTTCCTGAATGAAATGCCCCTGGAACTCATCGACGACATCTCTCGAGGCCGGTCATGGCTATCATTCGCTCGTAACTCGAAAACGTTGGAGCAGGCGGCGGGCTCTCTTCAATATGAATACGACGAGTCGTCGGAAGGCTCTGGCAAGATATCCCAGTCGGGCAGTTCCGACCGTCTGAGCGCACGGCGTCCCGGGACAAAATTCCCCGGAAAGACCTATGACAGCGTGGAATCTATTGAGGAATTCTTTCGCAAGCGGGCCGCGAAAATGGGCGGTCACGGGACCGCTAGCGGTAAAGGCCAGAGCAGTCGGCCAGGTGGGAATAGCCCGGCCAGAGACACGGCTAACATGGGCCCGAGAAACGCACCACCGGGTTCGCGCTCCCCGCTCAGTACGGACAGGGACGAGCACCCCAGCGGGGCTGCCCCGCCGGGGACCCCGCTTGTCCGCGCTGCCGACAGCACAGACATTCTTCCGGGTTCCTACGTTCGCCACGCGAAGTACGGCCGCGGCCTTGTCCTGCGGCGGGAAGGCTCGGGCGATCAGACAAAGTTCACGGTTAGCTTTCCCGGCTATGGCCAGAAAAAACTCATCGAAAAGTATGCGAACCTGGAAAAAGGCTAGGGAAAACGTTAAGTTGTCGCCGATTCGGTCCGACTCTTCTCGGATCCATCGAGAGAGAAACGATCCGGATGCAACGGAATCATTACAGTCCTGTCACGAGGTTCGGCTAGACACCCCAAGACCCGTGTGCTAGCCTTTTCAGGACTTAAACGAGCGAACCCCAAGGTTCGCTTTTCTTTTTTGGTCTTTTCAGCGTTGCGCAATTAGGATGTGAGCCCTCTAAACTTCGGCTGACTACCTTCAGTCTCCTAGAGCCGAGGGTCGAGTCAAGAGCAATTCATGACTCGCGCGCTGCGTTTCTGAAAAGCTGGACTTAAACCATCGGATAGGAGAAACCCGATTCATGAAATCCACTGCTATTGGAAGCGCTGTCAGTGTGCTTCTCGTTTTTTCTGCGATTTCCTACGCAAAAAACTACATTCAAGACCCAAAGCCAGTTCAGACGATTCGAACTTCAAGCGAGCAAACTGAATCTCAGCCGGTAAAACCCGAGACCAAAGTCTCTGAACCAACTACCGCGGACTCAGCTGGCGCTCCTGTAACCGTCAAAACAGCGCCTGCTGTTGCCACCAACGATTTTGAAGTTGCGCCGCAGACTTATACGGCCACCGCCTACAGCTTGCGCGGCCGGACCGCCAGCGGCAAGCCCGCTAGCCGGGGATTGATCGCCGCCGACCCGAGGGTTTTGCCCATCGGCACTCGTGTTCGAGTCGAAGCCGGCACGTTCAGCGGCGAATATGAAGTGGCCGACACCGGCGGGTCAGTCAAAGGCCGCCGCATAGACATCTGGACACCGACGGCCAGGGAAGCGATGCGGTTTGGCCGGAAAACTGTGAAACTGACGGTGCTCTCGTTCGGCGGGCGGCGCGCGAAGTCTGCCACGGTTCGACCTCGGCGAGCGAATCCGACGACTGCGCCGGCAAGTCAGCCGGCTGATAAAGAAAAATAACGTCGCCAGCAAAGAGACTCTCAAGTAGAGCGGACTAGAGAAATCTAGTCCGCTTTTCTATTTTTTCAGCGAAGCAGTTAAGATGCTTCAGCGATGCCGAACCAGACTGACTTAACGACGCCTGCTTCACTGGTCGAAGTTTGGCGGGGCCCGATTGTCGAATCGCGGCATCGAGGGCATCTCACAGCCGTCAACGGCAAAGGCGAGACGATTGCCGCGCTGGGACAGCCTGAGACCGTGACCTATGTGCGGTCTTCGGGAAAGCCATTTCAGGCTATTCCGGTGATCGTTTCTGGTGCCGCAGATCGTTTTGGCTTCACTGAACAGGAGATTGCGATCGCCTGTGGGTCGCACAGCGGGGAGCCGATTCACGTCAACACGGTTCGATCGATGCTCTCCAGGATCGGGCTGGATGAAAGCGCTTTGAAGTGCGGCGTGCACGAGCCGTTCAGTGCCGAAGTCGCGCGCGAGTTGGCGCGAACTCAAACGCCGCCCGGCGTGCTGCAAAACAATTGTTCGGGTAAGCACGCGGCCATGCTGGCGCTGGCCCGGCATGTCGGCGCGCCGACGCAAAACTATGATGACCAGGGCAATCCAGTGCAGCAGGCAATCGCCAAAACCGTGGCAGATTTTTCAGACGTCCCACTCGATCAGATCGCAATCGGGACGGACGGTTGTGGCGTTCCGGTTTTCGGAATACCGGTGCGCGCCTTGGCGCTAATGTATGCGCGGCTGGTCGCGCCGTCCGAAGAGTTCGATGCCGCGACGCGAAATGCCTGCCACCGCATCGTCAAGGCGATGATTGATTTTCCGGAAATGGTCGGCGGCTCGAAGGATCGCCTGGATACCGAATTGATTAAGGCGGGCAAGGGCCGGTTGATTTCGAAAATAGGCGCCGAGGGCGTCTATACAGTTGGCGTGTTGCCCGGCGGACAATGGCCCAAAGGCGTGGGGCTCGCGCTCAAGATCGAAGACGGCGACGATCATCGGGCACGACCGCCGGCGGTGATTGAGGCCTTGAGACAACTGAACGTCCTGGCCCAGGACGAATTGATGGCCTTGGCATCTTATGCGCCGACCATTATTAAGAATAGACGCGGTGAACGCGTGGGCGAGGCCCGCGCCGCTTTCACTCTGGAAATTAAAGTTTAGAGTACCAATTTTAGTTGGGTTCTCAATCGACGAAGAACCCGACTGGAGTCGGCACCCTAATCAAAGTCGTTAAGTGAACCATATGGCAGGAACCGACACAGCCACTGGTGCCCCTGCGGAACCGGTGCTGCTCCGCGATCAATATGGAGCTCCGGACTATGATTCGTTGCCGGACGTGATTCAGTGGTTTCTTGATTTTGACCAGCGTGTGGCGGTGGTCAAGCATGCTAAGGTCGAAGAACTGTTTCAGTGGAAGCAGGAACAAAGCCGACTGGCCGGCGAACAGGTATTCAACTTCAATCGCGCCGAAGATCGTCTGGCTATCGGCATCCTCCAGTCCGTCGCGCACAACCCGACCGAACGTGAGTTGCACGCCTGGATTGCCCAATTATTAAACGCTTTGGAAAAGGCTTCGAAGGCGACTGAAGACGTTTCAGCCGCTTACAACCTCGATATGACCTCAGCCGTTTCCGTGGTCGGCGAAGCGAACAAGATTCCGGCGGCGAACACACGAAACGATTTCCTTTTTAATTGCTGGCTGGAAACATTGTGCACCGCAGAGGTTCGCGTCCTCGGTTGGCTGTATCGCGAGTTCTACTCTCGTCCGTTTCATCCCGAAAACTTCTAATACCGAACCGCTCGCGATAGCGGGTCGGTGCGGTCACGTGAAATAACCGCTTGCTACGGGCAAGCGGTTCCGCGCCTGCGAGCGGTTTTAGTTCATAATTGCAATTGATCTGTATTGAAGAATTACAAAAGTCTCGGGCTCCCGCATCCTCGCCCTCGCGATCAAAACCGAATCTTCGAATTGCTCCACCCTAAGATTTGCTTGAGAATCCACGAAGTTCGTTTCGTCGGCTGGTTGAATCCGAATGTTGGCACACTCGTTGCTGAAGCTTTCGTCGAGAAAAAAGCAAAAGGGTAAAAAAGCAATTCGGGTCAGGCTCGGAGACAACGGTTGCGAGGCACTTTGGGGGAGGTGCTTTACATCTGAGAGATGGCGGCTCTTTCGGGGGAACGGAGTTGCCAAAAAAGTCGAAGAGCAAAAAGGCAGGGCTGCTGATGGACGGCCTGAGAGAGGCTAGGGGGAGCCTCGCAGGATCTATCAGCAGCCCCTAAGCCTATCAAGACTGGCCAGCCGTCGTCGTTGCTGTTGAAGCAGATCCAGGGGGGAAAGAAAAGCGCGGCCGATTCAATTTAGTCGGCCGCGCTTCTTATTTTGGAGTGCGGCCATCCTGTCCGCCAACGTGCTCAGCACGCTCACTACCTTCTCGGTCAAGAAGGCACGTTGGCGCTACGCGCTCAAGCGGACAGGATGTCCGCGATCCGCAACTAACACACACTCCCGGCTCTCGTCCCCTTTTGAAGTGTCAGTCTTGCCTGTTACACTCCTATCCCGCTCAGTTTTCTAATTACGATTCACGGTTACGATTCACAAACCAAGTGTCTGCACCCAGCATTGAAACGATTGTATCGCTCGCCAAACGGCGCGGTTTTGTCTATCCATCTTCGGAAATCTATGGCGGGTTGGGCAGCGCCTGGGACTACGGCCCGCTCGGAGTAGAACTGGCCAACAACGTGCGCCAGGCGTGGTGGCGTTGGATGGTCTACGAACGCGATGATATCGAAGGGCTCGACTCGTCGATAGTCCTGAACCGCAAGGTTTGGAAATACTCGGGGCATGAGGAGACTTTTACCGATCCGCTGGTTGATTGCCGCGAATGCCAGACGCGTCTGCGCGCCGATAAGGTCGAAGACGGCAAGTGTCCAAACTGTGGTGCAAAGAATCTCACCGAATCGCGTCCTTTCAATCTGATGTTTCAGACTCATGTGGGCGCGACGGCCGAAGACGATCCCGACTCGCTTGTCTACCTCCGCCCTGAAACCGCGCAGGGTATCTTCATAAATTTTCATAACGTACTCAACACCAGCCGGCGCAAGCTGCCCTTCGGCGTCGCGCAAATCGGCAAATCGTTTCGCAATGAAGTCACGCCGGGCAACTTCATCTTTCGCACCCGCGAGTTCGAGCAGATGGAGATGGAATACTTCGTGCGACCGGGCGAGGACGAACAGGCGCATCAGGAATGGATCGATGCCTGTTACGCTTGGTTCATCAACATTGGAGTTTCGCGCGATAACCTGCGGCTTTACGAGCAACCGAAAGCAGAGCTGGCGCACTATGCCAAGCGCACTGTCGATATTCAGTATCGCTTTTTCCCGGAGCGCGATGATCAGGAACGCAACTGGGACGAGCTGATGGGCATCGCTAACCGGACCGACTTCGATCTGCGCACTCATTCAAAGAAGGCGGAAGACGCGGAGGGGAAACGCCTGAATCCTGATTCAACGGAGGATCTCTCCTACTTTGACGAACAAACCAAGCAGCGGTTTTATCCTTACGTGATTGAGCCGGCCGCGGGCGTCAATCGCACCGTGCTCGCGCTCCTGATGGACGCGTATACAGAAAAGACGAATGATAAAGGCGAGACCCGCGTGATCTTAAAACTTCATCATTCAATGGCCCCTATCAAAGTTGCCGTGTTGCCTCTGGCAAAAAACAAACCCGAGATCGTCGGCATGGCGAAAGCGATCAAGCGCTCGCTCCAACCCATTGTGCGTGCGGTCTACGACGACACGGGCGGGATTGGAAAGTTGTACGCGCGTCAGGACGAGATCGGAACGCCGTTCTGCGTTACCATCGATCATCAATCGCTGGAAGACGAGGCTGTTACCGTGCGCGACCGCGATACCTGGGAGCAGGAACGCGTGAAGGTAAGCGATCTGCCAACTTACATCCGGGAACGGCTTAGTTTGTAGGTTGTGTCAGAAGCCCGTGCGTAAGCAAGCGCAACGTTCGCGACCGCCTGATGTCGTCTCTAAAGAAAGCGTTGGCAGAACATTGCTGATCAATGAGTGCTGGTGAGTGTAGGCCTCCCTCACGGTCGGGCTTCCAAGACAAACCATGAGAAAGAGAACTCTCGCTGCCGTCTGCTCGGTTCTGGCTTTGCTCATTGTTCTGGCGATGGGTTTCTTTCGCGTTAAGACCCCTCACAATATTCCGTTCATCCTGATGTACGTTGTTCTAATGCCGCTGTTGTCGCTCGTGTTGACGCCGCTGAATGAGCGCTTGTTGGCCTGGCGCAAAGCGCGCGGCCGGGACATTCAAAACGAGGAGAGGTATGAGATTGAAGAGGCCGACATCATCAGCCTGCGACCGCGGTCTGAATCGTTCTCCCGGAAAAACTGAAACGCAAAGGGCGCAAAGGTATTCGCGAAGGAACGCCAAGGAATTCTTTGCGTCCCTTTGCGGAAAACTTTGCGCCCTTTGTGTTGAGACCTGCCGATCGCAGAGGAGGGCGGCTAACTTCCCACGATTCTGATCAAGTGATAGTTCTTCGCGCCCTTTCGCAAAACCAAAACCTGGCCCTCGATCAAATCTGAATCAGAGATCGCCTGCCGCGGATCACTAACCCGACGATTGTTCACACACACGCCGCCACCCTGGACCAGCCGCCTGGCTTCGCCTTTGGAAGGCGCCAGACCAGACTCAACCAATGCATCGGTAACGGTGAAGCCATCCAATTTTGATTTTTCCAGTTCGGTCGAAGGGACATCCGCGAAGATATCGAGTATCTCCTGGACACCCAGGCCGCTGATCTCTTTTCCGAACAGAACTTCCGAAGCCCGCATAGCCTTCTCGAGCTCAGTCTCGCCGTGAACCAGAGCAGTTACGCGATGAGCCAGCTCTCTCTGGGCCCGGCGTTTCTCAGGCTCACTCCGGCCGCTTTCTGCCAACTCGGCGATCTCAACCTGCGACAGCCAGGTAAAAAATTTCAGATACACAATCACGTCACGGTCATCGGTGTTCAGCCAGAACTGGTAGAACCGGTAAGGCGAAGTCAGTTTCGGATCCAACCAGACTGCGCCCGCTTCGGTCTTGCCGAACTTTACGCCGGCCGCCGTCGTGACCAGCGGAAAGACCAGGCCGTGTGCCCGCGCGCCGCGCAGCCGGCGAATCAGATCGATTCCCGCGAGGATGTTGCCCCATTGATCGCTGCCACCCATTTGCAGAGTGCACCGGTGCCGGTCATGAAGGATCAGGTAGTCGTAGGCTTGCAACAAAGGATAGCTGAACTCAGTAAACGAAATGCCTTCTTCAGATTCCAGCCGGCGGCTGATTGCTTCTTTGCCCAGAAGGTTATTTACGGTGAAGTATTTTCCGACCTCGCGCAGGAAGTCCATCATGGAAATCGGCGCGAGCCAGTCAGCATTGTTGATGATGCTTGCGGGATTGGAGGTCGCTTCGAAATCAAGGAAGCGGCCTAACTGTTCTTTAATACCCGCCAGGTTTTCTTCGACCTGTGCGGCGGTCAGGAGTTGTCTCTCCTTAGTCTTCCCGCTCGGGTCGCCAATCAATCCAGTGCCGCCGCCGGCAATCGCAATCGGCGTGTGCCCGAATCTCTGTAGGCGCGCCAGACCCATCACCGGCAAAAGCGATCCCACATGCAGACTAGCAGCCGAAGGATCAAAGCCAATGTAAGCCGTCAACTTTTCCTCAGCGAGGATCTTTTGCAAGTCTGGCGTGGCTTCGTGCAGCATCCCGCGCCATTGGAATTCGTCGTAAAGGTTCATGTTCGATATTCGCTGAAACAGCGCAAGATAATAGCACGGGGCAGTAGCCTGACCGTGAGGGAGGGCGCCTCTTCACGCTGAAAGCGTGAAATCTAATAGCCCAGGGTAAGCGCGTAGCGCGCCACCCTGGGATCAAGCCGTACATGATTGGAGCCCTGAAGGGGCGATAGAAATGAGGCCGTTGTGATTGCCGCCTGGTACGCTGTGATAAAGAATCGTACGGTCGACAGATAGCTCAAGAATATCAGGCGAGGCTCCCAACTCTCATGGATCTACTTAAACTAATACGAGAGAATTCAGAAGCCTTAAAGGGCGCGCTCCCCTTTGGACCGGCCTTGCGGCAGCGGTGCGTCATGTTGAGAGAGCTGAAAATTTATCTTGTTAAAGTGACGAGCTACTCACTTGGTCAGGTTGGCAGCCAACACCCAAACAGTGATCTACGTCTCGTGAGAGACCAAACTTACCGCCAATCGCACCAATCGCGATCCGCCCTGCTCCACCAATCCATGCCAATCGGCTGACCGTCGGGAGGGTCATTCGGTTTGCTGAGGTTCATTTTCTTCGGGTCTTCCTGAAAGCGTTTGATCTGGTTTTCGGCGTAGAGCAAGTAGGCCCGCTGGTCTCTATTTCCGAGGATGCGTTGTTGCGCCGCCAGCCAATCCTTCAACTCTTCGAGTTTGAGCTCGGCAATTGCGCGAACCTGATTTGACGCGCGCTCGTTGGCCGCCAGAGACATCAGCTCGCTGAGCACCACCATGTTTACCGTACGTTGAATCACGGTGTGATAGGTCGAACTCATGGGTACCTTCCAGGTCCTCGTAAGAATGCTGTCGAGTACTTCATCAAGACCGGGATTACCAGGATAGCGCGCGTGAAACTCAACCAGTCGCGCCGCGCGCTCCGGATTAAATAGAAAGTCACAGACGTGGTTGGCGATGGCCTCCGCCGGCGCGAGCGCGTCAAAGTTTGGTGCGGTGCGAATACGAAAGTCTTCGCGTGTGCGCGAGTAACCCGGCGGACGTGGCGGAATGAGACGGAGCACAGATTCAGGCAGTGCCAGCGCTTCCGGCTTGAGAGTATTGAGCACCGCCGCGAGCGCCCGCCGCTGCTCTTCGGGCGGAATAATCTGTGGGTTCTTGTCGCCCTTACCCCGCAGGCTGAACGTGTAGTCTTCGCCTCCGACTAATTTCGCGGCAGCTTCGACCTGGTAACGGTGGTACATGTAGAGCGGCACCAGAACGTCTTCGAGCGTGGCCATCGGCGCGCCTTCGCGAATATTGCTTTCGCCAAAACGCCGCAGCGCAGCGGCCCGCACTTTCATTACGTTTGCCAGTTCATCGACGACGTTGCTGCCGTTGTCCCACAAGTGCGCGACTGAACTCGAAGCGCTGGCCGGTCGCGCATCCTGATCGGTCAGATATATCAGACCGCGACTGAATGCATTACTCAGTATTTTATCAAGCGCGTCTGGTTCATTTGTTCCGGCAGGGAAGTCCTGATAACCATAAGCAATCGTCACCTTGTCCCAATCACCGATGCCGTGCGCGTAGGCGTCGGAGAGATCGGGGACACCGTCTGCGCCGAGTTTTGCGAAAGGCGCGGGATAATCCATGACTGAAGCACGATTCGTGGTGCTGGCCGCGAAATTGTGTTGCAGTCCGAGCGTGTGGCCGACTTCGTGCGCCGCGAGTTGCCGCAAACGCGCGAGCACCACCTGCTCCATAATCTTCGCGGTCTGTGACTTTCCTTTTTCATACGGCGCCAGCAATCCTTCGGCGATCAGAAAATCCTGCCGGTCGCGCAGCGAGCCGAGCGAAACGCGGCCCTGAATGATCTCTCCCGTTCGCGGATCACTCAAAGCGTTGCCGTATGACCAGCCACGCGTCGAACGATGCACCCACTGGATCACGTTGTAGCGGACGTCCATCGGATCGGCGCCCACCGGCATCAACTCGACCCGGAACGCGTTGCGGTAGCCGGCGGCCTCGAAGGCCTGGTTCCACCAACTTGCTCCTTCGATTAACGCCGAGCGCACAGGTTCCGGCGCGCCGCGATCGACGTAATAGACGATTGGTTTGACTGAATCGCTGATCGCCGCGGATGGATCTTTCTTTTGTAATCGGTGATGACTGAGGTAGTGCTTGCTGATAGGTTCGCTGATTGGCGTCGCGAAATCCATGTAGCTGATTCCGAAATAACCGGCGCGCGGATCGTTAACGCGCGTCTTGAAACCAGGCGGCGGCAGCTCGACGAAAGAATGATGCTCGCGAACTGTAATCGCCTGCGGCATCGGCGTGACCTGCCGCACCAAACCACCCGGTTCCTCACCAGTGAAAGTAAGCGTGGCTTCGACTTCCGTGTTCTTCGGAAAGTTCTTGGTGTTGGCGAGATAGAAAGCGCACCGCGTCGGATCTAAACGAAAAGCCCCCTGTTGACCCCGCTGCAACGTGCCGGGAATTCCATGCGCGTCGCGCAGGAAAAAAGTAGTGGCGTCGACCAGAGCGCGACCGCCTTCCTCGGCCGCTATTTCAAATCCCCAGAGCGTCGATTCGGCGAAAGCGTCTTTCACCGCGCGCCGTTCGTCTGCGTCGTCGCTGTTGGCGCGAAACGCGTAGTTGGAAGCGATCAGCAGGACCTTTGGGCCAATACGTTCAAAGCGCACGATGTAGCTCTGTCCCAGTTGCCCTCGATCCAAACCAATGTCGTTTGAGCCGATACCGGCGGGCAGAGATTCGGCATAAAGAAACTCGGAGTTCCACTTATCGATCTCAAGCCAAATCTTTCCTGCTTTGGCGTCCCAGTAGAAGGGAAAGTAGCCGGGGAACTTTTCCATCGCGGCGACTTTTTCCGCGATGGTGGGGGTTTTCGCTTCTGAGTTGCTTCTGCTCTGCGCGAAAAGAGAAGGGGTTGAAAGCAGGAAGATTGAGAGTAGGACGATGATCCGTTTCATTTTTTTCATGAGCTCCGGACAGGTTGGATTTATGCCGCCCTTTCAGGGCTCGGCTCAGGAGGCGTGATTACCAGGGGCGTCGCTTCGCTTTGCCCCTGGCTATTTTATTTCACGCCTTCAGCGTGAAAGCCTTTTCGGTTGCGATTACTTCTCATCCACCTTCCGGCCCGCATTCAAACTATCGAAATTCAGAATCGCGTTGAAGACCAGGAAATAGCTGCCCGAAGTTTGGCCGCGCCAGAAGGGATTGTTTGAGAAAAGCACGATATGGCCGCGCTCCAAAGGCGAGTCGATTACCGCTGCGTGTTGCGCGATCTCGTCGCCACCATCCAATAAACCCGAAACCAGCAGATCGCGCGCGTCGCCGTACCGCAGCACTACCCGGGGTCGCTGATCCGCGGGAATCAAACCGATCAGGTTGCGGCGCTGTTCATCGGTAATGGGCGCGGCTTGCCAGATTTCCGAACTCGGTGGCGGCTCGGGCGCCTCTGCGGGTGGCCGCCCTTGCACCACGTCGGGATCTTCAATTGTGCCGCGACCGGTCGCGCGATCGGCGCCACCGCCGCGGCGACGCCCGCCGCCGCCGCCGCCGGCTACGTTGCTGACGTTGAAGATTGGTCCGTTAAAGCAATAAATCGAAAGCGAATCGCCATAGCCGTAAGCAATCGGACTGGTCGAGTCGACAAACCTCGTGCGCAGCACGTCGCCGATGGCGCGCAGGCGCGACGATCTCTGAATCGAAACTCCCGGAGTGAAGCCGGTCGAGACCGCCAAATCAGCAGTATCCATCGTGCCGATATAAACTCCACCGCGCTTTACAAAGTTTTGCAGGTTCATGAGACCGGTCCATCCCAGGCCCGGTCGCATGTCATCCGTGGAAGCAAACCCACCCATGTTCGGTGTCAGATCGGTCTTCTTCCAGGGCAGCGGATTGCCGTACATCGGCAGGCCAGAAATGATCGCATTGATGCCGCGACCCACTGGAGCAAAGACGATCACGTCATACTTGCGATTTAGATCAGAATCCTTCGCGACGTCCTGAGTGCTGATATAGTCGTAAGGAATCTGCATCTGATCGAATGCGATGCGCCACCAGCCTTCGTCCTGAGTGCTGAGCCAGGTGTGGAGAATCGCTACTCGCGGTACTTTGACTGCGTGCATCTTCACCACCGGCGCCGCAGTCACGGGCGTAACTGAGATGCCCAGTTCCGATGCAGCCGCGTTGATTTCATTGATGGGAACGTTACGAATTATGAATGAGCCACGATTGAACTTTTTGCCACCGGCTTCGAAGGGTTCTTCGGCGGCTTCGAACGAAGCTTTCTTCAAACGATAGCGCAAGGTGATCAGGCTATTGTCTGCGTTGTGATTGACCAGAAAGATGGATCCGGCGCCGCTGGTCCCACCCGGCGAATGCACTTCACCATTAACGCGATCCATCGCGGCGCTGAGGACTTTGACGTCCGTGACCCGCACTGCCTGAACATTGCTAAGCTCGCCAAATGTCCAGCCCGTATCGTCATAGACATCCTGTTGCGGATCCTTAGGACTCCAGTATTGGTAATCAAGCAAAGCGTCGGCGATACGGCTGTACGGCTGATCCATGCGGACAATGTAACTGCCCGCGGGAAAAGTGCGCGTCTCGTTTTCCGCGGCTCTGGCCGCGGTCGTGGGTGATGCCACGGCGGCAGGGGTGGCTGAAGTGCGAGGAACAGCATCCGATGGCGTTGCCGTGGATTGGGGCCCGCCCGCTACCGCAGGTGGTACTGACCTAGCGTTGCCGCGATCAGTTCTCTTCTTCTTGACTATCACACTGAACGGCGCCGTGGCCCGATGAACTTCGCAGCCCTGGGCCTGGAGCAGTCGCAGTAAAGTTGCCTGATTGCCTGGTCGCGGATCGTCGCCGGGAAAAACGTAAGCGGCTGGACCTTCGTTCTTTGGTTTCTCGATCGAACGCCTGGCTTTCAAGTAAAAGTTTTTCAGGAACAGCTTGCTCTCGTGATTGAAATAGTCGAGCGAGATCAGCAGCGCTGTTTCTTCATAATTATTATTATTTCGCTGTGACCATCGCGCGCGCGGAAGTGGTGGGTTCTGTCGATACCATGTGCGCGAGGTTTCATTTTCTGAAAGCGTGCGCACCAGAGTATCTGCGCCGGCGTTGCCGAAAGTTTCGTAGAGGCGGCTGATGCCGTTATGCGTCGCCGCGATGAACATCAGATATCCGGGCGACCAGGTGTCGAAGTTGCCATGCGCAAAAACGCCGGGCATGCCGAACTTGGTCATCTCGGAAACATTCTTCCATCCAATCATCTGCCATTCGTCAGTCAGGATGGGATCGACCCAGGCGTTGTAAGGCCCATCACCAACGGTGTTGTCGTAAAGATAAGGAACAGACTCGTGCAGATCGTGCAGCACCTGCGCCTTCCAGCCAATGTAAGTATTCAGAACGTTGCGCGTGAGCTTGAGCGAGAGGCCCATCGCGTCGCGATTGTTATCGTGCGCGACATAGTGGCCCCAGTAGATCAGCGAAGGCCAATTTTCATTCGGATGCGCGAGGTGCCAGTTGTAGAGATCGACCATGCGATTGCGTCCGTCGACTTCAACCACGGGCGTGATGAGCGTGACCATGCCGTCGCGGATTGACTTGATATAAGGGCTCTCATCAACCGTTAGCCGATAAGCGAGTTCCATCAAGGCAGTCGGCGCCCCCGTCTCAGGCGAATGAATGGTCCCGGTGATGTAGTAAATCGGAAACGATTGATCGACGAGGCGATCGGCTTCGGCATCGTCGAAATTTATTGTGCGCGGGTCGGCGAGCTTGTTTAAGCGCGCGCCGTTCTCATCCAGTTTGGCCAGCAGGCTTTCAGATGCGATGGCTACCGCGATCATTTCGCGGCCTTCTTCGGTCGTGCCGATGGAAAATACCTTTACGCGCGGGCTGGCTTTCTCGAGCAGGCGCATGTAGCGATAGACCTCTTCGGCGTACGGCAACTTGCCCGGCGCGCCAGCCACGTCACCCAGCACGGCCTTTGGTGTCGGCACATTCGGCGACGCAGGCAAGTAATCAGTCAGCGGCGAATTGAAAAAAGGCTCGGTAGTGTACTCGCGAATCTTCTTCGTGTATTCGTCGTCGATGGGCTGATTTGGATCGCGAGCCATTTTGCTTTGGGCAGAAATGGAGATGACGGCCATGCTTACAAAAAGAGCGCTCGCGACGAGCAAGCGCGCCAACCTTTTCAGAGTCATTGTGGTTTCCTCGACAGTGGCGGCATGAAGCCCTGGTGCTTAATCAAAATTGATTGCAGAGAAGAAGATGCTTGTAAGCTAAACGGGGCCAGCAAGTCAATGATCAAGGTACAGAGCCGGGCGCGATAGCGACCGGGTTCTCAGTCCACGCGACGGTTGAGTTCATCGGGACGATTACCCGGTCGCTATCGCTCCCGGTACTGACCTCACCGCGCTGCATCGACATGACACCCCGGTGCCGCGCTGATCCAATATTATGTCGCCCCGCTGGGGCTCGCTTGAGATTGTCGCGGGTTAACCCACAGCTTGCGCTGTGGGCTACTGACATATCGTCGGCTTCGCCGACTGGGCGCCGCTTCATTTCCGCGGCGCTTTGTATCATCGCCGCCCATGGAATTAGAATCAGTGTCTGCGATCACGCGCAAATCCAATGGCAGACACGAAAGACAGCTTATCCTCCGTTCAGGCTCAACCTCCGGAAGAAGTCTCGCCCCCAACCGTCAAACCAATCAGCAAAGTCGCCGGCGGTCTGCCGGCGGTGCTCAGTACCGCGAAATACACTTTTAAAGAGATGGGCCCGATTCGCGGGACCCGGACGCTGCTGCAACTAAATCAGAAGCAGGGAATCGACTGTCCCGGTTGCGCCTGGCCCGAGCCGGACGGCGAGCGATCGCATTTCGAATTTTGCGAAGAAGGCGCCAAGCATGTTGCCGACGAAGCGACTACAAAGCGCGTCACGCCTGAGTTTTTCAAAGAGTGGAATGTCACCGCGCTCGCGCAGCAGTCGGATCAATGGTTGAACGCACAGGGTCGCATCTCGCATCCGCTGGTCCTGCGCGCGGGCGAAAATCATTACGAGGCTATTAGCTGGTCAGACGCGTTCGCGTTGATCGCCGGTGAACTAAACTCATTAGCCTCGCCGGATGAGGCGATCTTTTACACCTCGGGCCGCACCAGCAACGAGGCCGC
>Ga0070698_100001952_pt1 | contig 22900 bp, 16 predicted proteins | sample KBSK1502metaG_FD_65477 | JGI IMG/M metagenome (GOLD analysis project Ga0070698, IMG submission 65477) | Corn, switchgrass and miscanthus rhizosphere microbial communities from Kellogg Biological Station, Michigan, USA - KBS K1-50-2 metaG | ecosystem: Host-associated > Plants > Roots >...
GAGCGATGAAGAGCTCATGACGGAGGCTGGCATGGTGGCACGGGAAGAGGGAATCGACATGTCGCCCGAGGGTGGCGCCGCAGTGGCAGCAGCGCGCCAGCTCGCGGCAACAGGCAGCCTCGATTCCAAGGGTCGAATCGTGGTTTTCAACACCGGGGCCGGGTGGCTGTATCGGCTTCCGGCCGATTTGCTCCCCCTCTAGGCCCCGGGCATATTCCAGCGATGACCCAGCCCTTCGCCATCCTCGATCCCGCGGCCGGCATCAGCGGCGACATGCTGCTTGGCGCCCTGGTGGCTGCCGGGGCCTCCCGCGAGTGGCTGGAGGGGCTGCCCCGCCGGTTGGGATTCCCCGACGTCCGGATCGCGATCGAGACAGTAGACCGGTGCGGGGTCTCCTCGGTAAAGGTGACGGTGACCCTGCCGGGTGGAGTAGTGGAAGCCCCGGCGGACCTGGTGGCGGCCGTGTCAAATCACTCGGTCCATGCCAACGAGGGCCATGAGCATCATCCTCACGAGCGGCCCCATGGTACCAGCCAGCAGCACGGGCCGCACCGGCACGTCAGCGAGCTGATTGCGATCGCGGAACGTGCTCCGGTGTCATCCTGGGTGCGGGAGCGTGCGGTCCAGGCATTCAGGCTGCTGGGAGAATCGGAGGCACGGATCCACGGCGGGCGGGCCGAAGACGTCGCCTTGCACGAAGTGGGTGCGGTGGATGCCATCATCGATATCATCGGCGCGATTGAAGGCCTGGAACAACTTGGGATTTCCACAGTCTACAATCGCCCGGTGGCTTTGGGGCGCGGCTGGGTGCGCGCGGCACATGGTGCGCTGCCGGTTCCCGCTCCCGCGACGGCGATCCTGGTCGAGGGGATGGAAATCACTTCCGGAGGCCCGGTAGAAGGCGAGGCCACCACGCCGACCGGCGCGGCGTTGCTGAAGGTGCTTTCCTCCGGAGCGCCACCGGGCCGATGGCGGATGCGGGGAAGCGCCTGGGGAGCGGGGACCCGGAACCCGGGAACCTACCCGAACGCGTTGCGGCTGATCCTGGCCGAGGCGGTGGCCGAAGCGGGGGAGACGGTGATGATCGCCACTGACATGGACGACCTGAGCCCCGAATATCTGGATCCGTTGCGCGATGCCCTCACGGCCGCGGGTGCACTCGACGTCCAGGTCTGGGCCACCCAGATGAAAAAGGGGCGAACCGGCTTCCGTCTGGAAATCGTCAGTCCCGAAGGGGCGGTCGCCGCGGTCACCGACGCGCTGTTCCGCCACAGCACCACGATCGGGGTGCGCCGCTGGCGCGCGGAACGCGTCACCCTGTCCCGCCGCGAGATCACCGTGGCGGTCGAGGGCGGAACCGTGCGGGTCAAGGTGGTGGATGCGCCGGGTGGCTCCCGTTTGAAACCGGAGTATGAGGATCTGGCGGCACTGGCTGTCCGATTGGGCCGGCCGCTGGAAGAAGTAGCTTTCGACGTGCGCCGACGCGCGCGTCTCATCGTCGGCGAATGGGCCGGCACTGACGTGTACCCGAACAAGGAGCAGTAATGCTGAAGCGATTGATTCCGGCCTTTGCGGTGCTGGCTCTCGTTCCCGGCGCGCTGGCCGGGCAGACCGGCAACCAGGCGGTGATCGCCGCGCAGCCTACCAGATACGTCGAACTCCTGCCGGTCTGCGATGCACTGCGCGGAGGCCACTTCAAGGTGAAGAGCGGAGCGACCTACCTGAAATCGGCGCTGGAGGCGGTGTCCGCTGCCAACCGGCCTGGCCTGCTGAACGACGCCCGGCGGGTGCTGCTCGAAGCCATCAACAACGACGGGCAGGCGAGCAGCCCGTCGGCGTGGTACTGGCTCGGCCGGGTTTACCTCTATTTCGGCGATGTTCCCGCGGCCGACTCCGCCCTGGACCGGGCGGAGCAACTGGCACCGGCCTGTAGCGACGACATGCACCGGGCCCGGGTCCAGACTTACGGCGCCCTGATCCGCCCCGCTGCCTCGTTGCTGCAGGAAGGGAAGACCGATAGCTCCCTGGTGCTGCTGCAGCAGGCCGCGGCGTTCTATCCCGAAAGCCCGTATGCGTATCAGAACCTCGGTATCATCTACTTCAACCGGAAGCAGCTGGACAGCGCGGCCGCGAATTTCGAGAAGGCGGTCGCCGCCGCGGAAACCAAAGCCGCGACCGACACTGCGATGGCCACCATTCGGAAGCAGACCCTGTTCAACCTCGGCGTGGTCTACCAGAACGCGGGCCGGCATGCCGAGGCGATCGCGGCGCTGCACCGGTACCTGACCCTGGATCCCAATGACACCGATGCCAAGCGCGCGCTGGCCAATTCGTTCCGCGGCGCCGGCATGCCGGACAGCGCCCGGGTGATCGAGTCCGAGTTGCTTTCGGCGGGCGGCGGACCGGCGACCGGGGTCGATCCGTTCGACATCGGGGTGAAGGCGTTCGGGGACAAGAACTATGGCGACGCCGCCAAGGCGTTCCACCAGGCGATGGAAGGCAATCCCTATTACCGGGACGCCCTGGTGAACCTGGCCAGCACCTACCTGTCGATCTACAACGACAGCACCCTGCCGGCCAATGCGCGGAAGTCGGCGATCGACAGCCTGATCGCGGTAGGCGAGCGCCTGGTGGCGCTGGATCCGTTGAACGACGCCGCCTTGCGTATGGTTGCCCGGGGATACCAGGTCCGGCAGGGCAGCGACCCGGCCCATCGCCGGGAAAACCAGGACAAGACGCTGAAGCTCGTCATGCTGATCGATTCCATGCCGGTAACGGTGAACGTGGAGACCTTCAGCGCGGCGGCCAACTCGGCCCAGCTCAAGGGCACCGCGACCGGTCGCGCGGCGCACGATGCCTCGGGCAAGGACTTGCCGGCTGCACCGGTTACCCTGGTGTTCGAGTTCATCGACCTGTCCGGCAAGGTCGTGGAGACGAAGGAGGTCGAGATCCCGGGCCTCGCCGCCGGCGCGACCCAGGCGATCGCACTTACGCCGGATGGCGCCGGGATCCTGGCCTGGCGGTATCACAAGAAGTAGACGGTAAGAGCTACAGTACTTACTACCCGCCGGTAGCCGTTTATATTGGGGTTTCCGCGGGCGTAATTCAGTTGGTAGAATGCCAGCTTCCCAAGCTGGACGTCGCCGGTTCGAGCCCGGTCGCCCGCTTTGCCCCATTCGGTACCCGAACGGCCCGGTTATCCGGGCCGTTCGTTTTTTGGCCCTGGCTAGAGACCCAGGCGCAGATGACCTGGGGGGCTTTCCGTCCATGTACTTTTCAGAGAAACAAATGACTGAGGAGACAATTCCGATGAAGGCGATCGTGGTGACGGACCAGGCTTCGGGAACTGCCGGGATGAAGCTGGTAGAGCGGCCCGAGCCGCACCCGGCGATAAACGACGTCGTCGTTCAGGTTCATGCGTCGGGATTCGTCCCGACTGAGATGACGTGGCCCTCGACATGGACCGATCGCCGCGACCGTGATCGAACACCGTCGATCCCCGGCCACGAGTTGGCCGGAGTGGTCGCCGCCCTCGGCTACGGTACGACGGGACTCTCAGTAGGTCAGCGCGTGTTCGGCCTCGCGGACTGGCATCGCGACGGCACCCTGGCCGAGTATGTGGCCATCGAGGCACGCAACCTCGCGCCGCTGCCGGGCGACGTTGACTTCACAGTGGGCGCGAGCCTGCCAATCTCGGGCCTCACCGCGTGGCAGGGGCTATTCGAGCACGGCCGCCTTCGGGCGGGGCAAAGCGTGATCGCGCACGGCGCGGCCGGCGCAGTCGGGTCGATGGTGACGCAACTCGCACGGTTGGCCGGCGCCCACGTGATCGGCACTGGACGCGCCGCCGACCGTCAGAAGGCGCTCGACTTCGGCGCGCAGGAGTTTGTCGACCTCGACAGCAGCACGCTGGAAGACGTCGGCAGCGTCGATCTGGTGTTCGATGTCATCGGCGGCGACATCGGGAAGCGGTCCGCGCACCTGATTCGACCCGGAGGAACGCTGGTGTCCATCGTCGGGCCGTCTGAGGCGCGGCCCGTTGATGGCCTTGCGATCGACTTCGTTGTCGAGTCCGATCGTGCCCACCTGAGTGAGATCGTCCAGCGGCTGCGGGACGGACGACTGCGGACGAACATCGGGACCGTCGCGCCTCTCGACGATGCCGTTGCCGCCTTCAACTCGATCCAGCGGCGCGCGGGAAAGACGGTCATTCGTGTTCGTCCGTGAGGACGGAGAGACGGCGACCGATTCTGCCCTACTCGTCGGCAATCATCACCGTTTAGACCGCCGCGATCAATTTGCGACCATCGTCGCCTTTGCAATCTGGCTGATCTCGCTCGCTCTTGAGGCTCCTCGTCGGCAGGAACGCACCCCGAAACAGCCCGGTTTCCCCCGGGCTGTTCTTTTTGGGCCCGCTAGATTTCCAGCCGCAGTTGGGGTCGAGCCGGTCGGGAAGGAAGCACTGCCGCGGGCCTGATCAGAACCTCGTGGTGCGTGCCGTCATCCCGCAATGGAATAGCTACGCCATCAAGGGTATACCCATCCAGAACCACCTCGGAGAGCTGGTCGCGCAGCTTCCCGGGTTGCTGAACCGTGATCGCGTAGTTGCTCCCGCCGAAGCGGTAGTCGATCCGGTACTCCGGCCAGGATCCCGGTACGCAGGGATGCACCTCGAGCTCGTCGCCCCGCCGTGTGAACCCCAGGATCCCCTCGAGACCGATCCGGTACATCCAGCTGGCCGACCCGGTATACCAGGTCCAGCCTCCTCGCCCTACATGCCCCGGAGCGGTGTAGACATCGGCCGCCACGACGTAAGGCTCAACCTTGTACACCAGGACGTCCGCTTCCGTGCTGGTGTGGGTGAGGGGATTGATCATCTGGTAGAGCTCGAAGGCCCGATCACCATCCCCCCGGAGCACCGTGGCCAACACGGTCCACAGCGCTGCGTGGGTGTATTGCGCGCCGTTCTCCCGGACCCCCGGCACATACCCCTTGATATAGCCGGGATCCCTGGGCGTCTTGTCGAAGGGCGGGGTAAGCAGTCTGATGAGACGGGCCGCCGGATCGACCAGATAGTTCTCCAGGGACCGCATGGCCATGGCCTGGCGCTCGGGCTTCCCGGCGCCTGAGATCACGCTCCAGCTCTGGGCTATCGAATCGATGCGACACTCCTCGCTCTGGGCCGAGCCGAGCGGGGTGCCATCATCGAAATAAGCCCGGCGATACCATTCACCATCCCAGCCCTCGGTCTCGATGGCGGTTGTGTACGCCTCCGACTGTCGCAGGAATTCTTCCGATGTTGCCCGGTCGCCGCGGGCCTCGGCATATCGGGCGAAGGTCTTGAGCACAGTGGTCAGGAACCAGCCAAGCCAGACACTCTCGCCTTTCCCTTCAACGCCCACCCGGCTCATTCCGTCGTTCCAGTCACCGATGCCGATCAGGGGGAGGCCGTGGGCTCCCGCCGTGGCGGCCTTCCGCAACGCGCGGAGGCAGTGGTCATACAACGACCCTTTGTCGTCTGCAACGGTGGGCGTATCGTACACTTCGAGTTCGCCGTGCTCCAGCGCCCTTTGAGTAAGGTAGGGAATCTCGACATCGAGCAGGGCGGTGTCTCCGGTGACCTTGATGTAGTGGTCCACGACGAACGGCAGCCAGGCGAGGTCGTCGGAGAATCGAGTACGCACGCCGCGGCCGCTCGACGGGTGCCACCAGTGCTGGACATCTCCCTCCACGAACTGGCGGCCGGCCGCGCGCAGGATGTGCTCCCGCGCGACGCCCGGCTCGGAGTAGAGAAAGGCCATGGCATCCTGCAGCTGGTCGCGGAAGCCGTACGCACCGCTGCTCTGATAGAGGGCGGTGCGGCCCCACATTCGACAGGCCAGTGCCTGGTAGAGCGTCCAGCGGTTGACCATCGCATCGAACCCGGGGTCAGGCGTGCGCACCTGGACGACGGACAGCCGGCGGTCCCATGCCTCGACCGTCCGGGTTGCCGCGCTGGTGACCTGGCCGATGGCCCGATTCCGGGAGAGCAGGGCGAGGGCCTCGGTGCGGTCGGCCGCCGCGCCCAGGATGATGGCAATCTCGCGAGTCTCGCCCGGCGCCAGCTCAACCAGGCATTGAAGCGCGGCGCAGGAATCCATACCAGCGCCGGTGGTCCGCTCGAGACTCGAGGAATGCAGCCCAGCCGGATCGGCCAGTGAGCCGTTGCGACCCAGGAACTCGCGGCGATCCGCGGTAAACCCGGACACTTTCTCGGTCATCGCGCTGAATGCGACCCAGTCGGCAAACTGGGGGTCGAAGAAGTTCTGCGCGAAGATGGTTTCGGTCGCGGCCTCAAACTCGGTGCGGACCTGGTGACGGGTGCGTTCCCGGAGGAATCCCAGGGTCCATTCGACATACGAGGTCAGGCGCAGCCGGCGCAGACGGTTGCCCCGGTTGGTGATCCGGAGGATCGAGAGCTTGACCATCGCCTCTTCCGCCAGGCCCAGGGTCAGGTGAGTGGAGATTCCGCCGGTTTCGTGGTCGAAGGTGGATGCTCCAGCGCGGTGCCGGACGGTGTACGTCGCCTGCGAGGGAACCGGCGCCGGGGTCGGGCACCAGAACTCGCCGGATTCCATGTCCTGCAGGTAAATCACCTCTCCCGGCGGGTCAGTTACCGGGTCATTGGACCAGGGTGTGAGCCGGTAGAAGTAGCTGCTGCCTGCCCAACTGCAGCCACTGCCGCGCTCGGAGACCAGGAATCCTCCGTGGGGGTTGGCGATGACGTTGATCCACGGCGCCGGAGGCACCACGTCCCCGCGTACCCGAATCTGGTACGAGCCGTCCGGGGCGAGCCCGCCGAAGCCATTGTCGAATTGAAGTTCGGAATCGACCTCGCCCTTGAGGCGGCTCGGTGAAGGGCCGGCGTTGCGGATCCCGGCCGCACGGGGCCGCGGGGTATCTCCGTCCGGCGATTCGGCCAGGACCCGCCAGATAGCCTTGGCCGCCGCGGTCGCTGCCGCGATTACCGGCAAGCCTCGCCCTGGCGCAGCACCCTCCTCGGACTCCGCCGCCTCCTCCTCTTCCTCATCCCTCAGCAGGCCGTCGATGATACGGCCGAGCGGCCGGCCGTCGCACGCGAACTGAACCAGCGCGGTCGCCTGCAGCATGAGGAGTTCCGGCGAGCGAAGCGCATCCTGCCGGCGGATGAACACTCCGCCGGGCCGCTCGGCGAATCCGCTGTCCGCCGACCCCAGAAGCGCTTCGGTGATCTTCTCATCCATCGGCTGCTGGTAACTCTGCGGGTGCTGGTTGAGGATGACGAGATCCACCATCATCCCGCGTCGGCGCCAATAGCGATGGGCCGTGAACAGCTGGCGCAGGGTGGGGAGGCCATCGGGAGACGAGATCATCGCCAGGAGGATGGGACAGTCGCCGGAGATCCCCTGCGACCACAGCAGAGCCTGCGACCCGCGGTTCCGGATGAGTACCTTCTGCTCGGCCTGCAGCCGGGGATGGCCGTCCAGCAGATGCCCGGCGATCTCCTGGAAAACGCCGGAATCCGCTGGGCTCATCGCCAGCTCGCGCAGCTCCACCTGGGCCGTGGTCCATGCCAGGTCGAGCGCGCGCTGAGCCGAGTGCGGTTCGTGGTACCGCCCCGCCAGCTCCAGCGCGCGGTCCTTCGATGTCGCGACCAGGGTCGTAAAGGCGACGGAGACCGACTTTCGCGGCTGGAGGCGGATCCGCGTCCGCAACGCGAAGACCGGGTCCAGGACTGCGCCGGTGGTTCCCGAAAGGGCTCCATTGGCGTCCATGGCGAGCGGGGCGCGTGGGGTCCGCCCGCGGCCTACGAAGCGGGCCCGGTCGGTTTCGCAGGTTACCGGGCCGACTCGCTCCTTCCCCCCATCCACAACGTGAACCAGCCAGAGAGTGCGTTCCTGCGCCGAGCGTGGCCGCCGAGTGGCGGTGATAGCGGAACACCAGTCGTGCCACTCGGTTTCCACGAAGAGATTGGAGAAGGCGGCATGGGCGCGATCGCTTTCGGGAGAAGCCAGGACGATCTCCCCGTAGCTGGTCAGCTCGATCTCGCGCTCCTCGTCGCTGTTGTTGGTTACCGAGACACGGCGAACCTCAGCCGCATCGACCGGAACGACGGTGATCTCCGTACGAGTTTCGATGCTGCCGTCCACCCGGTCGAACGCGATCTGGTCAGTGCCCAGCAACGCCTGGTACCGGTCCGCCGGCGCGCAAACCGGCTGGTGAGCCGCCGACCAGACCCGGTCGTTGCTGAGATCCTTGAGGTAGCAGAATTGTCCCGAATGGTCCCGGGTACCGTCGGCCCGCCAGCGGGTGACCGCAAGATCCTCGTAACGGCTGTATCCCGCGCCGGCATGGCTCACCATGACAGTGTACGGCAGCTGGCCCAGCAGAGCGACGTGCGGGTGCGCGGTGTCCGGAGTATTGAATTCCCGCACTGCCGGGCGCTCCAGGTCCGGGTCGGGGAGGGCTTCTTCCGCGCGGGCGGTCTGGACCGGCAACAGCAGGAGGTGGCGGGGAATGCGCTCGTGCAGCAGCAGTTCGGCGGACCGGACCAGGGGATCGGTGTGGAAGCGCCGTTGCCAGAGCTGCGACGCCAGCACATTGGTAAGCGCGGCCAGCGTCATGCCGTTGTGGTGTGCCATGTAGGTCCCGACCACTGCCCAGCGCCGACCCGGGGTGGGACGGGTGTAGTCCAGAGAATCGCGGAAACCGAAGCGGCCCAGCGCACCCCTGCGCTCCAGGGCCGCCAGGTTGGAAAAGGCCTGGGCGTGATCGACCATCGCGGCCAGGCCCGATGCATAGGGAGCGACCACGAGGTCGCGCCCCAGTCCGCGCTTGAGCGCCAGGTCGGGAACTCCGAACGCCCGATACTGGTAGGTCAGTTGCCGGTCGCGAAGATTGTAGGCGCTCTCGCTGATCCCCCAGGGTACGCCCCGTTCCGCCCCGTACGAAATCTGGCGTTGCATCACGCCCCGATAAGTCTGATCCAGCACGGTGAAGGGGAATGAGCGCATCACCAGCTGCGGCATCAGGTATTCGAACATGCTGCCGCTCCACGATACCAGTGCGGTCTCCCCGCCGGTGCGGGTGAGAGCCCGACCCAGCCGGAACCAGTGGTCAACCGGCACGTCCTTCTTGGCGATTGCAACGAAACTGGCGAGGCGGGCCTCGGAGGCAAGCAAATCGAAGTACGAATTGTCCAGGCCGTGGCTGCTCTCCTGATAGCCGATCGAGAAGAGCTTGCGGGCGGGGTCGTAGAGAAAGCGGAAGTCCATCTCCCGGACGTAGGCATCGGCCCGGTTCGCGATGGCTTCGAGCCGGGTGACGATGCCGTGATAGGGGACATCCTTCTCGAGCTCGCGCTGGGTCGGGAAGCCATAGTTGGCTTCCCGGTCGCGCCCCAGGACGACTCGGGGGCTCAGGTCGGCGATTCGGTCCTGGTGCTGAGCGATCAGGTCGTGGCTCCAATCAATCCATTCGAGGATCGATGCGAGGTCTTCCGACTCGAGGCGCGCCTGCCCGAGGGCCTGGCGGGCGGCCTCGAGCGTCGCCGCGAGCGATGCCAGGTGGCCCAGGGGCTGGGTGACCGGAGTAGTTTCGGCCAGGGAGATCCGGGCTCGGCTCAAGCTGGCGTGGGTCGCGGCGAGCCCGGGCGCCAGCGATTTGTCGATGTCGGCCAGCCGCTCCAGGCGCTCCAAGGCGATTCCGATCCCGGTCTCGAGCGCGCGCCAGGTCCGGGTATCGAACACCGGCTCATCCGGTAAGGCCAGGCAGGCCTGCCGCACCGCGAGTAAGTGGCCGGCCAGGTTACCGCTGTCGACGGTCGATATGTAGCCCGGAGCGAGAACGCTCAGGTCAACGAGGTTGTACCAGTTGTAGAAATGCCCGCGGAACCGGCGCATGCGCTCGAACGACCGGAACGCCAGCTCGAGCCGGCGGGTCATGGTTTCCAAGGTGATGAAGCCCAGGTCGTATGCGCTGACCGTAGCCAGCAACTGAAGGCCGAGGTTGGTCGGCGAGGTCCGCATCGCCACGATCCCGGTCGGATCCTCCTGATAGTTGTCGGGCACCAGCCACTGGGTGTCCGCGCTGACGAAATGGTCAAAATACCGCCAGTGGAACAGGGCGTACCGCAGCGCCGCGGCGCGGTGATAGGATGCCACTCTGCGCTCCCGGCGCAGCGGCGGCAGATTGAGCGCTCGCGCGACCGCGGGAGCAGCCAGCCATGCGGCGAGCAGCGGCGCCGCGGAGGCAACCAGCTGCCAATGAAGGAGACTCTCCGGATGGCGGCTGATCTCGAGGCCGATCGCGACGGAAGCCGCGCCCACCACGGTGCCCACCGCCGGCCACAGGGACTTCCAGCCGGCACGGATAGTCTGGGTGAGACCGCGCTCGGTTTGCGAAGCGGTTTCCCATTCCAGGAGACGTCGCCGGGTGACCAGCATTCGCCACAGCGACCGCACAATGGCATCGGCAGACACCCAGGCCTGGTGCGGTATGAATACCAGGACCAGGAATACCTGCTGGGCACTGGTGACGGCATCCCGGCCTACCGCTCCGTAGTAGGCCCGCCACGACTTGTCCAGCGGAGGACGCAGCGCCGCGAGCAGCAGCGCGACGATCCAGGGCGCCGCTATGGCGCCGAGGGCGAGCAAGGTCCAGCGCCAGGGCGAACCGGGAAGCAGAATCCAGCCGGCCAGTAGAAAGGCGAGTTGCGATATCTCGACCGTGCTCCGCCGCATGTTGTCGAGAATCTTCCAGCGGGAGAGCAGGGACAAGCGGTTCGGCTCGGGTCCGTCCGGCCCGGGCACTCGGAAGCCGAGCCACGGCAGCAGCTGCCAGTCGCCCCGAATCCACCGGTGCTTGCGGCTGGTGTAGCTGAGGTAGGTCCGCGGGTAGTCGTCATAGACCGAGATGTCGGTCGCGAGGCCCGCCCGGGCGTAGTTCCCTTCGATCAGGTCGTGAGACAGCAGGGTGTTCTCGGGAAACCGCCCATGGGTCGCCCGTTCGAACGCGTCGACCTCGTAGATGCCCTTGCCGGTATAGCTGCCTTCACCGTAGAGGTCCTGGTACACATCGGAGACCGCGGTGGTGTAGGGGTCGACGCCGGGATGCCCGGAATGAATCGTCGCGAACCACGACTGGTGGGCGCTGGGCAGCGCGACTCCTACCCGGGGCTGAAGGATGCCGTAACCCCGCACCACCCGCCCGGAGGCGGGATCGTACACGGCGCGGTTGAGCGGGTGTGCGAGGGCGCCAATCAGGAGCGGGGCGGCTTCGGGTGGGAGCACCGTGTCCGCGTCGAGAGTGATGACGTAGCGCACCTCTCGAAGCGGTTTCACGTCCCCTTCGATCACCGAAAAGGCCTCGCGCCCCTGGCCTCGAAGGAACCGGTTGAATTCGGCCAGCTTCCCGCGCTTTCTCTCCCATCCCATCCAGACGCCTTGCCGCGGGTTCCAGCGCCGGGACCGGTGGAACAGGTAGAACAGGTCGGAAGCACCATCGCCGTAACGGGCGTTCAGCGCCCGCACGCCTTCAACCGCCGCGGCAACGATGGCAGCGTCCGACTCCAGGTGCTCGGAGGCCGCGTCGGTGAAATCACTCAAGACCGCGAAATGCAGATGCGATTCCCGGTTGGCCAGGAACTGAGACTCCAGATTCTCCAGGGTCTGGCGTACCGAATCGACGTTGTCGAACAGGGTGGGAATGACGACCGCAGTCCTGAATTCCGATGGAACGCCCTGCTCGCCCAGGTCGAGCTTGGCGAGAGCGTGAGGGGGAAGCAGTGCAGTGACCAGCTGGTTGACGACGCCAACTCCGATGTCGGCCGCGGGGAGGAAGGCAAACAGCAGCACCAGGGGCCAGGCCGCCCGGGCCGCCGGGCCGGCCAGCAAAAGGAGCGCTGCGAGCGCGGCCACCGTGCCCCCAAGGATTCCACCGACGAACGCGATGTTGGGGTGGCGAAGAACCCAGCGATGGAGCGACTCGGTGAACCCGGACCGGTATCCCGTCCTCCGTTCCAGCTCCGGCAAGCCATCACCGACCAGGTAGTATCCAACGTGCGCTTCGCGGCGATCGCCCGGGGAACCGGGGCCCGCGGCTTCCGCCAGGTCAATCGCGGAGCGGGCGACCGTCTCCTCCGGAATTCCCGTCCCCTTCGCTATTCGCTCCACGGAATGGCGGTAGTGATCCCGGGTCGCAAAAGTCATCTGGGGGTAGAATCCCGAAGGATCCTTCCGCAGCACCGATTCCGTTATGCTCTGCGCCTCCACGAAGAGCCGCCAGTCCATCCGGGCCATGGCGAGCAAGCTGGTGATGCTGTTCGCCATGGTGACCTGGGTCAGGGCGAGCCGCTGGGTGGAATGAGATGCGGCCTCCTCGGCATTCAAGCCTTCTTCTTCGATCCAGTGCTCCAAGGACGAAAGCGACGCGGCCGGCACGGCCGCGAGGCGCAACTGGTGCAGGAAACGGGAAACAAAAGCGGTCGTGAGCTGCGGCCGTTCGGAAAGGAACTCCAGCAGCTCCTGGTTCAGGTCTTCGGATCCCCGCTCGCTCGCGACCTGGATTCGAGCCACCCACTTGTCGGCCTGGTCGATTTCGGCGAGCCGCTGAACGGTGCGCAGGGCCATGCGGCGAATGTTTTCGATGAGACCAAGCCGAACCATGGCGGGGATCGCCCACAACTCGCCGATGTTGAGCGTGGCGACTTCCTGAAAAGCCGCCACGAAACGGCCGACATTGTCGAGGTCGAGCCGACCCTCAGTGTGGGAAATCAAGGTGATGGCCAACTGGTAAACCCGGGGATACCCCGCGAGGGGCCCCGACATCAGCTCGGGTAACTCCCGGTAATAGGAGCGGGGAAGACTCTCCCGAACTTCGCGAATGTGCTCCAGCACCACGTGGTAATTGTCCAGGAACCACTCGCCGGCAGGCCCGATGTTGATTTCCCGTTCGACGCCACCGGCCAGTCGTTCGTGGACATCTTCAAGGATTTCCCGGGTCTCGTTCAGGCGTTCCAGCAGCGGAGTCTTCTGTTTGCCTCGGCCACCGGCTCGTACCCGCTGGCTCCCGGCGACTTCCCGGGCGCGCTCCGCCAGATGTTCCGCGCCGAGCAGCTCGCCCCGGATTGGCCCCGCAAGGGTTTCCTCGCGAGTAACAGGGGAACTGGAAAAGAGGCGGGAAAGAAAGCGGGGCGAGGACAGGCGAGGCGGATTCAGGGGCACGTAGCTTCACTCTCGATGATGTTGGGTGCGGTTTGGAACCCGGATCTGAGGGTTCCAGACTACCCATAATGGCACCTCGTATAGTAAGCGTCAGGCGACGCACCTCACACTAGGCTGGTCTGGGCGCCTGACCTGCAGGATTCGGAGTCCTCCGGCTCTTGCAAAGATCGCGGATAATGTGGGTGGGGGTGGAATGCCATCCCCCGCAGTAATGTTACCTAACTCTATGTTGATCAAGAGGTTAACGAAAATGTAAGAAACTGGCATGCCGGTTGCCATTTAGGCCCGCGCTGGGCAATCGGTTCGCCTGCTCCAGAAAATCATGCGCGTTAACCTCGGTCCTACGGAGTACTGCATGACCCGGAAAGGCTTTACTCTCATCGAACTCCTGATCGTGGTCGTGATCATCGGCATTCTTGCCGCGATCGCGATCCCGAAGTTCGCCAATACCAAAGGCAAGGCGGTCCTGGCCTCAATGAAAACCGACCTCAGGAACCTGGTCACCGCGCAGGAGAGCTACTACTTCGACTATGCGACATACGCGCCTGGGGTGGCAGTCAACCAGGCATTAGGGGTGGCAGCCTTTACGCCGACGATCGGTAACGTCCTGGCACCCTTCGCGAATGTGACCAACACGGGCTACACCGCCACGATGACGAATCCGGCGCTGACCGTAGGGCCGACCACTTGTGGGATCTTCATAGGACCAATCGCAAACTCGCCCAACGCTGTCGTGACCCAGGAGGGCGCGCCGGCCTGCTGGTAACGACGTTCAGGTTGGTGGTGGGGGAAGGAGGAGTCGGCCGACACCGGCTCCTTTTTCTTTTGTCCTAACTCCAAGTACCGCTCGTTTTGCCCTAACTCCAAGTACCGCTCTCCGTTACTGAAAGCAAATGCAAGAAACGGCAAGAAGTTCAAAGTACTGAAAGGCCTATCCCTTTTAGTCACACTCAGTTACCTTCTGTTCCCTTCAGTTACTTCTCAGTTACCTGGTTCGGCGGGTGCATGGTCAGAGTTCGGAAGGTCTATCCGGAAACGTTGGCGGCAGAGCTCGGTCTCAGGGAAGGGACCGAGCTGTTGAGCATCAACGGGCGCAGCCTGGAGGATTTCCTCGACTGGGAGTTCCTGACCGCGGAGGACTGGTTTCTCCTCCATGTACGGCAGCCGGATGGCGAGGAAATCGAGTTCGATATCGAGCGCCCCGAGGGCCTCCCGATGGGGGTGGAGCTGGAACCGCCCCGGGTACGCCGCTGTGCCAATCGCTGCGACTTCTGTTTCGTGGACGGGCTGCCGACCGGTCTCCGCGAGACGCTCTATATCCGGGATGATGACTACCGGCTCTCTTTCCGGTACGGCAACTTCGCGACCCTGACCAACCTCAAGCAGTGGGACGTGGACCGGATTGTCGAATACCGGCTCTCGCCCCTGTACGTGTCGGTCCATGCCACCGACGTCGTGGCCCGGCGCCACCTGCTCCGCAACCCGCTCGCGCCGGACATCATGGAGCAACTCCGCCACTTCGGGTCCTTCGGAATCCAGTTTCATACCCAGATCGTGATGTCCCCGGGAGTCAATGACGGCGAAGTGCTCAGGAGAACCCTGGACGATCTGTACCGGCTGGGCGCGTCGGTGCTCAATACCTCGATCGTCCCGGTTGGGCTGACCGAGTTCAGCAAGCATCACCTGGTACGGGAGCCCACCGCCGAAGAATGCGGAGCCGCGATCGATCTGCTGGAAGCGAAGGCGCGCGTGGCCCGGGCGGAGCGGGGCATTACCTGGGCCTTCGGGGCCGATGAGCTCTACCTCCGCGCCGGCCGGGAGTTGCCGCCGCCGGGGGCGTACGACGATTTCCAGCAGGTGGAGAACGGCGTGGGGTCGGTGCGCTTCCTCCAGCAGAAAATCTCCGAGCACCCCGAAGGGCTCGACCAGTGGGGCGGCCGCCGGGTCGGCGTTCTCACCGGCAGCTCGATGGCTCCGCTCATGCCCCTGGTGCTCGCCCCGTTGGCGGAAGTTACCGGCGCGCATTTCGAGCTGATCCCGCTCGACAATAACCTCTTCGGCTCGACGGTCACCTGTGCCGGGCTGCTGCCCGGCAGCGCTTTCCTGGCCGCCCTCCGGGACCGCAGCGACCTCGATCTGGCGCTGATACCGGCCGAGTCGATCAACGAGAATGGGATCTTCATGGATGACCTCACGCTGGATCAGCTCATCGCGGCTTCGCCGGTGGAAATTCGCCCGTCCTACTGGTTCGTGGACGCGCTTTCCGAACTGCCGGAGAGCACCCAGGTCGTGAGACCGAGGGAATTCTCCTGATGCCCTCCAAACCAACGGTTGCTCTGGTCGGCCGCACCAATGTCGGCAAGTCCACGCTCTTCAATCGGCTGCTGGGCGGCCGCAAGGCCATCGTATCCGACCAGCCGGGCACGACGCGGGACCGCCACTTCGGAGACGGCGAGTGGGCCGGGCGGCATTTCTGGCTGGTCGATACCGGTGGACTGGTGCCTGGCTCCCAGGAATCGCTCGACCGCTCGATCCGGCAGCAGGTCGACATCGCGCTGGAGGAGTCGGAAGTGGTGGTCTTCCTGGTCGACGGTCAGGAGGGATTGAGCCCGGCGGATCGGGAGATCGCTGCCCGGCTGCGCCGCGCCGCCCGGCCGGTGATCCTCGCCGTCAACAAGCTGGACGACCTCCCTCGCACCACCGCGCAGTTCGAGTTCTACGAGCTGGGGCTGGGGGAGCCGGTCGCCATCTCCGCCGCAGTAGGGAAGGGCAGCGGCGACCTGCTCGATGCCATCGTGGCCAATCTGCCCGCCGAGCCAGAAGCACCGGGCGAGCCGGTCATCGAGGTGGCGGTGGTCGGGCGCCCCAACGTGGGAAAGTCCTCGCTCATCAACAAGCTCCTCGGCAAGGAACGCCACGTTGTGGCCCCGGAGGCGGGCACAACCCGGGATGCGATCGACTCCCCCTTGCGGTATCACGAGAAAGTTCTCAACTTCATTGATACCGCAGGCTTACGGAGACGATCTAAAGTAGAAGATGACGTAGAATTCTACGCCACCCTGCGGACGGAACGGGCCATCGACCAATCCCAAGTCTGTGTCCTCGTTGTGGATGCGGCCCTTGGGATGCACACCCAGGACCTCCGGATTGCGACCCAGGCGTGGGACCACGGTGCCGGGTTGATCATCGCGGTCAACAAATGGGACCTGATCTCCGAGAAGGATGCCAATACTGCCAAACGGGGCCAGGAAGGGTTGGTGGAGAAGGCCCCTTTTCTTGGGGACACTCCGTTCATCTACCTCTCCGCGCTGAGCGGGCAGCGGGTTCGGAAGCTCCTGGACCTGATCGTGGAAGTGGCCTCAGCCCGCGAGAACCGGATCCAGACGTCGGAGGTCAATGCGGTCTTGCAGCAGCTCATCCAGCGCGCGGCGCCGCCCCAGAAACCCGGGGAGGAAGTGAAACTGCTTTACGCCTCGCAAATCGGCACCGCGCCGCCGGCGTTTGCCATCGTGAGCAACCGGCCCGACGATGTCCCCGAGTCGTACCAGCGCTACCTGCTCCACGGGTTTCGGGCCGCCTGGGGATTCAACGGCGTGCCGATCCGGCTCAAGTTCACCGCCCGAGGGGCGCGCTCCAGAGCAGCCCACGATGATGGTCGTCGAGTCCGCTGAAGAAGACTCCACCAGGGAGTCCCGGAACCAACGGAGATTTCACGGAGAAACCGGATTGCTGAGGAACCCGCTTGACTGAAACGACCCGGATTCTCAGCTGGTTACTGGTGTCGTATCTGCTGGGCGCGGTCCCGACGAGCTATCTGGTGGCCCGATTGTTCAAGGGGATCGACCTCCGGGAGCAGGGCAGCCGGAATCTGGGGGCCACGAACCTGTATCGCACCCTGGGATGGAAGTTCGCCGTACCGGTCGGGCTGTTCGACGTGGCCAAGGGCGCATTGCCCGTCGTGTTGCTGGGGCCGCGCGTGCCGGAGATCGCGCTCTTTCCGGTGTACTGCGGCGTCGCCGCGATCATCGGCCATGTGTTCTCGGTCTTCGTGGGCTTCAAGGGCGGCAAGGGCGTGGCGACCGCCGCCGGCGTAGTGCTGGGCCTGGCCCCGCTGGCCTTGCTCGCGGTCGCCGTGGTGTGGGCCGTCGTGGTGAAGCTGAGCGGATACGTCTCGTTGGGGAGCGTGATCGCGGCCGCGCTGTTTCCGGTCGCCGCCGAGTTGCTGCATCCGGCCCGGCCGGAGCCGCTGTGGATTGATATCGGGCTCGCGGTGTTTCTCATCGTCAAGCACCGGAGCAACCTGCAGCGCCTGATCCAGGGAACCGAGAACCGGTTCGGCCGTCACCGGCGCGCAGGCGCTGCCCCGGCGCCATGACTGTCGTAGCCGTACTCGGGGCAGGGAGTTGGGGCACCACGCTCGCGGACCTGCTGGCCCGCAAGGGTGAAACAGTCCGGCTCTGGGCCTACGAATCGGAAGTGGTGGAGTCGGTGAACCGGGAGCACCGCAATCCGGTCTTTCTCCCCCAGGCCGAGCTGGCGCCGAGCCTTCGCGCCTTCGGTGACCCGGTGGAGACGGTTGCCGGCGCGGAGGTCGTGCTCTCCGTCATCCCGAGCCACGCGGTGCGATCGGTGGTCGCCCGCTTGCCGAAGGCTCTCGGAGCCGGCGCCCTGGTGGTGAGCGCCACCAAGGGGATCGAGCCGGAATCGCTGAAGCTGATGTCCCAGGTGCTGGAGGAGACGCTGCAGACGCCCAGGGTGGCGGTGCTCTCCGGTCCCAGCTTCGCGGAGGAAGTCTGGGCCAATCAGCCCACGGCCGTGGTGGCCGCGGCGAGGGATCCGGCCACCGCGGCCGCCGTGCAGAAGATTTTCGCGACCTCGCGATTCCGGGTGTATTCCAACCAGGACGTGGTTGGAGTCGAGCTGGGCGGAGCGCTCAAGAACGTAATCGCCATCGCGGCCGGCATCCTCGAGGGACTGGGGCTGGGCAACAATCCGCGCGCCGCGCTGATCACCCGCGGGCTGGCCGAAATGACGCGGTTGGGCACCGCGATGGGCGCCGATCCGCTCACTTTCGCCGGACTGGCAGGGATGGGAGACCTGATTCTCACCACCTGCGGCGCGCTGAGCCGGAACCGGGCGCTGGGAATGGCGCTGGCCCAGGGGCAAACGCTCCAGGAGTACAATGCCGCGCATCGCAGCGTGGCCGAGGGCGCCAACACGGCCCGGGCGGCGATGAAGCTGGCCGAACGGCATGGCGTTGAACTTCCGATTACCGAGCAGGTGTGGGCGATGCTCTACGAGGGCAAACCTCCAAAACAGGCCGTGGCTGACTTGATGGAACGGACCCTGAAGCCGGAGTTATGGCGGTGACCATGGCTCGGCCGGTGCAAGAATTCTTTTCGATCGGGGAGGTGTGCGCCCTGACCGACTTGAAGCCGCACGTCCTGCGCTACTGGGAAAGCCAGTTCCGCTTCCTCAATCCGGCCAAGAACCGCTCGGGCAACCGGGTTTACAAGAGCAGGGAGGTCGAGCTCATCATGCTGGTGAAGCACCTGCTGTACACCGAGAAATACACCATCGAGGGCGCCCGCCAGCGGATCGACCACTACCGCCGCACCGGAGAGCTCCGGAGCGCCGCGCGCAAAGTCCTTGCGGCCGAGGCCGTGGCGGAATTGCGCAGCTCACTCAAGGAGGTGCTGGACGTACTGGATGGAAAGGTCCCTCCTCGCAAGAGAGTGGAGGAATGAGGGGTTAAGTAGTTTATCTTCCCGCCATGCAAATCCTGGTCAGCAATGATGATGGCATCCTGGCTCCCGGCCTGACGCTGCTCGCGGACGTCTGCCGCAGCGTGGGCGACGTGACCGTAGTCGCGCCCGACCGGGAACAGAGCGGCACCTCGCACTCCCTCACCTTGCACCGGCCGCTTCGCGCCTCGCTCCGGCCCGACGGGTCCTACCAGGTGGACGGCACTCCCACAGACTGCGTTCTGCTCGCGTTCGGTACGCTGCTCAAGGACAAGCCGGACTTCGTGTTCTCCGGGGTCAACCACGGCCCCAACATGGGGGAGGATGTCCTCTATTCCGGGACCGTGTCCGTCGCCATGGAGGCGGTCACCCTTGGCGTGCCGGGAATCGGGATCTCGTTCGCCGGCCATGATCCCGCGGTGATGGCCACATACCGCGATCTGCTCACCCAGCTGATCGGCAAGGTCACCCGGGTTGCCGAATTCCCCCACAACACCTTGCTTAACGTGAACCTGCCGCCGGTCCCGGCCGATCTCGTCAAGGGCATCAAGGTCACCAAGCTTGGCAGCCGCTACTTCTCCGAATCGCTGACCCGGATGCAGGACCCGTGGGGTCGGGAGATATTCTGGATCGGAGGCGGCACCATCACCTGGACGGGCGGGGAAGACTCCGACCACAGCGCCGTGGCCGGCGGATACATCTCGGTTACTCCGCTCCACATGGATCTCACCAATTACCCGCTGATGGAGACGGTGCGGGGCTGGCAGCTGGAGCGGTAGTGGCCGACAGCTACGGCGGGTACCGTGCCCAGCTGGTCGAGGTGCTGCGCACCAAGGGAATTCGGGATCCCGCGGTGTTGAAGGCCGTGGCCGAGGTTCCTCGACACCTGTTTGTGCCTGAAAGCGTGCGGCACCGGGCCTATGAGGATTCCGCACTCCCGATCGCGAGCGGGCAAACCATTTCGCAGCCCTACGTGCAGGCGCGCTCGCTGGAAGTGGCTGAACTGACCGGACGTGAGAAAGTACTTGAGATCGGGACCGGGTCCGGGTACCAGACCGCCCTGCTGGGCAAGGTGGCCAGCATGGTGTTCAGCGTGGAGCGGGTAGAGCTGCTGGCGCGCTCCGCTCGGGTGGCGCTGGAAGCCGCAGGGATCCGCAACGCCACGGTGCTGATCGGCGACGGTACCCTGGGCTGGAGACCCTACGCTCCGTACGATGCGATTATCGTTTCGGCGGCCAGTCCCGAAGTCCCGGCACCGCTCCAGGACCAACTGGCCGATGGCGGCCGGCTGGTGCTGCCGCTGGGCGACCGCGAGTACCAGACCCTGACCCTGGTGCGGCGGGAAGGAAATCAGTTCGTTCGCCGCTCCCTCGGCGATGTCCGCTTTGTCCCGCTGCTCGGCCAGTTCGGCTTCAACCCCTCTGATCCGGGGTCCATGCATGCTGGGTAACCTCATCAGGTGGCTGATCGAGACGGTTTCGACCCTGGGGTATCCCGGCATCGTGGTCCTCATGGCGATCGAGTCCTCGGTGCTCCCGTTGCCGAGCGAGCTGGTTATGCCGCCCGCGGGATACCTGGCCGCCCAGGGCCGCATGGACCCGTTCCTGGCCGTCGCCGCCGGCACCCTGGGAAGTATCCTGGGTGCTCTGGTCAACTATTATCTCGCGATCTGGATCGGGGAACCGGTGCTCCGGCGGTTCGGGAAGTACGTCCTTATTTCGGACAAATCGCTGACTCGGACCCAGGCATATTTCGCCCGGCATGGTGAAATCAGCACTTTCGTCGGCCGGTTGCTGCCGGTGATCCGTCACCTGATCTCGATCCCGGCCGGCCTCGCCCGCATGAACCTGGGGAAGTTCGCGCTGTTCACCGCGCTCGGCGCGGGGATCTGGTGCAGCGTCCTGACCTATATTGGGTGGTTTGTCGGGACCCACGAAGCGCAGATCAAGGAAATCTCTTACCAGGCCAGGGCTAATGAGGTGGTGCTCAAATACATCCTCCCGGGCCTGGTCGTCGTGATCGTGGCATACCTGATCTGGCACCGCAGGCGCGGGCGCCGCGCGGGGCAGGCATGATGGCCGCGCGCTTCCTGGTTTCCGGCGAGGTCCAGGGAGTGGGATTTCGCTGGTTTGTGGCCCGGCACAGCCGCCAGCTCGGCCTCCGAGGTCACGCCAGGAACCTCCCGGACGGACGGGTGGAGGTGGTCGTCGCTGGCTCCGCCGAGGGGCTTGAGCAGTTGACCGTCCTGCTCGGCAACGGGCCGGCTCACGCGCGAGTAACCGGGGTGGACCGGATCAATATTTCGGAAGAAGAAGTCGAGTATAAATCCTTCGAGATCATGTAGTTTTGGAAATCATTTCACTCGAGACATTACGTGGATAGCGCACTGGCCACAGCCATCGGAAAGCGGCTCCGCTCGATCCCGGATTACCCCAAACCCGGCATTCTGTTCCGGGATATCACACCGGTATTGGGCGACGGGCAGTTGTTCCGGAAGATTCTGGAAGCACTGGCCCGGCCGTACCGACACGAGGGCATCAGCCATGTCGTCGGAATCGAGGCTCGTGGTTTCATCCTGGGTGGACCCGTCGCCATGCTGCTCGGGGCCGGCTTCGTTCCGGTCCGAAAAGAAGGGAAGCTGCCGTGGCAGACCCGGCGGCAGGAGTACGCGCTGGAGTACGGAACCAATGTGGTCGAGGCTCATGCGGACTCGGTTGACGCCAGGAGCAAGGTACTGATCGTGGACGATGTCCTTGCGACCGGAGGCACGGCCCAGGCGGCAGCGGAGCTGATCCGCGCCCTGGGTGCCACGGTCGCGGGCTGGAGTTTTCTGCTGGAAATCGGCGGGCTGGGGGGTCGCAAGCTGCTGCGGGATGCCCCCACAACCGTGCTGCTCGAGACTTGACCGTATTTGACGTTCTGATATTGACTTAGGAAGGTTGCCCCGCGTTATTTCGCGGGTTCTGCCCCCGTAGCTCAGCTGGATAGAGCAGCAGTTTCCTAAACTGTTGGCCGCGCGTTCGAGTCGCGCCGGGGGTACCTTGCGAACCATCTCGGAAGATTCATGGCCACGACTTTGACCGCACAGCCGACCGCCTCAGCCGACAGCAGCCCTCGCTTCCTCGCCTGGTCACAGACCCACCGGAAGCTCCTCATGATTATCGGCGGGGTACTCCTCGCCGCGGGGCTGGTCATCTGGTTCCTGGTTACCGCCAGTGCCAGGCGAGAGGACTTCGCCATCCGGAGCCTCAACCAGGCCCGGGGCATAATGGAGAGCGGCAACCTGGCGCTGGCCTCCACCGAGTTGCAGAAACTGATCGACACTTATCCCGGTACTGCGGCGGCCACGGAAGCCGAGATCTCCCTCAATCAGTTTCGACTGATCGTCGGGCAGAACGAGCTGGCGATCGTGCGACTCCGGGAGTTCCTGAAGCGGAACCTCGCGCCCAAGTACAAGGCGGCGGGCAACGCGCTCCTGGGTGCGGCCCTGGAAAACACCCGGCATCAGGCCGAGGCCGGGGATGCCTACAAGGCAGCGTCGGACGCTGCCACTTTGGACTATCTCAAGGCCGACTATCTCGTCCAGGCGGCCCGGGCCTATGCGGCCGGCGGTAAGAACGCCGAGGCGATCGCCGCACTGAAGACTGTGCTCGATAAATACAACAAGACCCCGGCGCTGACCGAAGCGCAGGTCAGACTCGGGGAACTGACCAAAGGTGAGATGTAACCTGGGAAAAGGGACTAAGGACTGAGGACTAAGGACTTCGAAGCCATGGAGTCCTTAGTCCTTTTTGCACTTAGTCCTTTTGTGGTTTAGTGGGCAGCATGCTGACACTGGCCTGACATTAAGGTCGTATAAGATATGTTATGTTAAGTTGCAACGAGGGAAACTGTGGACAACTGAGGATAACTTCC
>Ga0070698_100001954_pt1 | contig 22884 bp, 32 predicted proteins | sample KBSK1502metaG_FD_65477 | JGI IMG/M metagenome (GOLD analysis project Ga0070698, IMG submission 65477) | Corn, switchgrass and miscanthus rhizosphere microbial communities from Kellogg Biological Station, Michigan, USA - KBS K1-50-2 metaG | ecosystem: Host-associated > Plants > Roots >...
TACACTCGTCCGGCCGCTGTTGAGCGAGCGCATCGGCAGAGGCATACAAAACGAGGCCCTCAAGGCATTGCTTTTGGCCCGTTTGACCGTCTTTTCCGATAGACGCCTTCAAGCGGACGCCGTATCGGCCTCGACCATAGATCTCAGAAACCCGGAGCCACGTTGGCACTGCCTCGTCCGCGAACGACCGTGGTATTCAGGGAGGTCCCGGAAGGTGCAATCCTTTTCTGCACCGAAACCGAGATCTACTTCAGCTTGAATCCCTTGGGTGTCAGAATCTGGCAACTACTCCCACCCACATGCTCGAGCGAAGACGAGGTTGTCGCGAGCCTTTCGAGGTGGTTTCCAGAGGTAGACCAACGCACCATATCCTCCGACCTTCAGCGACTCCTCGAAGACCTGCTGGCGAACGGCCTGGTTGAGGTTCCGCAGGCGGCCTGATGGTCGCTAGGCATGAACGGCGTCGCCTCACAGGTGTGGGTTCGGGAGCGCGACCGGATTGCCAACGAAGGCATAACGCCATCGCAAACAAAGTCCTGCGGGGCTACAATCCCCTTGCATCTCGTTACCAGGCCAGTTCTGGGCATCGCGAGTGAGCACTGTCTTGAAAGACGAACTCTACGGATCCCCCGAAGTCGCCCTGCTCCTGGCAGCTAGTCGCGGGGACCCGACGCGCGAGACCGTTCGCCGGCTCATGTCTGGCAAGTTGGACTGGCCCCAGCTCACCCGGCTGGCGGTTGAGTCACATGCGACGCCAGGTCTCTGGCAGGTCGTTTCCGCTTTCCCGAACCTGCCTGAAGAAGCCGGGACGCTTCAGTCACTCGCGGTCATAGACGATTTTCGCCGTTATCACATCCGCGGGCTGGTGGCGCGCCTGACCGTGGAATTGAGACGTGAAGACATTGAGGTGTTGGTGTTGAAGGGCGCGGCCCTGCTGGTCGGCGGCGTGTCGCGCCCGACACCCCGCACCATGTCGGACATCGACCTGCTCGTGGTAAAGGGCTCACCCGAGGCCGCCTGGCAGATCTGTCGCGATAACGGGTGGACGCTGGTTGACCCGGCGTGGACGGAAGAACTGTATCGCGGCCACCATCATCTCGCGCCGCTGCTCGATCCGGATGGCGTTTCCATCGGCCTCGAGCTGCATCGACGGCTGCTGCCGAGTGTCGAAAGACTCGATGTCGACACGGCCGCGATCGTGGCGCGCTCTCGCATTGTCAGTGTTAGCGATGTTCCCGTGCACGTGCCATCCGTTGAAGACCTGCTATACCACGCTTGTCTGCACTTCGCCTGGTCCAACAAGTTGACACACGGTGCGTGGCGCACCTTCGCCGATGCCAACGCGATCATCGCGGATCCGTCGTTCAGCTGGGATCGGTTCGTCAGTCTGGCGAAGTCGCGAAGAGTGCGGCTCTGCTGTTACTGGACTCTGCGCCTGGGACGTGTGGTCGCTGACTTGAGTGTTTCCGATGACGTGCTGAGGCAACTCGATCCTGCTTCAGGTGGCCGTCTGGCAACCTGGCTCGAGCGGCACTTCGCGATTCAGATTTCAAATCCCGCCGCCGAATCGCTTGTTGCTCACCGTGCGACGCGCTGGCTCTGGTTCGCCGCGATGCGCGAGCGATCGATGTCGAGTGAAGCCGATGAGCTCTGGAACGAGGGAGCCGTCGCGGTTCCGGGTGAACGCGGATCACCACGGCGTTCGCGTAGTCCCCTGCGCGCCGCGATCACGACAAGCGGTTACATCGCGCGGCTGGTTTCGCGTGGATAGGGATCAGCGGTCTTCCAACCGCATTCCCGATGTACTGATCGCCGCATCTTCTCAACTCGCCGGCGGCGAGTACAATTCCCCGGGGCGAAGCACACGGCGGCGAGAAGGTGATCAAGATTCGTTCTCAACCACGAGCAACACCGGGTACGGTGCGCACGTCACCCGGAGGCGAAGCGATGGCTCCTCAGGGCGAAACTACACTGCCTGCACCGTCACCGGGCGCCGTCTTCAAGCGACTTCCGGAAGGTGGCGTCTTATTCTCGACGGAAACGGAAGTGTATTTCGGAGTTGGCGCCGTTGGAGCGCGGATCTGGGAGCTGTTGCCTCCCGCCACGCAGACCGTAGAAGAACTCGTTGCCATCCTGGCGGCGAAATACAATGACGTCTCCGCCGACCAGATCCGAAGCGACGTCGAGCAGTTCCTCTCGGAGCTTCTTGCCAATGGCCTGGTCACGCGCGTGGCACCGCGTGCGGAACGAGATCGCCCGGTACCGTAGGGTCGGTCCGAAGCTTCTGGCGCTTGGCTGGCAGGATTGGAAGGATCTGGTGCGCGCCCAGCTTGCCCTCGCGCGTGCCCAACGCGAGATGCGTTCTCGTCCGACCGGCGAGATGGTTCGCGATGATCCCGCGCCCGCCGATGTTCCATCGCCAAATCGCAGGGATGAAGCACGTCGTATCGCGCTCGCGGTGAACAGGGCGGCCGACTTCGGGTGGTTCCGGCCAAAATGTCTCGTGAAGTCGAGGGCGCTGCGTCACCTGCTCGATGACTCCGGCATTCTGGGCGCGCAGGTGCGCGTTGGTGTGTTGCTCTCCCAGGGCCGTTTTCTGGCGCACGCGTGGGTCGAATACGGTGGTCAGGTTGTCGGAGACGACCCGGCAGCGGTTGCGCGATTTGTTCCGATGACCGGTCTTCAGGTCGCGGAGCTCGAATGACAACGCGACAATACGAAGTGTTCGGCGGCACGCTTCGTTCCGAACTCCCGATCGAAGATCTTCCTGATTCGGCGCCCGGCACGCCCGACTGGACGCTGCGTGTCGTCGACGTGGCCTCGATCACGATGGACGGCGTACCGCTCGGTAGTGACGTGGTCTTCGGAGATACGCTGGTACGCGGGTTCCGCCGCGCCGACGGTTTCGGACTGGTCTTCGATGATACGGGACGGTTCGACGTGTCGGCCGACGGCGCGGTGATCACGTGGCACCGCCCGCCTAACGCGGCCATGGATTCCGTCCAGGCCGACATCACGAGCCGCGTGCTCGCCCTGGCGTTGCACGCGAGCGGCGTCTTCACGCTCCACGCCAGCGCGGTGTCGATCGATGGCGCCGGCGTCGCGTTTGTCGCTCCCAAACATCACGGCAAGTCGACCCTGTGCAGCGCGCTCGTCCTCGCCGGGGCGCGTGCCCTGAGCGACGACACCGTCCCCGTGCGACCCGGGCAGGTGCCCCACCTGTCGCCTGGACTACCACGCCTCCGCCTTTGGAGTGATGCCGCCGCGCGGCTGTTCGGACGTGATCGCGAGGCTGACGGGCCAATGCGCAAGCACCTCATGGATCAGCTCGACGAGTCACGGATCGAGCGGCGAGATGTCCCCTTCCGGGCTGCGTACGTCCTGAATCCGGTTGCGGAACTGCCTGATGGTGCGCCAGCGAGACGCGACAGACTCGACACGGTGCCCGCAACCATGGCGCTGGTGATGCACGCCAAACTCGGCTCGGTCCTGACCGGAATCGAGTCGCCGGTCGTCCTCTCCCGCGCCGCGGACATCGCGGGGCTGGTGCCCGTGTACGTGCTGCACATCGTACGCGACCTGACGGTGATCGACGACGTGGCGAAGATGCTCTTCGATTGGCACGCTCCCGGATCGGACGTGGCCAGCGCTGGTCGTCAGGGGCGGGATCAATGACCGCCCTTGCCACCGGGCACGAAACAACCCGAGCTGCCGAGACGCGAGACAGCGTCGTCCGCGTGCAGGGCCTCACCAAGCGGTTTCCGTTGCGGCGTGGACTGAAAGACGCGTTGCTGCATCCGTTCGACCGCACCACCACGACGGTCGTCTCCGACGTCACCTTCACCGCGAACGCCGGTGAGTTTCTCGGACTCCTCGGACCTAACGGCGCCGGCAAGACCACGCTGCTGAAAATGCTGTCCACGCTCATCCTGCCCGACGCGGGATCTGCGACCGTTGAGGGACTGGACGTCGTCCGTGACGCGAAAGCGGTCCGCGCGCTGGTGTCCCCCTGCCTGGCCATGGAGCGGAGCCTGTATTACCGGTTGACGGCGCGACAGAATCTCAGCGTCTTCGCCGACTTGCAGGGTATCGAGCGACAGGATCGCGAGCGACGCGTCACCGAAGTGCTGGAGGCTGTGTCGCTCTCCGATACCGGCGAAAAACTCGTGGGCCAGTTTTCCAGCGGCATGCTGCAGCGACTGTTGATCGCGCGGTCGCTTCTCACCAGGCCGCGACTGCTGTTGCTGGATGAGCCGACGCGCAGCCTCGATCCGATTTCGGCGCGCGCGTTCCGATCATTCCTTCGCACGGAGCTCGCGAGCCAGCGCGGCTGCGCGGTCATCCTGGCGACGCATAACGCGGAAGAGGCATTTGAGCTCTGCGATCGTGTCGCCGTGTTGGACCACGGACGATTGCTGGCCAGTGGCGTCGCCTCGGAGCTGTCCCGCGACTTCCTTGGCGTTCGCTATCGGCTGACGACTTCGCAGCCGGACCATCCGGCGCTGAGGGAAATCGTGAATCGCGGCGTTTCGCTCCTGGCGAGCGTGGCAAAGAGTGATCAGCCAGGTGGCTGGCACGACCTGACCTTGCGTCTGGAGCTTCACCACGACCCCGCAGACGTCCTGGCTCTCCTCGCGGGTCACGGAATGCGCATAGCCGCGTTCGAACCAGTTCGTGCCTCGCTGGCAGACCTGATCGAGGGCGTGGTCAACCGGGGAGAGGCCGCGTGACGGCCCAGGCGATCGGCGCACTGACGCGCGCAGGCTGGCTGCAGGCCCGGAGCTACCGCCTGACCTTTTTCCTCCAGATCGCGTCACTGCTGATGATGGTGGTTCCGATCTACTTCATTGCCGGCGCGCTGCAGCCGACGATGGCCGGCACCATCGCCGTCGAATCAGATCAGTACTTCGCGTTCGTGCTGGTGGGTTCGGTTGCCCTGATGTTCATCAGCACGGCGATGACCACGCTGCCCACCGGCATCGCGGGTGGCATATCGAGTGGATATTTCGAGGCGTTGCTCATGACGCGGGCGCCGCTGCCGGCGATCCTGGTAGGGCTTTCGTCTTACGGCCATCTGCACATGACGGTACGCGGGGCCGTCATGCTCGCGGTTGGTGCGTTGCTCGGCGCTCAAGTGGCGTGGACGCGAGTGCTGCCCGGGCTGTTCATCCTCGCGCTTCTGGTGGTCGCGCACTGGGGAATCGGCCTCATGTCTTCGGCGTTGGTAATCGCGTTCCGCACACCCGGACCGCTGACACAGATCGTCAGCATGCTTTCCGTGTTTTTTGGCGGTGTGTATTACCCGGTGTCGGCAATCCCGTCGTGGCTGGGTGCTATCGCCAGCGTGACACCGCTAGCGTACGGCCTGAGGGCGCTGCGGCGGGTGCTCCTGCAAGGAGAGAGTCTCGTTGCGGTTGGCGCCGACCTCGCCGCTTTAGCCGCCGGTGGGGCCGTCCTGCTCCTCGTGGGCTCGGCGGCCATCAAGGCCGCGCTGCAATACGCCCGGCGATCCGGCACGTTGGGGACGTATTAGGGCCGGATCCGCCCGTCCGGCGAGTCGAGCGTCAATAAGACGGTAAGCGACGCAAGGGTAGAGGTACAGACTACGCAAGCTGTGCGTTGACTTTCAGTTGCTTCACGTCCAGATTATGCGGCTCTCGATGGTTAGCCCGGCACTCTTGGGCTGCTGATGGGAGTAATTCCGCCGACGTGCTGCGCGTCGGCCCCTTATGGGTCCGCGATGTACGCGGGGATCGCAACTACTGGATCCGGGATCTGCCGACCGGCTTGATCCTTCCCGAAAAGCGACGCAGGAAAACTTAACGCCGGAAAGTATCCCGGCGCGCCTTGGGTCCCCTTCCGTGCATCAGGGGCGGAAGCACCCGGCGAAAGCGGATGGATACCGGTCCCTGCCTCAAGGGACGCCCGGTCCACCCGCGTTTGTATTTGATGCAGACTCGAGAGTTGAGACTCGAGGATTTCAAACGAGCAAAGGCGGCACTGCCGCGAGACGGATACACGAGACGAAATGCCACGATCAACACCGCTCGAGCACTATCGGAATATCGGCATCATGGCCCACATCGATGCCGGGAAAACGACCACGACCGAGCGCATCCTCTATTACACGGGCAAGTCCCACAAGATGGGCGAGGTCCATGATGGCGCTGCCACCATGGACTGGATGGAGCAGGAGCAGGAGCGTGGCATCACCATTACCTCTGCCGCGACCACGTGCTTCTGGCAGCGCCACGGTCGGAGCACCGACGGTGGCGAGGGGCCCGAGTATCGAATCAACATCATCGATACGCCGGGCCACGTTGATTTCACGGTCGAAGTGGAACGGTCGTTGCGCGTGCTCGATGGCGCCGTGACGCTCCTCGACTCGGTGGCCGGAGTGGAGCCGCAGACCGAGACGGTGTGGCGCCAGGCGGACCGGTACCGCGTCCCGCGAATGATCTTCGCAAATAAGATGGACCGGGTCGGCGCGGACTTCGATCGTTGCATGGCGATGATTCGCGATCGGCTGTCGCGACGCGCATTCCCGCTGCAACTGCCGGTCGGATCAGGTGAGCTCTTTACCGGTCACATCGACGTCATCGAGCGGCGCGAGTACATCTTCCACGAAGAAACGCTCGGCAAGACGTTCGACATTGTGGATGTGTCGCCGGAGTTCGTGGACAAGATGGAACAGGTCAGGCACGAACTGATCGAGGCCGCGGTCGAGCACGACGACAAGCTGCTGGAGAAGTACCTCGCTGGCCAGGAACTCACGGTCGAAGAGATCCGCCGCGCGATCCGCAAGGCGACCATCGCGATGCAGTTCGTGCCGGTGTTGTGCGGCGCGTCCTTCAAGAACAAGGGTGTGCAAGCGCTGCTGGACGCGGTGCTCGACTACCTGCCTGCGCCGGGCGACGTCCCCGCGATCGAGGGACACCTGCCGCACCACGACGAGACGTTCGAGCAACGTGCGGTGCAGGACGATGCGCCGTTCGCGGCGCTGGCGTTCAAGATCGCTACCGACCCGTTCGTCGGGAAATTGACGTTCTTCCGCGTGTATTCGGGTGTGCTCGCGTCAGGCAGCTACGTCTACAACTCGACGAAGGACCGGCGCGAGCGCATCGGCCGCCTGCTCCAGATGCACGCCAACAAGCGCGAGGAGATCCCTGAGGTCCGCGCCGGCGACATCTGCGCCGCGATCGGGCTCAAGGACACGCGCACGGGCGACACGCTCTGCGACGACGACAATCCGATCATTCTCGAGGCGATGAAGTTCCCGGCTCCCGTCATCGACGTGGCGATCGAGCCGAAGACGAAAGCCGACCAGGACAAGCTGGGCATCGCCCTCAACAAGCTGGCCGAGGAAGATCCCACGTTCCGCGTGCACACGGATGCCGAAACGGGACAGACGATCATCTCGGGTATGGGTGAACTCCACCTGGAAATCATCGTCGACCGCATGATGCGGGAGTTCAAGGTCGACGCGAACGTGGGCCGCCCGCAGGTGGCCTATCGCGAGACCGTCCGCAAGCGCGTCGAAAAGGTCGAGGGGAAGTTCATCCGCCAGTCGGGCGGCAAGGGCCAATACGGCCACGTCGTCATCAACATTGCCCCGATGGAGGCCGGACAGGGCTTCCATTTCGAGGACAAGGTTGTGGGCGGCACGGTTCCGCGCGAGTATATCGGCCCGGTCGAGCAGGGCATCAAGGAAGCCCTGGAGAACGGCATCCTGGCTGGGTATCCGATGGTCGACATCAAGGTCGAGCTGACCGATGGCTCGTACCACGAGGTCGACTCGAGCGAAATGGCGTTCAAGATTGCGGGGTCGATGGCATTCAAGGAGGGCGCGCAGCGCGCCCATCCGGTGCTGCTCGAGCCCATGATGAAGGTGGAGGTCGTCGTGCCCGAGCAGTACATGGGAGACGTGTTAGGCGACCTGTCGGCGCGCCGCGGCAAGATCGGCGGCATGATGCAGCGTGGCGAGGCGCAGGTGATCGCGTCGACCGTCCCGTTGGGTGAGATGTTCGGGTACTCGACGAAGCTCCGCTCCATGAGCCAGGGCCGCGCGGTGTACTCGATGGAGTTTTCGCATTACGACGAAGTACCGAAGAGCAAGGCTGAAGAGATCGTGAGCAAGGCGAAGGGCACAAGCAGATGATGAGAGTTGCGGGATGGGTGCCTCCCATCTCCCACCTTCCATCTTCCATCTGGTTTCAACCATCACCGGACCGCACCAATGGCTAAGGCAAAGTTCGAGCGGAACAAGCCGCACGTGAACGTGGGCACCATCGGCCACGTCGACCACGGAAAGACGACCCTCACCGCCGCGCTGACGAAGGTCTCGTCGGACAAGGGGTGGGGCACGAAGTACATCAGCTACGACGAAGTGGCGAAGGCATCAGCGTCGCAGGGTCGCCGTGACCCGACGAAGATCCTCACCATCGCGACGTCGCACGTGGAATACGAAACGGCCAATCGCCACTATGCCCACGTCGACTGCCCCGGCCACGCCGACTACGTGAAGAACATGATCACGGGTGCGGCGCAGATGGACGGCGCCATCCTCGTCGTGTCGGCCGTTGACGGCCCGATGCCGCAGACGCGTGAACACGTGCTGCTGGCGCGTCAGGTGAACGTGCCGTCGATGGTGGTCTTCCTCAACAAGTGCGACCTCGTCGACGACCCGGAACTCCTCGACCTCGTCGAGCTCGAGGTGCGTGAGCTCCTCAGCGCGCAGCAGTTCCCCGGCGACGACACCCCGGTCATTCGTGGATCGGCCATCAAGGCCATTCAGGGTGACCCGGCCTGGGTGGCGAAGATCGAGGAGCTGTACAACGCGATCGACACGTTCGTGCCGGAGCCCAAGCGCGAGATCGACAAGCCGTTCCTGATGCCGGTCGAAGACGTGTTCTCGATCACCGGTCGTGGTACGGTGGCGACGGGCCGTATCGAGCGCGGCATGTGCAAGACAGGCGAAGAACTCCAGCTCGTCGGGTTCAACGCCGAGAAGAAGACCGTCGTCACGGGTGTCGAGATGTTCCGCAAGTTGCTCGATGAAGGGCGCGCCGGCGACAACGTCGGCCTCCTGCTCCGTGGCGTCGACAAGAACGAGATCGAGCGCGGCATGGTGCTCGCCAAGCCGAACTCGATCACGCCGCACACGAAGTTCGACGCCGAGGTCTACGTCCTGAACAAGGAAGAGGGCGGCCGTCACACGCCGTTCTTCAACGGCTATCGGCCGCAGTTCTACTTCCGCACGACTGACGTCACGGGCTCGATCCAGCTTCCGGGCGGGACCGAGATGGTGATGCCGGGCGACAACATCCAGATGCAGATCGAGCTCATTGCGCCGATCGCGATGGATGAAGGCCTGCGGTTCGCGGTCCGCGAAGGTGGACGGACGGTGGGCGCGGGTGTGGTAACCAAGATCCTCAAGTAAGCCTTTCGTGACTCGTGACTCGTGACTCGGCACTGCCGGGTCGCGAGTTCCGCCGAGTCACGATTCACTCGTCACGAGTCACGCATATGGCTGGACGCATTCGCATCCGACTGAAGGCCTTCGACCACGCGGTCATCGACGCCGCGGCGGCCGATATCGTGCGCACCGCCGAGAAGACCGGCGCGCAGGTGTCGGGCCCGATCCCGTTGCCGACCAAGACCCGGCGCTGGACGGTCCTGCGCTCGCCGCACGTCGACAAGAAGTCGCGCGAGCAGTTCGAGCTGAAGACGCACAAGCGCGTGATCGACATCCTCGATTCCCGCGCCCAGACCGTGGACGCACTGACCAAGCTGGATCTGCCGTCCGGCGTGGACGTCGAGATCAAGGTTCAATAGACCATGTTAGGAATCATTGGCAAGAAGCTGGGGATGACCCAGGTCTTCAACGAACAGGGACACCAGATTCCCGTCACGGTGGTTGAGGCGAAGCCCAACCCGATCGTGAAGGTCATCTCGGGCGAGCGCACGAAGCCCGGGTATCGCGCGATCGAGCTGGGGTACGGCTCGCAGGTCGTCACGCGGGCGTCGAAGAAAGGCGAAGTGAAGAATCCGCGCGGTCGGCGGGCGACGAAAGCCGAGGTCCAGCACGCGTCGAAAGCGGGCGTGACCACGGTGCCCCGGCAGCTGCGTGCGTTCCGGCTCGATGACATGCCTGAAGGTGCGGCCCTGCCCGAGTACAAGGCCGGCGACACCCTCGACGTGTCGATCTTCGCCCCGGGTGACTTCGTGAAGGTGACCGGCACGTCGAAGGGTCGCGGCTTCCAGGGCGTCGTGAAGCGCCACGGCATCGGCGGTGGTCCGAACACGCACGGCAACACCAAGCACCGCCGTCCGGGTTCCATCGGCGCCGGCACCGACCCGTCGCGCGTGATCAAGGGCAAGAAGATGCCCGGCCAGTACGGCAACAAACGCCACACCCAGATCAACCTCCGCGTCGAGAAAATCGATGCCGAGCGACACCTGATCTACATCCGCGGCGCGGTGGCCGGTCCGACCAACGGCATCGTGCTCGTCCGCAAGCAGCAGGCCTGACCATGTCCGATACGACCTTTCAAGCGGCCGCCTTCACGGCGTTAGGCACTCCGCGGGAGCAGGTGAAGCTCCCGGCCGAAGTGTTCGACGGCATCGTGAACATGCCGGTGATGCACCGCGTGGTGACCGCCTACCTGGCGAACCAGCGCGAGGGGAACGCGGCCACCAAGACGCGCGGCTTCGTCGTCGGCGGCAACCAGAAGCCGTGGCGCCAGAAGGGCACCGGTCGCGCCCGCGCGGGCTCGATCCGTTCGCCGTTGTGGCCCGGCGGTGGCACGGTCTTCGGACCGCAGCCGCGCAGCTACGACCAGGCGGTGCCGAAGAAGATGCGCGCCCTGGCCCGCCGGAGCGCGTTCAATGCCCGGGCCCGCGAGGACTCGGTCTTCGTGATCGACCAGTTCACGTACGAGGAGCCGAAGACGCGGGTACTGACCGGCCTCCTGCAGCGGATGGGTGTCGATGGCCAGAAGGTCCTCATCCTGACCGACGGCGCGAAGCCTAACGTCTACCTCAGCGGCCGGAACCTGCTGCGGGTCGAGGTCCTCCCGTACGCCGACGTGTCCACGTACCACTTGCTCTGGTCGGACGTGGTGCTGATCGAGGCGACAGCCATTGGCCAGACGTTGTCGCCGGTGGCCGAAAAGGAAAGCACGCCGGTGAAGCGCGCGAAAGCCGCCAAGGCTGACGCCGAGGAGAAGCCTGAATCCAAGGCCAAGTCCAAGGCCAAGTCCAAGGCGAAGGCCGCGCCGAAGAAACCCGCCGCGAAGGCTGCGCCAAAGAAGGCGGCAGCGAAGAAGACCTCAACGGCGAAGAAGAAGACGGCGCCGAAGAAGAAGGGGAAGTAGGCCATGTCGATACTGCATCGCACCATCGTCCGCCCGATCGTCACCGAGCGCACCTCAGCGGCGTACCAGTCGCGCGGCGAATACGTGTTCGAAGTCGCCACCGACGCGTCGAAGCCGGCAATCCGCCAGGCAATCGAGCGGCTGTTCGGCGTGAAGGTCACGAACGTCTGGACGATGAATGCGCGCGGAAAGACGCGCCGCGTCGGCCGTGGCGCCGCTGGCCGTCGGCCGAACTGGAAGAAGGCCATCGTGACGCTGCGTGAAGGCGACACGATCGAAGGCTACGGATTCGAGGGCTGAGCCGACCATGGGCATACGACAGTTCAAGCCGGTCACCAAGGGAACGCGCTTCCGCTCGATCTCGGATTTTGCCGAGATCACACGGTCGACGCCGGAGAAGTCCCTGCTGGAGCCGATCAAGAAGAGTGGTGGCCGCGACAATCATGGACACATTTCCATGAGAAGGCGCGGCGGTGGCCACAAGCGCATGTACCGCAAGGTCGACTTCCGCCGCGAACGCTTTGGCGTGATCGCGACGGTGAAGGAGATCGAATACGATCCGAACCGCTCGGCGCGCATTGCGCTCGTGGAGTATGCCGACGGCGAGAAGCGCTACGTCCTGCACCCGAAAGGGTTGTCGGTGGGCGACCACATCGTGTCGGGCCCGGGCGCGGACGTCCGGACCGGGAACGCGCTCCCGCTCAAGGAAATGCCGTTAGGCACCTTTGTGCACTGCATCGAGCTCGTGCCGGGGAAGGGCGGGCAGATGGCCCGCTCGGCCGGTATGTCGGCGGAAGTGGTCGCGAAGGAAGGCGAATACGTCACCCTGCGCCTCGCCTCGACCGAGATGCGGCGCGTGCACGGCCGCTGTCTCGCGACGATCGGTGTGGTGGGGAACGCCGAACACGAACTGATGTCCAAGGGCAAGGCCGGCAAGAATCGCTGGCTTGGCAAGCGGCCCAAGGTCCGCGGTGAAGTCATGAACCCGGTGGATCACCCGCATGGCGGCCGCACGCGCGGTGGCCGGAACGTGGTGAGCCCGTGGGGCAAGAAGGAAGGCATCAAGACGCGCAACCTGAAGAAGCCGTCGCAGAAGCTGATGGTGCGCGGTCGCAAGCGCGGTAAGGCGACGGTCAGCGGCTTCTAGACGCAAACCTGAGATAGATCATGTCCCGTTCGGTTAAGAAAGGACCCTTCGTCCATGAAAGCCTCCTGACCAAGGTGGCGGGCCTGAACGCGCGCAATGAAAAGCGCGTGATCAAGACCTGGTCGCGGGCCAGCACGGTGCTGCCCGACTTCGTGGGCCACACGTTCGCGGTGCATAACGGGAACAAGTTCATTCCCGTGTATGTGACCGAAAACATGGTGGGCCACCGCCTGGGCGAGTTCGCGCCGACGCGGCTGTTCCGCGGTCACACCGGAGCACGCGCCGCGGCCGAGAAGGCGGCGGCGGCCGCGCCGATGCCGGCTGGTCGTGGTGGCCCGGGTGCAGCTCCGGCCGCGGCCCCCGCGGCGGCGCCGGCGGCTCCGCCGAAGGGAGGGAAGTCCTAAATGCCAGGCACCCAGGCACGCGCCATCCAGCGCACGGCTCGGCAGTCGCCGTACAAAATGCGACTGGTCATCGATCAGATCCGCGGCATGGGCGTCAATGAAGCGCTCGCGCTGCTCAAGTTCTCCAAGAAGCACGCGGCGTTGCAGATCGCCAAGGTGCTCAATTCCGCCGTGGCGAACGCCGAACAGGCGGCTCGTCAGGCAGGCGATTCGGTGGACGTGGACGAGCTCTACATCACGCACGCCATCGTGAACGAAGGCCCGAAGCTCAAGCGGTTCATGCCGGCCGCGCAGGGACGCGCCACTCCGATCCACAAGCGCACCAGTCACATCGAGATCGTCGTCACCGCGAGGGACGAACGCTAATGGGACAGAAAGTAAATCCGATCGGCTTCCGCCTTGGCGTCACCAAGCAGTGGCGCTCGCGCTGGTTCGCGTCCAAGGACTACCCGAAGCTCGTCAAGGAAGACGACCTGCTGCGGAAGTATCTCCACACGCGCCTCGAGCACGCCGCCATCTCCGACATCCATATCGAGCGCAAGCCGGGCAAGGTCGTCGTGACCGTGCACACCGGGCGCCCGGGCGTGGTGATCGGGAAGAAGGGGGCCGAGGTCGACAAGCTGCGTGACGAGCTGGCGCAGCTGAGCGGGAAGGAAGTCGGGATCAACGTCGAGGAGATCAAGCGTCCCGAGGTCGACGCGCAGCTGGTGGCGGACAACGTCGCGAACCAGCTGGCGCAGCGCATCTCGTTCCGCCGGGCGATGAAGCGCGCGGTGCAGAGCGCCATGCGCATGGGCGCCCAGGGGATCAAGATCAAGTGCAGCGGCCGGTTAGGCGGCGCGGAAATCGCACGTGTCGAGGGCTATCACGAGGGTCGCGTGCCACTGCACACGTTGCGCGCCGACATCGATTATGCGACGTCAACGGCGCGGACGACGTTCGGCGCGATCGGCGTGAAGGTGTGGATGTTTAAAGGAGAGGTGGTCGAGGATCGCAGGGGCAAGACATACAGCACTGGGGTGTAGGGCCTGGGGCTTGGGGCTTGGGGTTTACACCCAAGGCCCCGGGCCCTAAGCCCCAAGCCCAGCTTGAATGAACGCATAACGAGTCACGAGAATGCTGAGTCCGAAACGAGTAAAATTCAGGAAGATGTTCAAGGGCCGCACCAAGGGCCTTGCCACCCGTGGGGCCGAGATTTCGTTCGGCACATACGGGTTGCAGGCGGTGGAGCCCGGCTGGATCACGAACCGGCAGATCGAGGCCGCGCGCGTGGCGCTCACGCGCCACATCAAGCGCGGCGGCAAGGTCTGGATCCGCATCTTCCCGGACAAGCCGATCACGAAGAAGCCCGCCGAGACGCGCATGGGCAAAGGCAAGGGATCGCCCGAGGGTTGGGTGGCGGTCGTGAAGCCTGGCCGCGTGTTGTTCGAGCTCGAGGGGGTCACCCGCGAGATCGCCGAAAAGGCGATGGCACTGGCGGCCGCCAAGGTTTCGGTGCGGTCGAAGTTCCTGGCTCGCGAGGAGGCACCGAGCAATGGCTAAGGGAATGTTGATGAATGACATTCGCGAGCTCGCCGACGCGGACATCCGCGCGCGGATCGCGGAGCTGGAAGAGGAGCGCTTTCGCCTGCGTTTTCGCGGGGCGACCCAGCCGCTGGAGGATCCCCTCCGGCTGCGGGTGCTGCGCAAGGACATCGCGCGCCTGAACACGGTGCTGCGGCAACGCGCCCTGACGTCGTCAGGCCGCTAACGCGAGGAAGAACCGGACATGGCCGAAAGCATGACAACAACGAACCAGCCCGCGGGCCGCAACGCGCGCAAGACGCGTATCGGGATCGTGGTGAGCGACAAGATGGAGAAGACCGTCGTGGTCCGCATCGAGCGTCGTTTCGCCCACCCGCAATACGGCAAGGTCGTGAAGCGCTCGACAAAGCTGAAAGCGCACGATGAAACAAACGACGCGAAGACCGGCGACACGGTGCGCATCATGGAGACGCGCCCGCTGTCGAAGGACAAGCGGTGGCGCGTGGTCGAGATTGTCGACCGCGCGAGGTAAGGAGCCATGATCCAACAGGAAAGCATGGTCCGGGTCGCGGACAACTCGGGCGCCAAGCGGGCGCTCGTCATCCGGGTGCTGGGTGGCACGCGCCGCCGGTACGCAGGACTCGGCGACACCGTGATCGTGACCGTGAAAGACGCCCTGCCTAACGGCACGGTGAAGAAGTCCGAAGTGGCGCGGGCGGTGGTGGTGCGCACCGTGAAGGAAACCCGCCGCAAGGATGGGACCTATATCCGCTTCGACGAAAACGCGGTGGTGATCATCAACGAAGATGGAGAGCCCAAGGCAACCCGCATCTTCGGCCCGGTGGCGCGCGAGCTGCGCGAGCGCCGGTACATGAAGATCGTGTCGCTGGCTCCGGAGGTCATCTAGCATGCGGCGGCTGGTCCAGCGGAAGAAAGAAGCGAATCGCTACGCCAAGCGGCACGCCCGCAAGGCGGAGCGCGTCGAGATACCCGTGAGCAAGGGTGACACGGTCCGCGTGATGCGGGGCGACGACGTCGGCAAGGAAGGGAAGATCATTCGCGTGTTCACCAAGACGGGGCGCGTGACAATCGAGGGCATCAACATCGTGAAGCGGCACCGGAAGGCGCGTCGCGCGGAGGAGCAGAGCCAGATCATGGAGATGCCCGCGCCGGTCCACCATTCGAACGTCATGCTCCTCGATCCGAAGTCGGGAAAGCCGACGCGGGTCCGGCGCCAGTTGGACGACGAAGGTGAGGCGAAGGCCCGGCGCCGCTCCAAGGAGCGGATCGCCGTCAAGAGCGGCGATGCGATTCCGCGCAGCAGGTAGGACGCAGCGAACAGCGAACAGCGATCAGCGAACAGCAACTCTGACCGGTTGACGGTTATGGCGAAAGAAGAAAAGAAAAAAGACGAAAAGAAATCCGGCGGGGCCGCGCCAAAGGCAGGCGGCGCCCCCAAGGGTGGCGGCACGCCCAAGGCGCAGAAGGGCGGTGGTGAACGGAAATCGATGATTTCCAAGACGCCGCACGCCGGTCGGGACCTTCCGGTTCCGCCGCCGCGCCTGCGCGACCACTATCGCGAGACGGTGAAGCCGAAGCTGATGAAGCAGTTCGGGTTCACCAACACCCACGAGGCGCCGTCGATCGAGAAGATCGTCCTGAACGTTGGACTCGGCGAAGCCATCAAGCAGCCGAAGATGCTCGACGCGGTGGTCGACGAATTGTCGATCATCACCGGCCAGCGGCCGGTCAAGAAGCGCGCCAAGAAATCGATCGCCAACTACGGTCTCCGGCAGGGCCAGGAGATCGGGGCGGCGGTCACTTTGCGCGGCGCGCGCATGTGGGAGTTCCTCGACCGGTTCATCAGCGCCTCGGTGCCACGCATCCGCGACTTTCGCGGATTGAGCACGCGCTCGTTCGACGGCCGCGGGAATTACTCGGTGGGTGTGAAGGAGCAGATGATCTTCCCCGAGATCAACTTCGACATGGTCGAGCAGATCCACGGGATGGATATCACGATCGTCACGACCGCCGGACGGGATGACCATGCCCTGGCGCTGCTGCGCGAGTTAGGCATGCCGTTCCGAAGCGAAGAAGGCAAGGGCGCAAAAGGCAAAGGAGCCTAACGAACAATGGCGAAGACATCGGCAGTGGTCCGGAACGAGCGGCGCAAGAAACTGGCGGCGAAATATTTCGTGAAACGGCAGGAACTCGTGAAAATCGTGAAGAACCCCAGGACGAGTCCCGAAGCGCGGGCGGCGGCCTATGCCAAGATTCGCGCCCTGCCACGGAACTCGGCGCCCATCCGTATCCGCAACCGGTGCTCCATGAGCGGCCGGCCGCGCGGGGTGGAGAGCTACTTCGGCCTCTCGCGCATTGCGCTGCGGGACATGGCGCTGAACGGGTTTCTGCCGGGAGTACGGAAAGCGAGTTGGTAATTCGAGCTCAGCGCTCTGGGCTCAGCGCTCAGAGGATGAACGATCTACTGTTTCCCCTGCGTCCGAGTGATCGGATACGAGAGGAGCGAGGAAAAAGCATACGATGACAATGACCGATCCCATCGCCGACATGCTGACGCGGATCCGCAATGCCTGCGGATCGAAGCATCGCCGCGTCGACATGCCTGCGTCCAAAGTGAAAGTCGAGATCGCGCGGATCCTGAAGGAGCACAACTTCATCCAGGATTTCCGCGTGCTCGAAGGCGAGACCGGGCCCAAAGTGTTGCGCGTCATCCTGCGGTATGCCGGCGGCCAGCCCGTCATCCGCGAGATGAAACGCGTCTCGACGCCCGGCCTCCGCCGCTACGTCGCGGTCACCGAAATCCCGCGCGTGCGCAACGGACTCGGCATGGCCATCCTGAGCACGTCGAGCGGACTGATGTCGGACGTCCAGGCGCGCCGGGCCCACACCGGGGGCGAGTTGCTCGCCCTCGTCTGGTAAGGGAGGCCTGACGCATGTCGCGAATCGGCAAGATGCCGGTCCCGGTACCGGACGGAGTCACGGTGAACATCGATGGCTCCACCGTGTCGGTGAAGGGACCGAAAGGCGAACTGGCGCGGAAGTTCCCGCAGGGGATCTCGTTTTCCCTCGAGGATAACAAGGTCATCGCCGCGCGCTCGAGTGAAGAATCGAGCCAGAAGGCGCTCCACGGACTATCGCGCGCGCTGGTCGCCAACATGGTTGAGGGCGTGACCAAGGGCTACCAGAAGCAGCTCGAGATCACGGGCGTCGGTTACAAGGCGGAACTGAAGCCGTACGGCCTCCTCTTCTCGTTAGGGTATTCGCATACCATCGAATTCAAGGCGCCGAAGGGCATCACGTTGAAGGCGCCGGTGCCGACGCAGGTCCTGATCGAGGGCGCGGACAAGGAAGTGGTCGGCCAGGTCGCGGCGGAAATCCGTTCGCTGCGGAAGCCCGAGCCGTACAAGGGAAAGGGCATCAAATACCTGGGTGAAAAGGTCCGTCGGAAGGCGGGCAAGGCGGGAGGCAAGTAATGGCACGCATTGGAATCCCGCGGAACAACGCGGAGCGCAGGCGCCGTCGGCACGTCCGGGTGCGCAATCACCTGGCGGGGACGAGCGCGCGGCCACGGCTGGTCGTGTTCCGCTCATTGAAGCACATCGCGGTGCAGATCGTCGACGACGACGCGCGCCGGACGCTCATGGCGATGTCAGACCAGGGCATCACGGGAACGAAAACCCAGCGCGCGAGCGAAGTCGGCAAGCGAATCGCCGCGCGAGCAAAGGAATCGGGCGTGTCGAAGATCGTCTTCGACCGCGCTGGCTACAGGTATCACGGCCGCGTCAAAGCGCTGGCCGACGGCGCCCGCGAGGGCGGATTGGAGTTCTGACATGGCTGAGAATCAGGGTTCAGGCGGCGGAGCACCCGGCGGCGCGGGCGGCGGTAGCGCTCGCAGCGGCGGCGGCAGCGCTCGCAGTGGTCGCGGCGGCGGCGGTGGCGGCGGTCGTGGCGGCGGCGGCGGTGGCCGTGGCGGCGGCGGACGTGGTCGCGGCGGTCCCGGCGGTCCTGGCGGCCCCGGTGGTCAGGGTGGTCGAGGCGGCGGACCCGGTCGTGGTGGGGAGGGCGGTGGCGGTCGCGGTGGACGTGAGGGCGGCGGTCGCGACGGTGGTCGCGGCGGACGCGGTGGCGACCAGCAGTCCCGCGGCGAAGGCTCGGACCTCATGGAGAACGTCGTCGCGATCAATCGCGTCGCGAAGGTCGTGAAAGGTGGCCGTCGCTTCTCGTTCAATGCGCTCGTGGCGGTCGGCGACGGCAAGGGTCGCGTCGGTTTCGCGACGGGCAAGGCCAACGAAGTCTCCGAGGCGGTCCGCAAGGCCGTGGACGGGGCGCGTCGCAACATGGTTTCTGTGCCGCTCACCGGTTCGACGATTCCCCACGAAATCGTGGGCCATCACGGTGCTGGGAAGGTCTTCATGAAGCCGGCCGCTCCTGGCGCCGGCGTGATTGCGGGCGGTGCCGTGCGTGCGGTCCTCGAGTGCGCCGGGGTCACCGACATCCTCACGAAGAGTCTCGGCTCCACCAATCCATTCAATCTTGTGCGGGCAACGTTCCACGGTCTCGCACACCTGACGACGGTCGACCAGATCGCGCGCGAGCGCGGACTCGACCCGGCCACGATTCCGTACCGTTCACGGGCCCGTGGCAAGGAGACGGCGAATGCCTAGAACATTTGTCTGGCACCGGACGCGGGGGCCGAAGGTCACGCCCAAGCGTGAGGCGCCTACCGATGGCAAAGTGAAGGTGACGCAGGTGCGGAGCGGCATTGGCCACTCGTGGCGCATGCGCCTGGTGCTGCAGTCGCTCGGGCTGCGGCATCACCAGGCATCCGTTATACATAACGACTCGGCCGCGCTGCGCGGTCAGATCAACAAGGTGCGCCACCTGGTCACGGTGTCGCCCGTGAAGGAGTAGAGATCGTGGCAACGGACCAGAAGATCGGCCTGCACAACCTGGCACCCTCGCCCGGATCCCATCGCAATCGCAAGCGATTGGGACGCGGTCCCGGCACGGGACAGGGCAAGACGGCCGGCAAGGGACACAAGGGTGCGATGGCGCGCGCGGGCCACGGCGGTCCTGGCGGCGGCAAGCCGGGATTCGAGGGCGGCCAGATGAAGATGACGCGCCGCATCCCGAAGCGCGGCTTCACGAACCCGTTCCGCGTTGAATCGCAGGTTGTTTCGCTCGACCAGCTGACGACGTTGCCCGAAGGCACGGACGTCACGCGTGAGGCGCTGGTGGAAGCCGGCGTCATCAGTCTCCGCAAGGGTCCGCCCAAGATCCTTGGCAACGGCGAGTTGACGCGCGCCGTCGTCGTGCGCGGCGTGAAAGTCAGCGCCGGCGCGCGGTCCCGCATCGAGGCGGCCGGCGGCCGCGTCGAGGAGTAACTCATGGCACAGGCGAACCCCGCTGCCGCTCTGGCGAACATCTACAAGACGCCGGAGCTGTGGGAGAAGATCAAGTTCACCTTCATGTGCCTGGCGATCTACCGGCTCGGCTCAGTGGTGACGGCTCCCGGCGTGGACGTTGTCGCGATCAGCGATTTCTTCCAGAACCAGGGGAGTCAGGGCCTGCTCGGCCTCTACGACCTGTTTGTCGGTGGCCAGCTGTCGCGCGCCACGGTATTCGCGCTCGGCATCATGCCGTACATCTCGGCCTCCATCTTCGTGCAGATCGCCGGCGCGGTCATCCCGACCGTCGAGAAGATGCAGAAGGACGAGGAGGGCCGGAAAAAGCTGACGCAGTACACTCGTTATGCGACGGTGGCGCTGGCCATCGTGCAGGCATGGGGCTTCGCGATCTTCACGGAGTCGCTGCAGGGGGCCGTGGCGAACCCCGGGTTCTGGTTCAAGGTGCAGATGTCGCTGTTCCTGACCGCCGGCGCGATTTTCGTCATGTGGATGGGTGAACAGATCACCGAGAAGGGACTCGGCAACGGGGCCAGCCTCATGATCTACTTCTCCATCGTGGTCGGGTTCTGGCCGAGCATTTTCGGCACGATCGGGTTCGTGCGAACCGGCGCGATCGGCCTCTTCTCGCTGCTGTTGCTCGCCGTGGTCATGGTGGGAGTGGTCGCGGGCGTCGTGGCGATCACGCTGGCGGCGCGACGGGTGCTGATCCAGATACCGCAACGAACGGTCGGGCGGGGCCGGATGCGGGAAGCCGCCAGGAACTTCATCCCGCTGCGCATCAACTCGTCAGGCGTCATGCCGATCGTGTTCGCGCAGTCGGTCATCGTCGTGCCGGGCGCCGTCGCCCAGTTCAGCCAGAATCCCACGGCCCAGCGCATGGCCGAGGTGTTCATGCCCGGGACCTGGCCGTACATCATCGCGTCGGCGATCCTGATCCTCTTTTTCACGTATTTCTACACGTCGATCATCTTCAACCCGATCGACCTCGCTGAGAACCTGCGGAAGCAGGGCGGGTTCATTCCCGGCGTGAAGCCCGGCTCCAAGACCGCCGAGTATATCGACTTCGTCGTCAGCCGCATCACGCTGCCTGGTGCGATTTTCCTGACCGTGATTGCGCTGATGCCGACGCTGATCGGTAACTGGATCAACGCGCCGTTCCAGTTCGGCGGGACATCGCTCCTCATCGTGGTTGGCGTGGCGCTGGACAGCATGGCGCAGATGCAGCAGCACCTGCTCCTCCGGAAGTACGACGGGTTCATGAAGAAGGGACGCGTTCGGTTCCGAGGTCGGCAGGGAACAGGCGGGTTCTGATGAGGGCGTGGGGCGTGGGGCTTGGGGCCTGGGGTGTCGGTTCCAGCGCTTCTGATCTGTTCCCCCACGCCCTGGGCCCCAGGCCCTAGGCCCATGGTGATTGTCCTGTTAGGTCCGCCGGGGGCGGGAAAAGGGACGCAAGGCGACCTACTGGCTCAACGCCTTGGCATTCCCAAGATCGCGACCGGCGACGTATTGCGAGCCGCGGTGCGCGAAGGCACGCCGATGGGGGTCGCCGCCAAGGCCATTATGGATCGGGGGGATCTTGTCTCCGATGAGATCATCCTCGGCATCATCAAGGATGCGCTGCGCGCGCCATCAGCGTCCCGCGGCGCGATCCTCGACGGCGTGGTGCGCACCGATCCCCAGGCGGCCGGCCTGCAACGCGTGTTGAAGGAGCTCGGCCGCCAGCTCGACGCGGTGCTGATCTTCGAGGTGCCTGACGAGGAACTGGTGCGTCGCTTGAGCGGGCGCACGGTCTGCGACACCTGCCAGACGCCCTACACGGGCCGTGAGCCCGGCTCGACGTGCGAGAAATGCGGCGGGAAACTCGTCAGGCGGAAGGACGACGAGCCGGACGCCATCCGGAACCGCCTGGCAGTCTACCAGCGGCAGACCGCGCCCGTGATCGACTGGTACCGTCGCGACGGCGCGCGTCTGGTCGTGATTGACGCGGTGGGTTCCACAAAGGACGTCCTGCAACGAGCCCTCGCGGCCCTCGGCCAATGATCACGCTCAAGTCCCCACGCGAGATCGAGATCATGGCGCGCGGCGGGGCCATTCTCGCCGCGACGCTCGAGCGACTGTCGGCTGAAGTGCGTCCGGGCGTCTCGACGAAGGCGCTGGACGCAGTCGCCGAGGAGTTCATCCGGTCGCATGACGGCGCCAAGCCGGCGTTCAAGGGGTTGTACGGCTTCCCGGGCTCGGCGTGCATCTCGATCAACGAAGAGATCGTGCACGGCATCCCGTCGCCAAAGCGCGTGCTCAAGGAAGGCGACCTGGTCAAGCTCGACTTCGGGGTGGAGTTCGAGAAGTATTTCACCGATTCCGCTATAACCGTGCCGGTGGGCAAGGTGGATGCGGAGTCGGTGCGCCTGATGGACGTGACGAAGGCCGCCCTCGCGGCGGGAGTGGACGCGGCGCGGATCGGGAACCACATCGGCGATATTGGCGCCGCCATCGAGACGGTGGTGAAGTCGGCGGGATTCACGACGGCCGATGACCTGGTGGGCCATTACGTGGGCTCCAAGCCCCACGGCGACCCGCAGGTACCTAACTATGGCACTCCCAAACGCGGTCCGAAGCTGCTCGCGGGCCTCACGATTGCGATCGAGCCGATGGTGAACATCGGGAAGTCGGCGACGCGCACGTTGAAGGATAAGTGGACAATCGTGACGCTCGACGGCTCACGCTCGGCGCATTTTGAGCACACCGTCGCGGTGACCGACGCTGGTCCGCGCGTGTTGACCCTCCTGCCCGTCCCCGCCGGTCGCTAAGACAGTGGCTCCTTCGAGCCACGCCTTTCGAGCACGCCTTTCGAGCACGCCTCTAGAGCACGCCCTTCGAGCACGCCCTTCGAGCACGCAGTTCAGAAACGAACGGCGTGCTCTGACGGCGTGCTCTGACGGCGTGCTCTGACGGCGTGCTCTGACGGCGTGCTCTGACGGCGTGCTCTGACGGCGTGCTCTGACGGC
>Ga0070698_100001955_pt1 | contig 22884 bp, 21 predicted proteins | sample KBSK1502metaG_FD_65477 | JGI IMG/M metagenome (GOLD analysis project Ga0070698, IMG submission 65477) | Corn, switchgrass and miscanthus rhizosphere microbial communities from Kellogg Biological Station, Michigan, USA - KBS K1-50-2 metaG | ecosystem: Host-associated > Plants > Roots >...
GAGGAGAGGGCTCAGGAGCTTATAGGCGTCCTGGATTTCTGCCACCTCGTGATGCCCGCTCGGATAGAAGCTCGCGCCGGCCACAATAAGAATTGCAGCGTTTATAAAGAGCGCAAACAGTCATTGCGACGTTTCGAGACATGTCTTCATGGACTCACGACTCCGATTTTTTCTTGCCGAACCGCGATTCGGTCCCGTTCAACAGGCGAGTGATGTTTGCGTGGTGTCTCCATACGGCCAAGCCGGCAGCGAGTACCGAGAAACAGAGCACGAGCCAATAATCGTTAATCCGGACATAGGGACCGAGCAGCGCGACCGCGATCGGTAAGGCGACCGCCGTGGAAATCGAAGCAAGTGAGACGTAGCGGCCCAACAGGAACACAAGCAGCCAGACGATTCCCGCCAGCAGAACAATGACCGCCGGGAACAAGGCGATTACAACTCCGGCGGATGTGGCAATGCCTTTGCCACCCTTGAAGCCCAACCAGACCGGATAGTTGTGGCCTAGAATGCAACCGAGCGCCGCGACCAAGCCGGCAAGCGTAACGGTGGCGCCAAAGGATCCGGCGAGAAAAAAGCCTACCTTTACCGCAACGAAACCCTTAAGTACGTCGCAGAAAAAGACGAAGTAGCCCCACTTCTTTCCCATCACGCGCAGTACGTTGGTTGCTCCGATGTTCTTGCTGCCGTGTGGCCGAATGTCTATTCCGTGCGATTTGGCAACCAAATAGCCGCTCGGGATCGAACTTAACAGATAACTGACGATTACAATGAGGATCCAGATCATCGGGGGAAGCTTCCGGTCGAATTTGGTCGCAGATTTTCGTCCAAAGTGGGAGATAGCACAACTGCTGTTTAAGTCGGAGCGAACCATTTCGGCGACCGGCATTGCTGCGCCGCGGCCCCTATTACTTGGGCAGGCTGGACCAACAACCGTCAGCGATTTCGCAACAATGCAGATTTCCGCTTTTAGAAACCGTGCGGCTTTGGCATGTTAATCGCGGCATGCTGGGATTGACTCGCATAGAACCCGCCACGATTGAAGATCTGCCTTCGCTCACGGAACTGCTCATGGATCTGTTTGCTCAGGAGTCAGACTTTCGTCCAGACTACAACAGCCAAATGCGGGGGCTGCGATTGCTGCTCGAGCAACCAAACCGGGGCCGAATTTTTGTGTTGCGAAGCGCCAACAAGATCATCGGAATGATTAACCTGCTATTCACCATTAGCACGGCCGAAGGCGGGTTCGTAATTCTCCTGGAGGATCTTATCATTGACCGGAATTTTCGCGATCAAGGTCTCGGCAGCGAACTATTGAAGTATGCTATCGATTACGCGAAGCAGAAGAATTTTATGCGCATTACTTTGCTCACCGATCGCGTCAGCGAACCTTCTCTTACATTTTTCGAAAAACACGGGTTCCAGCGATCTTCGATGGTGCCAATGCGGCTCTGGCTAGGTCCTGCGGCGGCTGCTCATCTTAAGACCGGGTCGGCCTAGCCGGAAAATTTCGCAATACGGATTCCGGGAGCATTAAACCCGAGTTCGCAATCCGCATTCCGAGATTTTCAAGTTACTTTGCCCGCCGTCTCGCTTACCTCGTGGCTTTCGAATAACTGCCGAATGATGTCTTCCAGCGGCTCATCCTCAGCACTGAAATCCTGAACATTGCCAGTTGATAAGAGTTCGCGGCAAACCTCGGCTACCTTCGTGCGATCGACTTTTAAGGTCAACGAGGTAGGAGTTTGTTCAATCACATCACCGAGATCGGGAGCACGATTGATCGGGGCATTGAAGATAAATCGAAGAAACTTGTACCGCGCAAGTCTTTCAGTGATTTCGGCAAATTCGCCGTCAAAGAACACCTTGCCGTGGTCGATGATAATCACCCGGCGACACAGCTTCTCGATGTCCTGCATGTAGTGGCTGGTCAGAATAGTGGAGACTCGTTCCTGTTCGTTGTAGTGGAGCAGAAAGTCCCGCACGTTTTTTTGGCTGATCACATCAAGCCCGATCGTTGGTTCGTCCAAGAACAGAACCTTTGGGCGATGGATCAAGGCGGCGATCAGTTCCAGTTTCATCCGTTCGCCGAGGCTTAATTCTCGGACCATCACGTTGAGCTTATCGCGGACGTTCAGGAGGTCCACCAGTTCGTCCACGATTCGTCGGAAGAGCGTTGGAGAGATCTGATAGATTACCCGATTCAGCTCGAGCGATTCACTGGCTGGCAGATCCCACCAGAGAGAGTTCTTTTGCCCCAACACCAGGCTGAACTGGCGTTTGAATTCCGTTTTTCGTTCCCAGGGTGTAAATCCTAAAACGGAAGCCGATCCTGACGTCGGAACCAGCAGCCCGGAAAGCATCTTCAGGACGGTCGTTTTTCCCGCTCCATTCGGCCCGAGAAATCCGACGAGTTCTCCCTCGGAAATTGAAAATGAAACCTGATTGGCGGCGTAAGTAGACTGGTATTGCCGGCTGACGAGACCCTTTATGGCGCCAAAAAGCCCTTCTTTTTTGTTATAGGTTCGAAAAACCTTGGTCAGTTGGCGGGCGACAATCGTAGGAACCATAGCAGACAACCGCTCATCGCGAGAAACGTGGACAGAATGCTGTCGTCGATTCCTCGCGCGTTTTCAACCCGAAGCGTCGGCTTAGGGTTGCGCTCCCGACTCCGCAAAGCCTGCGTCGCGGCTGCGTCTAGGATTATGCATATCCTTTTGAACTTAGGGGCGCTAAAGCTGGCGCGCCCTGTATTTAGGTTCGCAAAACATCACCCAGCTAGCCGCGACGTAGGCCTTGCGCAGTCGGGAGCCGGTCCCTACCGCGGACGTGCGGGCCGCCGTCGTCCTTCCCCGCGCACCCTTGCCGGACTATGGCGCCCCTAAGTTCAAGGATATGCATAATCCTAGACGCAGCCGCGACGTAGGCTTTGCGGAGTCGGGAGCGCATCCCTACCGTTATGCCGCGGTGCGAGGCTGCTTGTTACCCAGAGCCTTTTTTAGAAACGGCCGAATCTTTTCCAATGCGGCATCAACGGTAACGCCGTGCTTCTCTCGCAGAACCGGTATCGAGCCGTGTTCCACGAATTGGTCGGGCCAGCCAATTCGGACCACCGGCGTCGCGATTTGGCTGTCGACCAACTGCTCCACGACTGCGCAACCGAAGCCGTTGTGCAATACGTGATCCTCGAAGGTACAAATGACCTCTACTCGTCGCGCAAAAAATTCGAGCGTACCGATGTCGAGAGGTTTGATCCATCGTGGATTGATCAGAGCAACGGAGAAGCCCTGCTCTTCCAGCCGTTTCGCGGTCTCTTCGGCTAGTGCGAACATGTTTCCGAGACCAAAAAGCGCGACATCCTGTCCATGACGAACGACTTCGGCCTTACCAATCTCCAGCAATTTAGGTTGCGCCTTTGGCCGTGCTCCGGTGCCAACGCCCCGCGGATAACGTATCGCAATCGGACCCTGGTTATAGTTTGCCATGGTCCAAAGCATATCCACAAACTCTTCCTCGTCCTTGGGCTGCATATGCACGATTCCGGGAACCGGACGCAGGTAGCCGATATCGAATAAACCGTGATGAGTTGGCCCATCGTCGCCAGACAACCCGGCGCGATCCATGCACAGCGCCACGTTGAGATTCTGGAGCGCAATATCATGAATCACCATGTCATAAGCGCGCTGCATGAAGGTTGAGTAGATGGTGAGGAACGGCTTGAAACCTTGCGTGGCGAGGCCGCAGGCAAAAAGAGATGCATGTTCCTCCGCGATACCAACATCAAAGTATTGATCCGGGTGATTGGCGGCAAAGTGAAACAGGCCAGTTCCCGATGGCATCGCTGCGGTAATCGCCATGATCTTCTTATTGTTGTCGGCGAACTTAGACAAAGTTTGACCCAGAAGTTCGGAATAAGTCGGCGTTGTCGCCTTTGCGGTCTCACCGGTTTCGAGCGCGAACTTGCCGAGCCCGTGAAATTTGTCCGGCTTTGCCAGCGCTGGGGCATACCCTTTCCCTTTTTGCGTAATAATGTGGAGCAAAACCGGCTCCTGCTGGCGCTTCAGAAACTCGAAAGTACGAATCAAGAGGGGGATATCGTGCCCATCTATTGGTCCGTAATAGTGCAAACCAAGATCTTCAAAAATAACGCTCGGCAGAAGGAGGTGCTTCACACCTTCTTCCACCTTATGGGCAAGCTGCTGGGCAAACTTGCCTCCAATCATTTCCACGAACTTGGCCGCTTTTTCGTGCAGATGACTGTAGGCGTCGTTGGTTACGATCCGGTTTAAATAATTGGCGATCGCTCCAACATTCTTCGCTATCGACCACTCATTATCGTTTAAGATAACAATAAAACGTTTCGTGTTGTGGGAGACATTATTGAGCGCCTCATAGCTGGTTCCACAAGTAAAGGCCGCATCCCCGGCCACGACGACGACGTTTTCTTTGCTGCCGCGCCGATCCCGGGCAACTGCCATGCCCAAGCCGGCCGACAACGCAGTGCCGGCGTGACCGGCTCCATAACAATCGTGTTCACTCTCTGACCGAAGCAAAAAGCCGTTCAATCCTTGATACTGTCTGATCGTGCCAAACCGATCTGATCGTCCGGTCAAAAGCTTATGGACGTAGCCCTGGTGGCTGACGTCAAAAAGAAGTTTGTCCTCCGGCGTCTCAAAAACCCGGTGCAACGCCAAAGTGAGCTCCACCACCCCGAGATTAGGACCCAAGTGTCCTCCCGTCCTTGAAAGAACCGAGATCAATTCGTCTCGGATTTCCTGGGCAAGCTGCGGCAGCTGATTTTCCTCCAGCCGCTTCAAGTCCGCCGGCGACTCGATCCGATCGAGCAGGCGTGCGCTAGTTTTATCAAAAGAGGCTGATTTCATCATTCGGAGATTTTTTGATATCCTTGGGTTGTTCTGGGGAAGCTCCCTCCGGCTTACCAGCGTCCCGAGCCAATGTTTCGACTCGGCTTTCCGCCGCTTCTAAACGTTGATTACAGATTGCGATCAGCTTGGTCCCTTCTTCATATCTTGCCAGCAGCTCTTCGAGCGGCAGCTTGGACGACTCCATCTGTTGGACGATCAGTTCGAGCCTTTCCATCGCTGCTTCAAATGACAATTCCGTAATCTGGGAGTCAACCTTCGACATTCGATGAACCGCCAACCTTATGCTGCCTCCGAGAGAAAGCAACGAAAACAGCCCACCCCCTGGATGCCGCCTACGTAATGCCGAATATCCTATCGGGGCACAAGAGAAAATGGAAATTCAGAATCTAGAATCTCGAAACGGGAGATAGCTAGAGCCACAATGCGAGAATGCGGCGGCAAGGCTTGAACCCTTGGCCTCCTGTCCTCCGGGCCAAGCATAATCCGATTGTCACGGTGCATCCGGGGCTTCTGGAGACTGCCGGATTCCGTATTCCGGCTCCTGAATTCTGACTAGTTTTCCACCTTTAGCCTCAGGGCATTGTCTCCGTTCAAGAGATAGCCTGGCGCAAAGACCGGAAATCTCGGCTGCTGCGGCAGGTTTGGAATGACATCAAAGGTGAAATTCTGCCCGTCACGATAGACCGAAATTGAAACTTTTTGATCAGCCGACAGGAAGAAAGAGGCATTGCGGACATCGGCAATCGAATGGATTTTTACCGAGCCGACCTGCATAAGAATATCTCCGGGTTGGAGACCAATTTCTGTTGCCGGCGAGTTGTCCTCAAAACCGGTGATTACAACCCGCGATTCATTGTATTCCTTGTCTCCGTCCTCAATATTGACGCCGACCCAGCCGGGCCGGACCTCGCCGAACCTCACATAGTCAGCCCGAACCTTTTCTGCGGCCCTGATCGGAAGGGCGTAGCATGCAGTCTTGTTGTCGACACTGCTGATCAAGATACCGATGACCTCGCCTTTAAGATTTAGAAGCGGCGCTCCGCCTTCTCCCTTCTGAGGGGGAACATTAGCTCGAATGAGGGTGGTCGCGAAGGGTTGCTTCGGATCGCCTTGATCGAGACCTCCGACGATTCCATAATTCGGCGTGAGTGGTAGCCCCTGTGGATAACCGATCGTAACGACCGGAGACGCAATAGCCAGCTCGTTGGAGTCTCCGAGCGGGAGGAAGGGGGTTTCCGTGTGAATCTTCAGAATCGCGACCCCACTTCGTGAGTCCGCGACTAATCGCTCCGCCGGGTAACGGCTCAGCCCTAGCTCGACAATGATGTCATGTGATTCCCCAGCCACCGAATATGCGGTGTAAACTATCCCGGCGGGATCAATGACAAACCCGGTACCAGCCAGGCGTCCGTGTTGGTCCTCGGATTCGATTCGAACGACTGCGCCCTTGGCTGATTCAAAGACCTTCCGCACATCTGCCGCGATGGCGGCAAAACTCTCTTCTGCAAAAGTTGTTTGCGACGAAAGCCAGAGTCCGGCGAACGCCAGCGCAAGAAAAGCCGGAGCGTAAGCGATACGAACGTCAAGAGAGCCACGTCGGCTCCCATCAGCCGACATTTTTGGAAAAGGTAAAACGGGTTGGTTCGGCATCGAGCTAAAGAAAAGGCCGGAATCCGACACAATTGCCGTGCGGCCAACACGAAATCAAAAGCTGGCCGGTGGTTGGTAGCTCACGGGTTGCCGATCAAGAATGTAACGGGGACGACTGGCGTCGGAGGGTTGAATGGTCGGGAAATTTTTTTGAAATTTCGTTTCCGGCCGGGAGAGCTGGATCTCTCCACGAGAGGTAAGTTTCAGGCCGGAGTCGGAGAATTCTGTTTGCGTCAGCCCGTTTGTCGAATTCCGATTTATTGCTTCCGGTGTCCAGATTCCGGTTCCCAAAAGAGCGGCCACCACCGCGAAGATTCCAAAGGCGCCCGCGTAGGCTGACGCCGGCACACGGAAATTTCCAAAGCTGGACGACACTCTTTCGAACCAAATCTGGAACGCCGACCGGCGCAGGATTTCGCTGCGCTGCCGACGATGAAACTCTTCGAGCGCTCTCTCAAAATAGCCGGGGGGAGGTTGCTCGAATCGCTTGAGTTTGAGAAGCTGTTGTAGCTGCTTTTCGTCGAGCATCATTTCTTTCTAAACTCTTCGAGGTAATTCTGCAACTGTCGATGTGCGTAGAATAACCTGGACCGTACCGTTGCCTCCGGCACTCCTAAAATCCTGGCGATCTCCGCGTGCGGCATCCCCTGGATGTCGAACATCGTTACGACGGTTCTATGCTCTAGAGACAGCTTCATCATCGCTTCGTTCAATCTCTGCTGCAGTTCTGAGAGATCAACTTCACGGGTCGGCGTGTTTGATGCCGTAAGTTCGATGAATTCTTTGTCATTGTGGACGCTGGAATCGAGGTCATCCAGGCTCATCTGGAACCGGCGGCCCCGTTTTTTGACGAAATTAATCGTCATATTCACCGCAATGGCGTGGATCCAGGTATAAAAACTCGATCTTCCTCGAAATCCATTGATCGACCGATACGCCTTGGCAAATACCTCCAGCAGCAGATCGTTCGCGTCCTCATGGTTCGAGGTCATATTGTAGATCAGCGAATAGATCCGGGAGCTGTATTTTTGCCAAAGAGCATCAAAGGCCTGCGTATCGCCGTTCTGCGTGCGGCGAACGAGGGCTTCGTCATCAAGCAAGTTGGGATCTTCCATGCCGCCGCGGGCACAAACCAGAGGCCAGCGAATCTCGTTGAGTAGTAATCTTTAAAATACTCGGCGTAAAACAATAACGCATAGTTAGCCGAGAGAAGAGCGATCGAAGATGCTTCATGCTTCGAACGCTCCAAGAACCAGGCGGCAGAAAATAGTCGAGAATTGAGCCTGGAGCAATCAACGAACGACGCCCGTTTCAACTCGTCGATTCTTTGCCCACGCTGCCTCGTTGTGACCCGGATCGGCCGGCATTTCCAACCCAAAGCTCACCGTTTGTATACGGCTGCCAGGAACTCCGAGCGAAATCAAGTAATTGCGAGCGGCCTGAGCGCGGCGCTCACCGAGTCCGCGATTGTACTCTTCAGTACCGCGTTCATCGGTAAAGCCAGCCAGAATAATGTTATTAGATGCGCCTTTCATGAAGCTGGCGATCTGGCGAAGTTTTTCTGTTTCCGAGGACTGTATCTCAAAGCTGTCAAAGGCGAAATAGACTGGCTGGAACTGACTTCGATTTACGTTGTTGCCAAAGAATGAAACGCCTTCTTGTCGCTGCGAAAGCGGCGTCCCGTTCACGGTATCGCCTTCGACTCCGGCGTACTCCTGTTGCTGTTGTTTTCTGCAGCCGCAAAGACCGACTATGAGTATGCACGTAAAAGTGAAGATCTTTTTCATGAGATATTTGGAGGAGGAAATGCGTTTTCAACGGACTGCTAGCGGGACCAAGTCGGCTCAGAAACTCTGCCTAAATCGCCGACAATTCGAGCTTCGCGCCCGGAGACAGTATCAATCATAAAAAGGCCACTCCCTCTAGCAAATAGCACGTGACGAGAGTCTGGGCCCCAGACCGGTCTCTCGCCATCATTTGCAATCACCCGAGCTGAGCCGCCATCCAAATCGAGAACGGCCACCTGAAATGCCCCGCCGCTTCTCACATTGAACGCGATTTTTTTTCCGTCAGGCGACCAATTTGGTTCGGTGCAATAACCAAACCCGGTGGACAGTAGTCGACTCGATCCGCCGTCGACACTCAAGCGATAGATCTGCGGTCCACCGCGTTCGTCCGACGAATAAACGATTTCGCCTCCATTGGGCGACCAGCTTGGCGATGACTCCACCCCACGGGCCCGAGTCAAACGGCGCGGAGAATCACCATTAGTATTAGTGACATAAATCTCCGGGTTTCCATCTTTACTCATAGTGCAAGCGATTCGATTGCCTTGAGGGGAGATGGCCGGGCCGGAATTAGTGCCGGGATACTTGATGATCCGATTACGAGACCCGGAACCTAAATCCACCAGATAAATGTCCGCGTAGCCACTCTGATATCCAGTGTAAGCCAGCCTTCGCCCATCGGAAGAAAGATTCGGATTTACACTTATCGCATTGTCTCTGGTCAACTGCACCGCGTTGGCGCCGTCGTAATCTGCCGTATAGATTTCTTTGTGCCCGGTGCGATTGGATACAAACGCGATTTTCGAGCTGGCGATTCCCTTTTGGCCGGTCAGCGTCTCAACCAGTTCATCAACGAATTGATGAACGGCTCGGCGCGAATCGCCACCGTAGGTTTTCTGCAAGACGACGCTTCCGGTTTTGTCAACCGCCTGTGCGCTAATGCCATTACCAGAGCCGGCGACACTTGCTAGCACCGTTGCCGACGCGTTGTCGCCCAGAGTCAGTACACCAGAAAGCTCAATATCGTTTTTCAAAACCGCTGCCGCCGGACCGGAAGCCTCTTTGATTGCGACCACCACCGCCGTTCCTTTGCGGATCGTGATAACCGGTGAGCTCGGATTTTGCGCTATAACCGCGCCAGTAAGAAGGACATAACCTAAAAGGAGGACGAACGGTTTCATTCTGAAGCACGAATTGTCGCCTATTACCGCGTCAGTGCGACAAGTCAAACTTTGATCGTTCGCTTTGTTGTTTTTGGAACGACGGGAAGGCCGGGAGCGGGTTCGTTAACCCGAACGGTGATCGGCGATTGGTAGCGGCGACTATCCTGTCCGACATAGTCTCGATGTTTACAGGTGTTGCATTGCTTCTTTAGGACGACGTCGGATCCCCTGAAACCGGATGCGCGCCCGTCGAGAAATTTTGAACGAGAGGAATTAAGCGATCCTCGCCTATATGTGCAGTCGCCATCGTGCGGTCCGCGAAAGCCGCAACGCACGGCCGGATCGAGGAACGCCGAACGCCGAACGCCGAACGAACTGCTGGCTTTACATCCGGCAGAACGACTCGATAGGTTGCCAGGCGTCCATGGTCCCGCGCGTTCGCACCGCTTTCGTGCTTGGAGCAGGGTTGGGAACCCGGCTTCGACCGCTTACTAACGTCATTCCGAAGCCTTTGCTACCGATCTTCGGAAAGCGTTTAGTGACATTTGCTTTGGATCATTTGATTGCATCCGGTGTGGAGCAGTTCGTGATCAACACCCATCATCTGTCGGAGCAATTTGCCGATTTTTTTTCGGATGGATCCTACCGGAGTAAAAAAATCGCGCTCATTTACGAGCCGAATTTGCTCGAGACCGGAGGCGGAATTCTCAACGCGGCTGCTCTTTTCGGACCGGAGCCGTTCCTGGTCTATAGCGGAGACATTCTCACCGATATCGATCTCGGCGCTCTCACCGATTTCCACTTCCAATCCGGCAGCATGGTGACGCTGGCGTTGCGCCATACCGGTCTTTCAACCGATCTCTCATTCGACGCGATCACCAATCGGGTCCTGGATATTCGGGGACAGCTAGGCTCCGGTCTTCCTGGCAGCGTCGATTTCGCGAACGTTTCTGTTTGGAATCCGGAAATGATTCGAAAGATTCCAGCCGGTCGTAAAATTTCTTTTGTTCCTGTTTTGGCTGAAGCGATCCGAGACCATGACCAAATCAGCGGTGTCGTTCTGGATGACCACCGATGGTTCAACATCGGCTCTCGCGAAGAGTATTTGGGAGTTCATCGGACCATTGTGACTTCTCGCTGGCGTCCAAGTTACTTGACTGAGGCCAATTGGCCGACGACGATCGCCGATTCGGCAGTGGTGTCCGAAGGAGTAGATATCGCCGGTGCCTGTTGGATCGGTCCGGAAAGTCGGATCGAACCCGGGACCTATTTGCGGGATGTCATTATATGGCCTCATTCCACGGTTCGGTCGGGCGCGCATCTCAGCGAATGCGTAGTGGCTGGCGTGGAAGTAGGACCCGGAACTTTTTGCCGAACAGATTTCGTATGACGTTGAATTTGCTCATAGATTATACGCGGCAACGGTTTCCTCATTATCACGATTCGACCTTCGATATCCGTTCGCTCGAAAAAGGAGGTTCAGATCGCAAGTATTACCGAATCCGATTCAGCGCCGATTCCTCGTTGATCCTGGTGAAATACCAGAAAGATAAACTGGAAAATGTCCGGTTTGTCGCGGTCGCTAACTTCCTGGACGGAATCGGCGTCAACGCGCCTTTGATCTATTTTCACGACGACGAAGAAGGGTTGATCTGGATGCAAGACCTCGGTGAGGAGGATCTCTGGCATCATCGCTCCGAATCGTGGCCAGTCCGGAGGGCCTTATACGAACGAACTCTCGATCAAGTGGTCACATTGCACCAGACCGATCCGTCTCTGGCCCGCATCTCCGATGGTCCGCCTGACTTTGATGTCGCGCTTTATCGATGGGAGCAGGAGTACGGATTGCAAAACTGCTTTCGACGTTGCTTTCGCGTATCGGAAGAACAGGTCCAAAAGCTTTGGTCGCGCCCGGAACTAATTCAACTTGCTCAGGAACTTGGCGGCCATCCGCGAGTGCTGGTCCATCGAGACTTGCAATCCCAGAATATTATCATCAGCGACGACGAGGCGTTCCTGATCGATTTCCAAGGTATGCGCCCCGGCTTAGGTGGGTATGATCTCGCTTCTCTGCTCTACGATCCATACGTCAGTCTGACGGACCCCGAGCGAGAGGAGTTGCTCTCTTATTACCTCGAGCGGCTGGATTCTTCGGTCGATTGCGAGCAGTTTCGCGATATCTTTTTGCGATGTGCGATACAGCGTTTGCTTCAGGCGCTTGGTGCGTATGGAGTGATTGGTGTGCGGCGCGGGAAACCGGAGTTTCTGCGTCACATCCCGCCCGCAATCAAAAGTCTTCGGGAGGTTGCCTCGATGCTTCCTTCCTTTAAGTTCTTCATGGATTTCTTGGACGAGCTTCCCACCACCATTCGACCTGTTTTTCCTAATCGTGAATAAACCAGAAGAATCCACGGAACGGCTCCCGACAGTGATCATCGAAGCGATTGAGCCTTGCATCGATGGCGGTCGCTATCCCGTCAAGCGAGTGATCGGGCAAGAATTACGCGTGTCCGCCGACATTTTCAAAGATGGTCACGATTTGATTGCGGCAGTTTTAAAATGGCGCGTCCTTGGCAGTTCGGCCTGGTTGGAAACACCAATGATACCGGGTGACAACGACCGGTGGTCTGCGGTTTGCCATTTCACGGAAAATGCCACCTACGAATTCACCATCGAGGGGTGGGGTCACGAATTTAACACCTGGGCAGTGGAGTTTCAGAAGAAGTTCGCAGCCGGGATCACCGATCTGGCCACCGAGACCGAGGAAGGCGCGATCTTGCTGAAGCACGCGGCGGCGCGTGCGACTCGCAAATCGGATCAGGATCGCCTCGGATCCTTGGCCGAGGAGCTCCGTGCCAGTAAACCAGCCATCGGTGCCGAAATAGCGAAGAATCCCGAACTGGTTGGATTAATGTCCGCCTATCCCGATCGATCACTTTCCACCGAATCCAAACCTTATCTGCAGGTCGTGGTCGATCGGCCCGAAGCGCTGTTTGCCGCTTGGTATGAGTTTTTTCCGAGATCAGCCGAAGGTAAAGCAACGGGATCGAGGTTCCGCGATTGTCTTCCTCGTGTAGATGATGCCAGGGCGATGGGATTCAACGTGGTCTATTTTCCTCCGATTCATCCCATCGGCTTCACCAAACGGAAAGGTAAGAATAATTCAGTGAATAGTGAGCCTGGAGATCCCGGAGTGCCTTACGCGATTGGCAGCAAGTATGGCGGGCATATGGCAGTGGAACCGGAGCTCGGGACCTTGGCGGATTTCGATTGGCTGGTAGGCGAGATCAGAAGCCGAGGGATGGAGGTGGCGCTCGACTTTGCCATCAATTGTTCGCCCGACCACCCTTACGTTCGCGACCACCCCGAATGGTTTTTTCATCGGCCGGACGGCACGATCAAATATGCCGAGAATCCTCCGAAAAAATATGAGGACGTTTATCCGATTAATTTCCACAACGAAAATTGGCGAGAGTTGTGGGATGAGATGAAACGGATCATCCTCTTTTGGGCCGAGCATCAGGTCCGCATCATTCGCGTTGATAATCCGCATACGAAGCCGCTCGCGTTTTGGGAGTGGATGATCGCGGAAGTGCGCGCCCAATATCCAGATCTGATCTTTTTATCCGAGGCTTTCACCCGGCCGAAAATGATGAAGGCACTGGGTAAGGCCGGATTCACACAATCCTATACCTATTTCACCTGGCGCAATTCGAAGGCGGAACTTACCGAGTACCTCACCGAGCTCTGTGCGACCGAGATGAAGTATTACTTCCGTGGCAATTTTTTTACCAATACCCCGGATATTCTGCCGTTCTTTCTTCAGACCGGTGGACGTCCGGCTTTTTTGATTCGCGCCTTTTTGGCGGCCACCCTCTCGACGGCGTACGGTATCTACAGCGGTTTTGAGCTTTGTGAAAACGTAGCGATTCCTGATCGCGAAGAGTACCTGAATTCCGAGAAGTACCAGTTCAAGGAGAGAGATTGGAACGCGCCCGGAAATATTAAGGATTACATCGCCAAGCTGAACCAGGTCAGACGCGAAAATCGGGCGTTGCATCTATACGAAAATCTTCGATTTCACACGGTCGAAAATGATCAGATTCTGTTTTACTCCAAGGCCACTGCCGGACTGGATAACATCCTGTTATTTTTTGTTTCGGTCGATCCGTTCCATTCCCAGAACGGGTTTGCGTACATACCGCTAGAAGATCTTGGCCTAGGGGAGAATGAGTCGTTTCAGGTCGAAGATCTGTTGACGGGTGAACAGTTTAGCTGGCGGGGTCGAAGGAATTTTGTCCTCCTCGATCCAAATATCCGGCCGGCCCATCTTTTCCGTATCCGTCGCCCGGTTGGCCGAGACGGCGCAGAAGTAATCTTTGGCTAGCAGCCTATCGGATTTGATGGCTTAGCTGAATGGTAGTTTGTTAACTTGATATGAATTCTCCGGCCCTCTCGACAGGCTGCTTAAACTCCGCTTCGCGGAGCACGAATCATTTTAACTATTCATTCGCGAAGCGAAATTTCAGCAGCCCGTCTACACGGCCCTCTTGTCGCTAGCTAAATTTACTATCTACCATGCCGCCTCAATTCCAATCCCGACCGGCTGCTCCGCACATGCGAAAAGCCGTCTGGTTTATCTTCGGTGCGTTGTTCACGCTGGTTTTTTTTGGCTGCAGCAAGTCCAAGGAAGAGCTGGTGAAAGAACTGGCTAGTATGAATCTGCAATTCAATGCGGAGGACTTCGTCCGGTCGGCAGCCGAAGACGACCAAAAGGCGGTGGCCCTTTTCTTTGCGGCCGATTTTAACGTAAACGCGCTAAATACGGCCGGCAAAACAGCTCTGATGGTCGCCTGTGAGCGTGGTAAGACCGGATTGGTCAAACAACTCCTCGACCGCAAAGCGGACCCGAATGTCACGGGTGCCGACGGTACCACCGCACTGATATTGGCCGCTCAGAACGACCAGCCCGACATCGTGAAAATCTTGCTCCAGAATCGGGCCGACCCGGACAAAGAGGACAATAACGGCTGGACCGCATTGTCGACCGCGGCTTACCACGGCAGCGCGCGGTGCGTGCAAATTTTGGCCGATCGGTCGAAGACGGATTTGACTCGCGGGCTTCTGTTCGCCACTCTATCTGAGCACAAAGACGTCGTAAAAATATTGCTCGACTACGGCGCTGAAGTGGATAGCCGCTCCGGCGACGGCCGTACTCCGCTAATACTGGCAGCCAGCAAGGGGAACAAAGACATCGTGAATATGTTATTGCTGGCCGGAGCTGACCCGTCGCTCACCGATCAAAGCGGAGCGACCGCCGAGTCGACCGCGGTGGCCAAAGGTTTTCGTGAGATAGCTGACTTGCTGCACGGTCGCACCGCATCCAAGCCAACCAAGACTCCAGCCGTTGTTTCGGGATCTCCTTCTCCGTCGGCTTCCTCTTCTCCTTCTTCCCCAAATACGGCGATCTCGGATGCGGATATATTGAGGCAACCAGCTCCCTCGACGTCCGGCAGGGCATCGCCCAATCCCAAACTTGATCAGAATCCCTCGGGCGGTTTGGCTACCAAAATCTCGGTTTTGGAGGTTCAGGAAGCGTTTCTCCCAGTCACACTGGAGGAGGTGCACAGCAAGAAAGCGACATTGCGCAACTCGGATGGCACCGACTACAGTGTCGGTATCGGTGATCAACTCCAAGGATTGGAGTACCGCGTCATTGATGTTCAGAGTCGAGAGGTTGATGATAAAGACGGGAATGCGGTCGACGCTTCGGTCGTGAAGCTCCGGCATATCCGCACTGGCCAAACGATATCGTTGATCAAAGGAATTCCTGCTCGAGAACATGGGGCGTTTGCCGTGCTCTCGTTCGCTAATAGCGGAGCTACAATGAAGGTAGAATTAGATCGCGATTTCACGTTGCCGGACGATCCTAGCCATACCTATCGCGTATTAGATATCCGTCCGACCCAAGTCGTCGTAAAGCGTCTGGACGACAACGAAGTCTGGACACTGCAAAAGTCTGCCCGATAAAACATATGAAAGTTCCATTGGAAGATTTTTTTCCGGATATCATTGGCAAAGCGCAACGCGGACTTCACCTGGACGATACTTTGTTAGCGCAACGCTCTCGATTGGCGCGCGATCAAATCGAACGCTTAAAGGAGGGATCCGGTGATCGCAGCCAGATCGCTGCGCTCGGAACGGCGCTGGATCTGGCACCGGGCGCCCTAGTGGAATCATTCGAAAAGAGTTGGGAACCTGCGGAGATCGCATTGGAAGGTCTCGTCCAATTCAATACCGATCTGCTGGGAATGACGGTGAATGTTTATTTGGTCTGGGATCCGTCCTCGCGGGAAGCCGCGATCTTCGACGCCGGCATCGACGCTGATCAGCTATTCAAGCGGGTGCGAGCCGAAAAACTGACGATAAAAGCTATTTTCATTACACATACCCACCAAGACCACGTCGCCGGCCTGGCCGATATTCTTTCGCAATGCCAAGCCCCGGTGTTTGCTCCAGAAGCGGAACCGGTCGTTCACTCTCAACGGGTACGTGAAGGATTTAAGTATAACCTGGGATCGCTAGAGATCGAAGCCAGGCTCACCAATGGGCATTCCGCCGGCGGGACTTCTTATCTCGTGTCGGGTCTGGCCAAACCTGTAGTTATCGTTGGGGATTCGCTATTTGCCGGCTCGATGGGCGGCGCCCCCAACGCTTACGAACAAGCCAGAAAGAATAATCGAGAGAAGATTCTATCGCTTTCGCCGGAAACCATTATTTGTCCAGGTCATGGTCCGATGACTACGGTCGCAAATGAAAGGGTCCACAACCCTTTTTTTGCAGAACGTTAATCGAATGTCTGAATCAGGGAGTGCTTCGACCGATTCTTCCGCGCGTTCCGGAGAGCAGCTGGAAATCATTCCGACTGACATTCTCGAATCTCTTTCTTTTGCCGCCATTTTTGAAAATGAGCGACCGATCGAAATCGATCTGGGCTCTGGATCGGGTCGTTTTTTGATTGAAGCGGCACGCCAATACCCGGAAAGAAATTTTTTTGGCGTGGAGCGTCTCCTTGGTCGGGTTCGCAAAACACTCCGGGCCGCATCCCGATTGGGTTTGACCAATGTTCGCGTACTGCGCTTGGAGATTGATTACACGATTCGTTTTCTTTTGTCACCCGGATCGGTTTCCCGCCTGCACCTCTCTTTTCCCGATCCCTGGCCGAAACGCCGGCATTCTCGCCGTCGCCTAGTGGACGAAGAGTTTCTGGCCGCTTCCGCTAGCGCGCTCGCCGTCGGAGGAGAATTGTGGATCAAGACCGATCATGCGGATTATTTTCAGCGCATCACCAAGGCTGTGGATTCCCGAAAAGATCTTTTTGTTTGCGTGCCCTGGTCCGAAGAATATCCAAGGACTGATTTTGAAGAAGCTTATCGTTCGCAGAATCTATCGATTTATCAGTTGCGTTTGCGAAAGGTGAACTGACCGCCGCGAAAGGTCTGGAGTTTCAGCGCGTCGCCGCAGAGTTCCAATGTGACTGCGCCTTCCTCGCTCAAGAACAGGGTCGGACTCCGAGTGGATCGTTCGCTTCGTTTGCCCTGTGCATAAACGACAACTTGAGGATTATACCTGCTCTGAACGTCGGCTGGAGGAAAGGAGCGTGGACTGGAAACGGAGACCAAATCGACTGTGCGATCGTCTTTGTCCAACGAAGATCCACGATGGCTATCAGCCATCAGGAGTATCTGGTATCTTCCCATTCCCACCAAAATCCTCGATGCGTTTCGATTTGGAGGCGCTGCGCGCACGCGAATTCCTGTCTCATCCAGATTTACAACCGTTGAATCGGTGTCGCGCTCGACGCGCTCATTGATCAGCTCAAGCTGAGTCGCGGCTCCGTTCATCGCTGAGACACAGGTGAACTGCCGCTCGATTTGTTTGAGACATCCTTCGTGATCCGCATCCAGGCGGCAACTCGGCAGTAGACAGAGCTGGTTGACGCCCTGATAACGAAGGAATGGCTGAGTCATACGCCGATACTTGGCATCGCTGCCCGGGTTAATGAAAGCGTCGGCGCCTCCAGCGTGCAGATAGATGCTATTGGATCGCCCCGAAGCCAGTATCGCGAGCTTCGGATGATTCCGCACCCCTGGTTCACTGACATTCGTGCTCTGATATGGAAACGCGGTAAACATATGCACCACACCGAGGAACATGTGACCGAGCAGCCAGTTTGTATTGTTGAGGCAAAGACTCGCCCACCGACAGAAAGGGGCAGCCAGAATGGATGAAATCCCGAGAGCCAGCATCGAAGCACCTAAGGGAACGGTCGCAAAATTGGCGGCGACACTGCACCAGGAAATACGATGAAAAATCAGCCAGGCGAACGGGAGCGTCGCCAACCAGCAGACAGAGCAAACTGATAGCAGCTCGCATCCGTGCTGGGCAATTCGAGAAAACGCCCGCTGTGCCGGATGCAGCAGACGTTGCGGAATCCAGGGATCAGGGCGGACCGGAAGAGAGAAGAGATGGGCCAGTGGTTTGGCTGCGATAGTCAGTGCGGCGACCGTAACAAATGAGAGCTGGAAACCGAGTTGGAAGAGTTGCTGTGGATCCAAGGAGAGCAAGAACAGTCCGGCGCCTGACAGGACGTTCTTAGCCAGCACTGGGCGCTCTAGAGCGACCCCAAATAGCAGAATAGCCGACATAATCGTTGCCCGGAGACTGGCAATCGAAAGACCCGTTCCTGCGCAATAGACAAGCAGAGGAATAATCAGGATGATCGTCCAACGGCGGCCTAGTCTGGTTACTCGCATGACTGCCCAGCAAATTCCAGCCAGCAACGTTACCTTCAGTCCATCGATTACGAACAAGTGAAGCGTCCCCGTATCCTGGAGCTCATCCATGATAGCCGGCGGAATGGTCGAACGATCGCCAAAGAGAATCCCCCGAATCAGCCCTTGAATGGGAGGGTCATCCGCAAGCGAGGCGACTGGAATGCCCTCGATCCTGTGGCGAAGTCGAAGAGCGAAACCGACGAGTGGGTTTGCGCCCCCGCGTGAAAGGATCTGAGTTTTGCTGCCAGCAATTGCTTGCAGAACCACGTAGACGCTCTGCCGTTGCAGAAACTTGCGGTGATCGAATTCTCCAGGATTGAGCGGTTCCTCTGGCAATGCAAACCGCCCGTCTACCGCGATAGTATCTCCGTACTGGATTGGGCGGCCATTCAGCTCGATCGAGGCTCGAAATTGGGCCGGAAAACCGTCAACCTCGCGGATCTCTGCATGAAACCGCTGTTTTGTTTGGTTGGCCCAGCGAAATGGGGTCGAGTCAGATTGCGCGCAGAGAATGCAACGATGAACATGGTTTTTCAATCCGGTCATGAGTGAGAGCTGATAGCCTTGGTTGTGAGCGATCAAGAATGGGTGCCAGAAACCAAAAAAGAGGACCGTGGCTACGAGCGTGAACAGTGTCCTGGGCCAGACCAGAGCGACCAGACCAAATATACAAAACAGGCCTCCAAAGACCGGCCAAGAACCGGGATGCTTATCCGACAAAAAAATGCCAACGCAAGCGGCGATGAAGGGGCCGGTCAGAGGAATACGGGTTCTGAATGTGAAATTTAAAAACTCTTTTATGTTGCGTTGTTTAAACTATATAGGCTGTTAATACGAACAGAAATACTATATGTTATTATTCTCCCAGAGAAACATGAGCGATTAGCTTGCGCTGGCCCATTAGCCGCCGGATAAATCCGATGCCCTGAATTGCCGACTGGCTTGCATTGTGGTATTAAAATTGGCAATATTATTGCTATGTGGAAGACCATTACAGTAGATCGGCTCGGTCGCGTTGTGTTGCCCAAGGAAGTGCGAGAACGACTTCAGCTGCGAGCCCACTCGCGGCTCGAGTTGACCATCGTCGCCGATCGCATCGAATTGCGTCCGTTGTCTGAAGATGACGACCTTAAGCTCGTTCGAAAGGGCCGCCGAGTCGTGCTCGCCGGATTCGACCCTGACCCAAGCAGTGGCGTCAGAGTCCGAGAGGAGCGAGAATCTCGGCTCGCCCGCCTAGCCGAACGCGTTAAACGCGGCAAATGATTTGCTTGCTCGATTCCTCTGTCGTTATAGCTGCGCTCCTAGCCGGCGCATCCGCCCATCCGCAGTGCGGGGCGCTTCTCGAGCAAACCGGCGCCCATATCTATGCACACGCCTTGACTGAAGTCTTCGCCACGCTCACGGGTGGACGACTCGGACGCCGTATCCAGCCTGTCCTCGCGACCGAATTGGTTGAGTCGGGGCTCCTACCGTTTGTCTCTGTGGTCACATTGACTACCAGTGAGGTAGTCGGGGCTTTGCGGACTTCGGAGGCGCGAGGCGTCCGGGGCGGCGCTATCTACGATTATCTCCACCTCGTAGCTGCACGGAAGATCAAGGCTGAGAGACTTTACACGCTGGACGCCAGCGATTTCTTGGCTCTGTGTCGGTCGGGCGATCCAGAGATCACGGTACCTTAGTGGTTGCTCCTCCGCGCCCGAGAGATTTCCGGACGCAGCTAACCGCTACTATCCAGGGCAGATGCTGGCGGGTAGAGAGCTCCGAAAGCTCAAATGCAGCGGCTCAACTCTAATCGCATTCGATCAGCGGCATACAAGACCTCGGTCTGAGCCAGCGATTTACGCGCAACAGTTAGCACAGTGTCAATTTCTGCAGCGATTTCTGCCGAGGCATGAGTCAAGACTAGCCGACTAACTTTGCGCGAAGAAAGAAAGTCGAAGAGCGCCTGTGGCTCGAAATGCGCGATCTCGCACACCAAAAGATCTGTCCCGGCTTTGAGTGGCTTGGCTAGGTCGACCGGAGTTCCAATATCTCCGGAAAAAACAAATCCAAAGTCCGAATGCCGGACGGCCAGGCTAAAGGCGTGAAATCGCCCATTCCCGAACCGATCGACCAATGCTTGCAGGTGAGTCGTCGGTGTCGGCGTAATCTCACAATCACCAACCGAATGGACCGGCCCATCTTCCCAGGCATGGAAGCGAAGTTCGAAAGGCAAGAAATCCGGACCGATATATGATGCGCTCAACCAGTTCCGGAGTGGGTCGATCAGTTCCGCCGGCAAAAATATGGGGAGCGATGCTTGTCGGCCGACTATCCATGCCGCCTGGATTATCATCGGCAAACCGCCGGTATGATCCGAATGACCGTGCGTTACCACGATCGCGTCGAGATCGGCCGGGTCGACTCCGATTTCAATCAGAGTACGAGCACCCGGTTCTCCGGCATCGATCAAGATCTTCTGTCTACCTGTATCCAGTAATAAGCCGGTATGGTTTTTGTTAGTCGTGGGATATCCCGGCGCGGTGCCGAGGAAAGTAAGCGACGCCATAAAGAGAGGTAAGGACTAATGAAAACCGGAACTACCCGGCCTGAGGGAGGAGATCAGGAGCGCCGCAATTTATATTCGTAGCTATCCACCAACGCTAACCAACTGGCTTCGATTATGTTATCCGAAACGCCAACGGTGCGCCAGTTTTCATGGTGGTCGGTCGAATCGACCAATACCCGCGTCCGCGCTTCGGTACCAATGTGTGAACCGATCATCCTGACTTTGTAGTCGTCGAGCGTGATCTTTTGGATCTCCGGGTAGACCGGCTTTAAAGCCTTCCGCAGCGCTGCGTCCAGCGCATTTACCGGCCCATCGCCTTCTGCCACCATGTAGTAGTTCTCCTTGCCAACACGCAATTTGACGGTCGCCTCGCAGGTCTCATACCGATTGCGCACCGAGCGGATATAGGTGCAGTGATATTCCAACAATTCCCAAAGCGGTTCCGGATTGCTTAAGACCCTTCGGATCAATAATTCCAATGACGCTTCGGCCGCTTCAAATTCGTAACCGAGATGTTCGAGTCGCTTGACTTCCCGCAAAATCGCCGACACCGCCGGCGAACCTTTCTCCAGGGCAAACCCGAGCTCACGCGCTTTGGCGATTATATTGCTCTGTCCCGAAAGCTCCGAGACGACGATGTGCTGAAAGTTGCCGACCGATTCCGGCGCAATGTGTTCGTAGCTCTTTGCCAATTTTATTACCGCGTTGGCGTGCAGGCCTCCCTTGTGCGTGAACGAGGTAGACCCGACAAACGGAGCTCGGATATTGTGCTGGCAGTTCGCCAGGTCATCGACCAATAACGATAGTTCCCGCAGTTTCCGCAGATCCGGCACAACCTCGATTCCGAGCTTGAGCTGCACAATGGGAATGACGCTCGTTAAATTGCAGTTTCCGGTCCGTTCACCGTATCCGTTTATCGTGCCTTGCACCTGGACGGCGCCCGCCTGCAGTCCGGCCAGCGCGTTAGCCACCCCTAGCTCACAATCATTGTGGGTATGAATCCCAACCGGCACACTCAGCGCCTCAACCACCGATCGCGTGATCCCTTCGATCTCGTGCGGAAGCGTTCCTCCGTTGGTATCGCAAAGTACCACCAGGTCGGCCCCGCTTTCGGCCGCCGATTGAATCGCTTTCAATGCCTGGGCTGCTTCGTCCTTGTACCCATCAAAAAAATGTTCGGCATCAAAAATAACCTCTCTCCCGCAGGCCTTCAGATAAGCCACCGTCTCGCGGATCATCCGCAAGTTTTCTTCCACCGTAACGCCCAGGATTTCTTCCACATGAAAGCGCCAGCTCTTTCCGACAATAGTTACGACCGGAGTTTCCGCCTGAATCAGCAACGCGACTTGAGTGTCTTCCTCCGGTCGAAGGTTCGCTCGGCAAGTACTGCCAAAGGCGCACAGTCTGGCCGTTTTCCAAGGGCGTTTCTTCGCTTCCGTAAAAAACTCGATGTCCTTCGGGTTGGAACCCGGCCATCCTCCTTCAATGTAATGAATCCCGAAAGCGTCGAGTTTTTCGGCGATCCGAATCTTGTCCTGCACGCTGAATGAGATGCCTTCTGCCTGCGTACCGTCGCGCAGGGTTGTATCGTAAATACTGACCTTTTTGGGATACATAAAGCCGGGAATCTTCGGTATCCTACACCACCATGGTTTGCAAAGGGTTTCCGCGTCTTGAAAATGAGAGGCCGGATGGGAATAAATCAAATGCGAAATCTGTCTAATGCGGTAGACTGGCAGATAAGGATAAATAGGTTATGAAAAAGATTTGCCTGTGGCGAACTCTGACGTTGCTGCTGGCGGTGACTGCCTCCTCTGCCTGGGCTGCTTCTCCCGCTAATGTAGTTGTCACCTACGCTCATCCAGAGAAATTTAGCAGTACATCGTCAGGATATTTTACCGATTTTGTGGTTCAAGATCGCAGTGAGCGAGAGACCGCCGCAAGATTTGCCCGCGAAATACCCTCCAAGCTAGGGCCCACGCTGGCCAAAGTAGCGCCCGGTTGCACGCTGAC
>Ga0070698_100001956_pt1 | contig 22880 bp, 14 predicted proteins | sample KBSK1502metaG_FD_65477 | JGI IMG/M metagenome (GOLD analysis project Ga0070698, IMG submission 65477) | Corn, switchgrass and miscanthus rhizosphere microbial communities from Kellogg Biological Station, Michigan, USA - KBS K1-50-2 metaG | ecosystem: Host-associated > Plants > Roots >...
CACCTGCCTGACGTCGCCGCCGCTGAGTTCCTCGACGCGCGCGTCGGCACCGAGCGACTTGATCTTCCCCCCGACGTAGATCACGGTTTCGTAGAGCGAGTCGCCGAGCGAACCGGCCGCGTCGCCGCCGATGAGGATGGTCCCGGCTTGCGCCATGAACCCGCTCATGTGCCCCACGTCTCCGGCGATCGCGATCGTACCGCCCTTGAGTGAGATCCCGGCCCGCGATGACGCGTCGCCTTCGATCATGATCAGGCCGCCTCGCGCCGACGCGCCGGCGCACTCGGAAGCGTTCCCTCGCACCCGGATCGTCCCGGACATGAGATTCTCGCCCACCGACCAGCCGACGAAGCCGTCGACGATGATGTCCGGGCCGTCGCAGAGGCCTCCGATGAAGTACCCGGCATTGCCGGCGATCGTGATGTCGAGACCAGTCGAGAGCCCGACCGCGAGGTTGTGCCGGCCTCTCGGCTCGGTGATGCGAACGACCGCGCCATCCGGCAGCTTGCGCAGCGCCGAGTTCACCTCGCGCACCGAGAGCTCGGCGCAGCTGAACTCGACCGCCGTTACGCCTGCCATGTGTAGATTTCCTCGGGCATTGGCTCGAAGACGTTCGCTTTCTCCACCCCGGGGAGATCGGCCAGCGCCACGTACTCCGAAGCGACAGCCACGTAGTCCTCGGTTTCGGCCACCACCATCGGCTTGCACGCAAAGGAGTCGCGGACCACGGCGAATGCCTGGCCGGAGGCCACCAGCAGCGTGAAGAACCCGTCAAACACCTTTGCCGTGCCGCGTAGCGCGTCGGCGAGGTCCGCGCCAGCGCTCATCTGGCGTGCTATGTAGCGTGCAGCCACCTCGGAATCGTTGTCGGTATCGAATCGGGCACCCCCGGCAGCCAGCTCACGCCGGATGCTCGCGTAGTTCGAGAAGGACCCGTTGTGCACCAGTGCCAGGTCGGCAGCGACGGCGAACGGGTGTGAGTGCTCGGTCGTGACGGCCGACTCGGTCGCCATCCGGGTGTGCCCGATCGCCTGGTAACCGCTCATGCCAGCGACGCCGTAGCGGGCGCACACCTCGGCCGCCGGGCCGACGTCCTTGTACACCTCGATGGCCGCGCCGTAGCCGAACAGCCGCACGGACGGGTCGATTCGCGCCAGCAGGCTCGGTACGCGCTCCGCGCCGAGGCTGGTCACTACCACCGCGTCGCGGCCTCGCCGCCGGAACGCGACGGGCAGGCCGGCCTCGGCCTCGGCCGCGGCGACATAACCGGCCCAGTCGTAGTCATCAGCCGGGGCGGACAGGGAGTATTTCAGCGCTCCCTGCGGCGTGTCATGGCGGTAGATCGCCACGCCGGTCGAGTCCGGCCCGCGGGACGCCAGCACATCGAGCATCGGAACCACGAACTCGCCGAGCATCGGATAGAGAACCGGATTCTTCAACCGGAGACCGACGATGCCACACATGTCCTCGTGCGTCCTTCTGCTCTGATCGCGCCGGCCGGACCCCGGCCAGCCTGGGAGGAGGCTAACACGATCACGAAAGCTCGAATACGGTCAACTCGGGTCGGTTCGTACCAGGGCCTGACTATCCGGCAGGGCTCGACCCGGCACTACTCCTGCACCCAGGTAAAGGCGATCGGCAGCCTGGCAGGCCCGGTGTTACCGCTGTTCGGCAGCCAGATCGCCGCGCCGGACACATGTGCTCGCGCAGCCGGCGGGCGAGCAGGGGCACGGCTACGCTCATGTCGCTTCGCGCCACCAGGGCGGTGCAGCTGGGCACGGCGGCAGCTCAGGTCCGCTGCCGGTGCGAAGCGAGGTCCGGGTGCTCGCGCAGGAAGGGGGCGGGGACCGCCGCGTCTGGCAGGTCGATCTCGCGGGCCAGGCGGTGACCGTCGAAGACCGCTTCGGAGATCAGCCGGGGTGCCACGGCATCGCCGATCAGGTAAGCCGCCTGGATTCCCGCCCTCGCCAGCGCGGCTGGGTCGCCGGTCAGCTCCCGGTACAGCTCGTCCTTGTACAGCTCGTCCTTCGACGCCTGCTGCGTGACCAGCACGGTCCCGTGGCAGCTGGCGGACCAAGGTTCCGCATACTCGTCGTGACCGCGGGCCGAGCCGGCCTCGATCCCGGTGATGGTGATGCCGCGCAGGACACGCACGCCGTGGCGGTGCAGATGGGCGCGGAGCATCCCGCCCTCAAGGGTCTCGTCGGAGACGGGCGAGAGCACGGGGAACGTGGTCACCACAGTGACCTTGAAGCCCTCGCCGGTCAGCAACTCGGCCACCCCAGGCGCGACGTAGTAACCGTCCGTGTCGTAGACGATGACGCTCGGGCCTGGCGGGCGCTTCCCCGCGGCGACCTGCTCGGGGGTCAGCACATGGGCGAGGCTGGGGTCGGCGCCGGAGATCCGGTCCGGCCGGTCCGGCTGGACACCGTCGCCCCGCCATGTCGACCCGGTGGCGATCACCACGATGCCGGCGCCGTAGCCGAGTATCTCCGCGGCCGTCATCTGGTGCCCGGTTATCACCTCGACGCCGGGCAGCTTGCCCAGCTGTATGGCGCGCCAGTCGACGATCCGGCCCCAGTCGCCGAGCGTCGGCAGCCGTCGCGTCCACCGCAGCCGACCGCCGATCTCGGGCTCCGCCTCGATCAGGTGGACGGCCGTGAAACCCCGCTTGCCCAGCACGATCGCGCATTCCAGGCCGGCCGGCCCGGCGCCCACGACCAGTGCAGGCTGCTCCGCGTTGGCGGCGCGCGAGAAGACCTCGGGGTGCCAGCCGCGGCGGTACTCCTCGCCGGCCGTGGCGTTCTGCACGCAGCCGACGTGGCGGAACGCCTCCTCGCGCAGGATGCATATGTTGGAGCCGGTGCATTCGCGTATCTCGTCGAGCCGGCCATCAGCGATCTTGCGGGGCAGGAACGGGTCCGCGATGGCCTGACGGGCCGCGCCGATCAGGTCGGCCGCGCCGGACCGGATGACGTCGGCCATCAGGTCCGGGCTGGAGTAGCGGCCGACGGCGACGACCGGCTTCGAGGTGGCCGCACGGACGCGATCGGTCCACGGCCGCTGGCTTCCTTCCGGGTAGTACCTGGAGGTACCGGAGTCCTCCGGCCAGGAGCCGACATTGACGTCCCAGAGGTCGACCAGGTGGTCCGCCATCGCTACCAGCTCGAGCATCTCGTCCGCCTGGATGCCGGGCAGGCCGTCAGCGCCATGCACGGCGATCCGGGTGGCAACCGCGCACTCATCGCCGACCGCCGCGCGCACCGCCTCCAGGGTCTCCAGCCAGAACCGTGCCCGGCCGGCCAGCGTGCCGCCATAACCGTCGGTCCGCCGGTTCGTCACCGGTGAAAGGAACTGGGTCACCAGGTAGCCGTGCGCGCCATAGACGTAGACGATGTCGAAGCCCGCGCTGGCGGCCCGCCTGGCGGCCTCGGCCCAGTCCCGCTGCACCCGCGCGATATCGGCCGCGGTCATCTCCTTGGCCAGCGACCCGAACTGGACCTCGGATGCGAGCTGGGTCGGCGCGAGCCTGGCCGACCGCGACTCGCCGTTGACGCTGAGTCCGCCGCCATGGAAGAGCTCAAGGCCGGCCAGCGCACCATGAGCGTGAATCGCATCCGCGGTCAGTGCAAGCGCGCGGGCGTCGGAGTCGTCCCAGATGCCTGCGGCGACCGCGGGCACTTCATCCGAGTCACGCGAGACCGGCGCGTACTCCACGCACACTCCGCCCCAGCCGCCCTCGGCCTTGATCGCGCGGAACGCGGCCTGGGTGCGGGGCTTGAGGCTGCCGAACCCGGACGCGTGCGGCACCTGGTAAAAGCGGTTGGGCAGCGTCTTAGGACCGATCGTGACGGGCTCGAACAAGATCGCATGCCGAGGGTCCATGAATAATCTTCTCAGCCTCAGTCCTGCCTCGCAGCGGCGCCCGCAGGCCGGCCGGTTCAGCCGGGCTGGAACCGCGCTGGCGCAGAGTCGCCGGACAAACTCCTCGTCGTGCCAGGCTGACCTTACTGTGTAGCCGGAGGTGGCGGCGCTGTGTACCCGGAGGTGGCGGCATGACGCGGATCTTCGCTGAGCCGGTCACGACGGCATCGACGTTTCCGGACGGATCGACCGTGCTGCGCTCCGGGATTCCGCTTGAGCCGTACGCCGGGAGCATGGCCGGGATGTTCCGGGCCGCCGCTGCGGCGCATCCGGACCGGATAATGGTGGCGCAGCGGGCCGCGGCCGGCTGGCGGACGCTGAGCTACACCGAAGCGCGCCGCCAGGTGGACGGTCTGGCCCAGGGCCTGCTCGACCGCTGCGGCCCGGCCGCCAGACCGGTGATGATCTTGTCGGGCAACTCGATCGAGCACCTGCTGCTGACCCTGGCCTGCTACACCATCGGCGTGCCCGCGGTCCCGGTCAGCACGGCTTACGCACTGCTGGCCAGTGATCATGCGACGCTGCGGGTGATGTCCGGCCTGGTCCGCCCGGCCGTCGTCTTCGCCGACGACGGCGACGCCTACGCTCAGGCGCTGCGGGCGGTGGCCGGCCCGGGCGGCGGTGCAGGCCCCGGCCACGGCGGCGGCCCGGCCGGCGGCGGCGGCCCCGAGGCCGGCGGCGGCGCGCGCTGCACCGTGATCACCATGTCCGGCCGGGCCGGGGACGCCCGGGCGACCGCGTTCGGCGAACTCGCTGAGACGCCGGTGACGAGCCGCGTTGACGAACGGGCGGACGCGGTCGGACCTGACACCGTCGCGAAGGTCCTGTTCACCTCGGGATCGACGGGACACCCCAAGGGCGTGCTCAACACGCACCGGATGATGTGCGCCAACCAGCAGATGATCCGGCAGGCCTGGCCGTTCCTGGCGGACGAGCCGCCGGTCATGCTCGACTGGCTGCCGTGGAGCCACACGTTCGGCGGTAACCACAATGTCAATCAGGTCATCGCGAACGCCGGGACGCTGTGGATTGACGACGGGCGGCCGGCGCCGGGCATGATCGAGCGGACCGTGCGCAACCTCGCTGACGTGAGCCCGACGGTGTACTACAACGTTCCAGCCGGCTACGCCGCGCTGATGCCGTTCCTTGACCGCGATCGTGACCTGGCCGCGCGGTTTTTCCGCAGGCTCCGGCTGGTGTTCTACGCGGGGGCGGCGCTGCCGCAGCGGCTCTGGGATGCGATCGGGGAACTGGCCGCGGCGGCCGGCTCTGCGGCGCCGATGACGACGTCCTGGGGCGCGACCGAGACCGCGCCGGCGGCCACGTCCGCGCATTTCTCGTCCGGGCGGTCCGACTGCATCGGCGTGCCGCTGCCCGGCGTGGAGATCAAGCTCGCCCCGGCCGGCGGCCGGCTGGAGATCCGGGTAAGGGGACCGGCCGTGACCCCGGGCTACCTGGGCAGGCCGGACCTGACCGAGGCGGCATTCGACGCCGACGGCTTCTACCGGACCGGCGACGCGGTCGCGCTGATCGACCCGGGTGACCCGGACGCGGGGCTGCGGTTCGACGGCCGGATCGCCGAGGACTTCAAGCTGGCCACCGGCACCTGGGTCCGGGTCGGGACGCTCCGCCCTGAGTTGCTGTCGGCGAGCGGCGGCCTGCTGCAGGACGCCGTGCTGACCGGCCATGACGCCGGCTTCATCGGCGCGCTCGGCTGGCTCAGCCCGCAGCGGGCCGCGCAGATCGCCGGGACGGGCGAAGGCGCGCCGCAGGCCGCGCTCCCGGCGCTGGTGACTGACCCGGCCGTCCGGGCCGCGGCGGCGGCCGCGCTTGACCGTTACAACGCGATGCGCGCCGGGACATCCCAGCGGATCCTGCGGCTCCTGCTGCTGGCCGAGCCGCCATCGCTGGCAGCGGGAGAGATCACGGACAAGGGCTACGTGAACCAGCGGGCCGTGCTGCAGCGGCGGGCCGGCCTGGTCGCCGCGCTGCACGCCGGCCAGCCAGGGCCGGAGGTCATCTGCTGGCCAGCAGGACAGCCCGCGGGGTGATCGCAACGGCCGGCCGCGGTGACCGCTGCCGCCGTCACTGCGCGGTACCCCGGAGGTCCCGGACCGGGGCGGGCGGGGCTAGCAGGCCATTTCCCCGGGGTGGGGGCGGTACCGGCGGCGGCGGCCGGCGAGCATGGGGTTATGCACCTACCTGTGATGCCGCCGGTGGCGCCGATGCTCGCCAAGTCGGTCAAGGAGATCCCGAAGGGCCGGCTCAGCTACGAGCCGAAATGGGACGGCTTCCGGTCGATCATCTTCCGGGACGGCGACGAGGTCGAGATCGGCAGCCGCAACGAACGCCCGATGACCCGGTACTTCCCGGAGATCGTCGCGGCCGCCACGGCGAGCCTGCCCGCTCAGTGCGTCATCGACGGGGAGATCATCATCCCCAGCGCGGATGGCCTGCGGCTTGACTTCGAGGCCCTGCTGCAGCGCATCCACCCGGCCGACAGCCGGGTCCGGCTGCTCGCCGAGCAGACGCCGGCCGCATTCGTTGCGTTCGACCTGCTAGCGCTTGGCGATGCCGACTACACCGGCCGGCCGTTCGCCGAGCGGCGGGCGGCCCTGGAAGAGGTACTCGCCGCGGCCCGGCCGCCGGTTCACCTGACGCCGGCGACGACCGACTTCGGCCTGGCCGGTGAATGGTTCAGGCAGTTCGAGGGCGCCGGGCTGGACGGGCTGGTGGTGAAGCCGCTGGACGGCAGCTACGAGCAGGATAAACGGGTCATGTTCAAGGTGAAGCACGAGCGGACGGCCGACTGCGTCGTGGCCGGCTACCGGCCGCACAAGAGCGGGCCGGACGCCATCGGGTCGCTGCTGCTCGGCCTCTACAACGACGCCGGCCAGCTCGCCAGCGTCGGAGTCATCGGCGCATTCCCGATGGCCCGTCGCCGCGAGCTGCTGACGGAGCTGCAGCCGCTGGTCACCAGCTTCGACGAGCATCCGTGGAACTGGGCCAGCCAGGAGGCCGGCGTGCGCAACCCGCGGGAGGCGGAGACCAGCCGCTGGAACGCCGGCAAGGACCTGTCGTTCGTCCCGCTGCGGCCGGAACGGGTCGTCGAGGTCCGCTACGACCACATGGAGGGCACCCGGTTCCGGCACACCACTCAGTTCGTCCGCTGGCGCCCGGACCGCGATCCGGCGTCCTGCGGTTTCGGGCAGCTTGAGGAACCGGTCAGGTTCAACCTCGCGGACGTCCTGGCTGGCTGAGCCGGGTCCGCGGACAGCGGAACGTGCGGCGGCATGCACTGGTCCTGGCTAGGCAACGCGCACGAGCTGCCGGGCTTGCGCCGTTATGCCGCCTGAGGGACGCTAAGCTCCGACCCGCTGCTGCAGGCCGCCAAGGGAAGGCAGATCATTGACAGCTGACCGCGATTCCGCCGAGGGCGAGCCGGCCACATTCGACACCAGCGTGGCGCACGTCGCCCGGGTGTACGACTACTGGCTGGGCGGGAAGGACAATTTCGCCGCTGACCGGGCGGCGGGCGACCAGGCCATCGCCGCGTACCCGGACATCGTCTTCTCGGTGCGGGCCAACCGCGCCTTCCTGGCCCGGGCAGTGCGGTTCCTGGCCGACGAGTGCGGAATCCGTCAGTTCCTTGACATCGGCACCGGCATTCCGACCGCCAACAACACCCACGAAGTCGCCCAGTCGGTGGCGCCGGAGAGCCGGATCGTCTACGTGGACAACGACCCGGTCGTGCTGGCCCATGCGCGTGCCCTGCTGACCAGCGGCCCGCACGGCGCCACCGATTACATCGACGCCGACCTGCGCGAGACCGGCAAGATCACCGGCGGCGCGGCGGATACGCTGGATTTCAGCCAGCCGGTCGCCGTCATGCTGATGGCAATACTGCAGCACATCCCGGCGGATGATGATCCGTACGGGATCGTCGCCACGCTGATGCGCGCCGTGCCGCCGGGGAGCTACCTGGCGATCTCGCATCCGGCCAGTGACATCGAGCCGGAGAAGATGGCCAAGATGGCCGAGCGGCTGAATCAGATGATGGCGGAGAAGGTCAGCTTCCGCGACCAGGCCGGGGTGGCCCGTTTCTTCGACGGCCTTGAGCTAGTGGAGCCCGGCCTGGTACGAGCGCAGCAGTGGCGGCCGGACTCCGCGCGCACGGCGGCCAGCCCGGCGGCCCTGTGGGGCGGCGTCGCGCGGAAATAGTGGGATGACGTGACCGGCGCGGATGTGATCGGGCTCTTCCCGCCCGGCACCTCGCGTGGCAGCGACGGCATGCTGCGGGTCGGCGGATGCCGGCTTGATGAGCTGGCCGCGGAGTATGGCACCCCGGCGCTGGTGGTCGACGAGGGGGCGGTGCGGCAGCAGGCCCGCGACTACCGGCAGCTGCTGGCCGCCCGGTGGCCCCGCTCGCAGGTGGCCTTCGCGTCCAAGGCGTTCCCCTGCACCGCCGTGCAGCGCCTGATGGTGTCCGAGGGGCTGTGGCTGGACGTGGCCGGCGGCGGGGAGATCGTGACCGCGCTCGCCGCGGGCGCCGATCCGGCCACTCTGATCATGCACGGCAACGCCAAGACGACCGAGGAGATCGAGCTCGCCGTCAGCTCCGGGGTGGGCACCGTCGTGGTCGACAACTTCGACGACATCGACCGGCTGGAGGCGGTGGTGCCGGCCGGCCAGGTGCAGGGCTGCCTGGTCCGGGTGATTCCCGGCGTGCAGAGCTCGACCTACCCGGCCTACGCGACCGGGCATGCGGACTCGAAGTTCGGCCTGGCGCCGGCCGGCGCGCGGCAGGCCATCGCGCGGATCGAGGCGGCCGGCCGGCTGCGCATGGACGGCCTGCACACGCATGTCGGCTCGCAGATCCTGGACGCGGGGGAACTCGCCGCCGCGGTCGCGCCGCTGGCCGCACTCGGCGAGTTCGGCGTCTACGACCTCGGCGGCGGCCTCGGCTGCCGGTACACCTACGCCGACCAGCCGCCGACCCTGGCCGGGTATCTGGACTCGCTGACCGGGGCGGCTCGCGAGCACCTGCCGGCTGGCGCCAGGATCCTGATCGAGCCCGGGCGCAGCCTGGTGGCTCGCGGCGGCGTCACGGTGTACCGGGTCACCACCGTCAAGCCGGGCCCGATGACCTTCGTCGGGGTCGACGGCGGGATGGGCGACAACCTGGAGGTGGCGCTGGTCGGCCAGCGGTTCGAGGCCACGATCGCGGACCGGGTTGGCGGCGGCCAGCCGGCCAACGTGGTCGGCAGGCACTGCGAGTCGGGTGACGTGCTCAGCGCGGGAGTGCCGCTGCGGGATCCGCGCGTCGGGGACCTGCTGGCGGTCCCGGTGACGGGGGCGTACTGCTACACCATGTCGAACAACTACAACGGCGCCCGGCGGATCCCGGTGGTATTCGCCGACGGCGGCGGCGGCAGGCTGGTGGTCCGGCGCGAGCGCTGGGACGAGCTGCTGTCCAGGGACGTCGGGTACTGACCGCCTGCCGGGCCAGCGCCGTAGCCGGTCCTCGGCACCCTTCCCCCGGTTCAGCAGGCTGAACTCTGCGGGTGCCCCCGTAGGCCCGTAAATGATGGTTATGGTGCTTCTCGCCGGTCACGGCCGGACTGCAGAGGATGCGGCGGACCCCGCGGCGGCGGATCAGACCTTTCGCCAGCGAGCCTCACAGAGGGCATAAACGCCGAAGATGACCATGCCGAGCGCCGCGAGGAACAGCAGGAACTCGCCGAATGGCTGATTGCGCAGGGTGAGCAGCGCCTTGTCGATGCCGCCTGCCTTCGCTGGCTTGTACGTGACGGCCGCCTCTACGACGAGGACGCCCGCAAGCGCGAAAACAACGCCGCGCGCGGCCGTCCCGGTCACGCCAAGCCGCTCGACGATGCGGCGCGTCCTGAGGCTCATCCGCGACGTCTGCAGGTACTTCATGAACTTGCGGCGGATGCCCTCGAAGACGAGAACCGCGCCCGCGATCACGATGATCAGGCCGACGATGCCCACCAGCCAGCGGCCGCCGGCACCGTGATGCATCACCTTGGCGGTCAGGTCCTGCTGCCGGCCAGTCTGGCTGCCCTGGCTGCCCGAGATGACCTGGAAGGTCAGGTAGGCGAAGCCCGCATAGATCACGGCCCGGGCCAGCGACTTCAGCCGGGGACCAGCGCCGTTCCCTTCACCGGTGACGCCGAAGGCCGCTTCGCTGAGCCGCCAGAGCGCGTAAGCGGCGAATCCGATGCCGAGCAGCCAGAGGGAAACCAGGCCGTAGGGCTGGCCGGCCAGCAGCTGCAGGGCGCCCTGCTGGTCAGCTTGCCGCGAGCTCTGGCCGAGTGCGACCAGGATCGCGACCCAGCCAATGAGTATGTAGATGATCCCGCGAGCGGCGAGCCCTGCCCGGGCCAGGGCCTGCCCCGCCGGGCTGTCGGATGCGCGCCGGGCGCTGGCGGACACGCTGGCGGACTGTGACGATATCGATGGCATCCCGGTTGTCACCTCTCGGGTTCTCGCGCTGAGTCAGCGTTCTCATTGGCCAGCCACCATTACCCCGGTTCGGACGGCCTATGCATGCCGGTGCGCGGCACTCGGGGCGCGGGGCGCTGCATAGCCAGTCCGATGCGGGGTACTGCGCGGTACCGGGCCGATACCGCGCCCGGATCGGTGTTCCCGCTGTCTATCGGCAAGGAGCAGCTAGCTGGGCGAACGGATGGAGGCCCCGTGACAGCTACTATCGAGCACCTAGTCCAGACATATGGCTATTGGGCGGTCTTCCTTGCCGTCGGCCTTGAGAGCGTGGGCGTGCCCATCCCCGGCGAGACCACGCTGATCGCTGCCGCCCTGTTCGCTGGCAACACGCACCGGCTCAGCCTTGTCTACCTAGTGGTCGTGGCTAGCGTCGCCGCCATCGCCGGCGACAACCTGGGCTACCTCATCGGGCGCGGCGGGGGTTACCGGCTGCTGCGCCGCTACGGCCACCGCGTGCATGTGGACGAGGCGAAGCTCAAGGTGGGCCGCTACCTCTTCGATCGCCATGGCGGCGGCGTGGTGTTCGTCGGCCGGTTCATCACGGTGCTGCGTACCTACGCCGCATTCCTGGCCGGCACCAACATGATGAGCTGGCGCCGATTCCTCGTCTACAACGCCGCGGGGGGGATCCTGTGGGCAGCCTTGGTCGGGACCGGCGCGTACCTGCTGGGCGCTGCCGCGCACAGGGTCGGCACGGTGGTGACCGTTGCGAGCGGCGTTCTGGTCGTCATGATCATAGCCGCGCTGATCTTCTACATGCGCCGGCACATGAAGCGCCTTGAGAAGCGAGCCGCGCAGGCCTACCCCGGGCCGCTTGACGATGCCAGCGAGCCCAGCGCCGCCCGGTAAGCGGCCGCTAGCGACTGGGCGGCCAGCCGGCCACAGCCGACCACGGCCGCCGCATTACCAGGAACCCCATGTCAGGCTGGGTTCCGGCAGGGACGGAGCGTCGAGGAAGGCAGGCGGCCCGGTGAGGTCCAGCGCATCAAGCGGCGGGCTGGCTGCTGCGTCCCGCGCGGTGAGCGCGGGCAGGTTCCACTTCTCCTCCAGGAGCTTGAGCACTGATGTGTGGTCAAGCACCTTGGTACAGACGTAATCCGGCCGCGCATACGGTGAGACGATCACCGCGGGCACCCGGAACCCGTACCGGTCGTAGCGATGCGGACCTTTCGCCAGATTCTCCGCGTTCTTGACCAAGCCGGGAAAGATCGGCCGCAGGAGGGCATGGAGCCGCGTCGGGCTGCCGATGAGGCTGCGCCCCTCGACGTCATCGGGCGGGATAGCAGCGGGCGGCGAAACATGGTCATGGTAGCCGCCATGCTCGTCATACACCCAGATCAGCAGCGTGCGGGGCCACCCCTTACCCCGCATGACCCTGTTGATCACCTCGGCGGCGAAGCTCTCGCCCTTCCGGATGTCCTGCGGGTTCTCCTCAGAGTAGTTATCGAAGTCAGGGTCCACGATGCTGAACGCGGGCAGCGTGCCGTTATCAGCATCCGTGAAAAACTGGTCGGTGCTGCGGACATGCATCATGTACCGGCCGATGCCCAGCGGATAGACATTCGCCGTGAACTGCAGGTCCTTCTGAATCCCCTGGGTCACGCCCCGGAACCGCCTGCCCACGGCCAGCAGTCGGCGCCGGGCCATGCGGCGCTTGTGATGCGCGTAGCGCCTGAACCTGGCGGTATCCGCCCCCATCGGGTGGTAGTTGACCCAGGAAATGCCGTGCCTGGTCAGCATGTCGAAGATGGTCCCCGCCGACGGGTAGTCGAAAAGATCGAACGGCAGGTCATCGATGAGGCCGTGCGCCGTTCCCGCGATGAGGAAGCGGCGGTTGGGGAACGTGGGGCCCAGGCATGAGCTGAACCAGTGATCGGCCAGCGGGAAAGTCCGGGCGAGGCCGTAATAGAACGGCAGGTCATCTTCGGACCAGTAGCCCATGCTGGTGGCGGCATCGACACCGGCATCGGGCAGCACCGTCTGGGTGCTGGTCACGAACCCATCGCACTTCCCCCCGCCCCACTGCAGATGGCTCGCATGCCAGCTCTGCGATGGTGCCTGCGATTGCTGGACCGTGGAGGGCAGGTGATGGGCGCGGACGGCTTCGCCGTCGGCGCCCGCGTTGGACACCTCGGGCTCGCCATCTGCTCCGAGCGTGAAGCCCTCGCCGCGGCCGCGCAGCATGCCGAAATAGTTGTCGTAGGAGTGGTTCTCCATCATCAGGACAACGATGTGCTCGATCTGCGGTAGGAGATCAGTGCCGATGGGCAGGGACGGCGCCGGACGCGGCCCGGGCTCCTGGCCGCCCATTCCGCGGGCCACACGCCGCAACTCATACTGTTCGAGCCGTTCCCACACGAACGCGCCACCTTTCTCTCCGGATGTCGCGTCTCCCCGGATGTCGCGGTATCGTCTCACGTCCTTGCTAGCGGCGCGCGCTGCCGTAGGCAATGGGTTCCGGGCACCAGCTTGTCAGGAGACGATGTCGCGTACCCGGAAACGGCGGAAGGCAAGCGCGAAGAGGATCAGCGCGTAGCAGACCGAGACCGACGCGCCCTCGATCATGCCATTCCAGGTGACCTGTGACTGCAGCGCCTCCAGCCAGGAGAACTGCCAGTGGGTCGGCAGGATCTCCCGCCAGGACCCCAGGGCGGTCACCGCGTCCAGGATGTTGCTGACGATCACCAGGCCGACCGCCCCGCCCACCGCGCCGAGCGGTGAGTCGGTCGAGACCGACAGCAGGAACGCCAGCGCCGCCACTACGAGCTCGGTGATCAGCACATAGCCGAGCACGATGCCCAGCCGGGCGAACGCGGTCCCGGCCGGCAGGTCAACCCCGGTCGCAGGCAGCCGCAGCGGATGCCAGCCGAACGCCACCGTTCCCGCGACCAGCGCCATGACCGCCAGCGTGGTGATCGCGACGGAAGAATAGGTGAGCGCGACGGCTAGCTTCTGCCGCAGCAGCCTGGCGCGCGGCACCGGCGCGGCCAGCAGGTACCGCAGCGATGACCAGCTTGCCTCGCTCGCGACCGTGTCACCGCAGAACAGCGCCACCGCGACGACCAGCAGGAAGCCAGCCGATACGAAGAAGCTGAACGCCGCGAAGTTGAGGCCGCCGCGGGTCGCCATCGCGACCAGCCCTGGCGTCCCGTTTCCCGCCGACGCCGGGCCGCTGACCTCGAAGGCGCCGACCAGGACCCACGGCAAGACCAGCAAGATTCCAAACGCGATCATCGTGCGCCTGCGTCGCAGCTGGCGGACCGCCTCCACCCGGAATGGCAGGGTCCGCCGCGGGCTGTATCCAGGCGCGCTTGCGCTGGTCGGCACGGCTGTCATTGCTGCTCCTCCCCGCCGCTGCCAGCCGGATAGGCCGGACCTGCCGGACCTGCCGGACCTGCCGGACCTGCCGGACCTGCCGGAACTGCCGGACCTGCCGGACCTGCCGGAACTGCCGGATCAGCGGAGCCGGCGATCAGGGCCAGGAACGCGTCTTCGAGACGGCGGTTCGGCATCACCCGGTCCACCGGGATGCCGGCTCCCACCAGGGCGGCGACCACGGCGGATGCAGCGACGCCGTTCGGATGCACGAGCACGCCTTCGGGGTGCCGCTCGGCGCCCTCGATCCCGTCCAGCCCGGCGAGCACGGCGACCGCCCGCTGCGCCTGCGTCGTGCCCACGACGAGCGCGGAACCCGTGCCCACGATCTCGCCGACCGGGCCGGCCGCGAGGCGCCGGCCCATGCCCATCACCACCACGTGGGTACAGGTCTGCTCGACCTCCGCGAGCATGTGGCTGGACAGGATCACCGTCCGGCCGTCCGCCGCGTACTGGACGAGGACGTCACGCATCTCCCTGATCTGGGGCGGGTCAAGGCCGTTCATCGGCTCGTCGAGCACCAGCAGATCCGGCAGGCCCAGCATGGCCTGGGCGATGGCCAGCCGCTGGCGCATGCCGCGCGAGTAAGCCCGCACCGGGCGGTCGGCTGCCGTGCCGAGGCCCGCGATCGCGAGCACATCCGCCAGGCGCGAATCGGCGGCCGGCCGGCCGGTCGCCCGCCAGTACAGGTCCAGGTTGGCGCGGCCGGACAGGTGCGGCAGGAAACCGGGCCCCTCGACGAACGAGCCGAGCCGGGACAGCGCAGGCGCGCCGGGCCGGACCGGCCGGCCGAAGATCATGATGGTGCCCGCGTCCTGGTGGACCAGTCCCATCAGGATCCGCAGCGTGGTCGTCTTCCCGGCGCCGTTCGGCCCGAGCAGCCCGAGTATCTGCCCGCGGTCCACCCGCAGGGACAGCCCGTCGACCGCGAGCTGGCCATCGCGGTAGCGCTTAGTCAGGCCGGTGATCTCCAGCGGGACCTCGGCCAGCGCGGGTACCAGCTCATCCCGCGGCCGGCACCGCCCGGCGGCAAGGATCATGGCGGCCGCGGCGAGGGCCGCCAGCGGCGCTGCCCACGTCCACCACGGCACGCCTCCGTTAATCACGGCAAGGTCCGGGTCGGACGGCAGCGACAGCCCTGGGCCGGCCAGTGCCACCTGGTACGTCGCGGCCTGCCGCGGAGTCGCGTAGGCGAAGTCGGTGGTCGTCAGCACGAGGCGAAGCCGGTGCCCGGCGGCGAAGTCGTAGTCGAGCGCCGGGAGCCGGACGGTGACATCCTGCCCCGTGGCGGCCCCGGTCACCTGCAGCGGCGCGGCGAGCTGATCGGGCAGGGTGGCGTTACCCGCCTGGTCCACGTCGTAGACCTTGGCGAAGAGCGTGACCCTGGCCGCACCGCCGAGCCGGATCCGTACCGAGGGCGCTCCGGTGACCTGAATCGGCGCCCGCAGCGGCGCAGACATGAAGGCCGCGCTCTGGCCCGGCATGTCGAAGGTGAGCCCGCCGAGCGAGCCGAGCCCGGGAAAGACCGAGATCGAGGCCGGCCAGCCGCCCGGCGGGCGGACGATCGTCTGCGGCGGCCCGGCCAGCCGCAGCATCGTCTGCCTGGTCCCGCCGAGGCCCGGGTAGCTCGGCGCGGTGGCGACGCCGAGTATCTCGGTGTTGCTCGACGGGTCGAAGCCCAGGTTCCTGGTCACCGCGAAGGCTGGCTCGCCGGTAGCGGCGCTCGCCCTGGCGGCGCTGCCCGCGCTCATCCTGGCGGCGCTGCCCGCGCTCGCCCTGGAGGCCCTGCCCGCGCTCGCCCCTGCGGCGCCGCCTGCGCTCGCCCCTGCGGCGCCGCCGCCGGCTGAGCCGGTGCCGGTGCCGGTGCCGGGGCGGAACGGCTGGTTCGGCGGCTTAAGCCAGCGGTTGAGCCACTGCTCGGTCAGGGCGCTGACCCGACTGGTCTCCTGATTGCCGCCGTCGTGCCCGCCGGCGAACCAGACCATGTCGACCGGGGCGCCGTTGCGCCGGATCGACTGGTAGTTCGCGTCGGCCTGGTCCAGCCCGAACAGTGAGTCGTGCTTGCCCTGGATGAGCAGGGTGGAGACGTCGATCCGGCTGGCGACGCTCGCCGGGCTGGACCTCAGCAGCAGCGAGATCGCCTGCGGAGTCGGCTTCCCGAGCGTGGCCACCTGCCGGTAGACGGCGCACACCAGGGGCAGGAACCGGCCGCACTGGGCAGCCCGCGCCACCGCGGCCTGGCTGGCCGGACCCGGCTGGCCGGCGCCGCCCTGGCCCGCGCCGCCCTGGCCCGCACCACCCTGGCCCGCACCACCCTGGCCCGCGCCCTGCCCGGCGCCGCCCCGGCCGGCGCCACCCTGGCCGGCCGTCCCGAAGCCGACAGACCCCTGAGTGAAAAGCAGGCCGGCCCATTGCCTTTTGAAGACGCCATCCTGCGGCCCGCCGCCTGCCGCGTCCGGGAACAGCGCGGTCGCCAGGTTATGCCAGGTGATCTGCGGGACGATCGCATCGATCCGATGGTCATAGCCGGCCGCTAGCAGCGCGATCCCGCCGCCATAAGACGCCCCGGCGATGCCCACCCGGGGATCTCCCGGCCGGTCGAGCAGCACCCGCGGCTGCCTGGCCAGCCAGCTGACCAGCTGCTCGACATCCTTGACCTCGTAGTCAGGCGAGTCGAGCGCGATCTGGCCGGTGGACTTGCCGAACCCGCGGGCCGACCAGGTCAGCACCGCGAAGCCGCCGCGTGCCAGCTGCTCAGCTTCGCCGCGGACGGCGTTCTTGGTCTCGCCGAACCCGTGCGCCAGCAGGACGGCAGGCACCCGGCCACTGCCCGTCGGGGTGAAGAAGCTGGCGTCGAGCACCACGTCCTGGTTGTCGAGCGGGCCATCGGTGACGGCGATCCGCAGATTCCGCATGCTGACCGGCGCGGGACGGCTGGTGACGACGAGAACCACGGCCACCGCGGCGATCACGAGAACGGCAGCCGCCAGCCCGGCAAGCACGCGCCCGCCCGGGCGCCGGCGCAGATCCATACCCGGACGGTAGCAACGAGCCAGCACTGCCCCGGCACGCCGATTACGAGCCGGGCCCGGGCCTGGCCAGATGCAAGAGTGCACGCTTGAGCCGCGGCGCGAACCTGACTTCCACAAACCGGTGGATCGCGTAAGCCGCGCAGGACATACCTGTGACCATCAGCACCAGCAGCACCCAGCGGTTCAGCACGCTACCAAAGAGGTTGAAGAGCACGAACCCGTTGTATGCATGCACCAGGTAAAGCGGGTACGTGAGCGCGCCAGCCACGGCGAACCACGGCCGCCCGAATCGCCTTGTCACCCGCAATGCGATGAGCGTCATGACGACGAAGATGACCGTAATGACGACGACGATCACCGGTGGGTGCAGGGCCTGGTGGTAGCGGTCGGAGACGAGGTGCGCAAACTTGATTGCCTGGTAGACCGCGTTGCCATAAGCGATCACCAATACGGCGCCGAGTTGCCAGCAGAAGCCGGTGCGGTAGATCAGGCACAGCGCCATGCCGGCGATGAAGTAGTGCGACCATTGTGACTGCACGATCAGGTCGGCCTTACCGGCAAGGCCGGCCGGCCCGACGTGCGCCTCGATCAGCGCCGTGGCGGCGAGCCACAACCACAGCACCGTGACGACTCGCGCCCGGGTGATGCCGATCCACGCGAGCACGAACACGAGCAGGTAGAAGCGGATCTCTGCCCACAGCGTCCAGTAGACGACATCGACGTTCGCGATGTTGGGCAGCGAGTTGAACATCGTCAGGTTCGCGACGTACTGCGCCGGCGAGACCTTGAACAGCCCGCGACTGAGCGTGATCGCGACGATCGCGGTCACGGTGACGGCGACCCAGTACGCCGGGTAGAGGCGGACGATACGGGAGATGACGAACTCATGCGGCCGCCGCCCCCATGCGCTGAGCAGAACGACGAAGCCGCTGACCGTGAAGAACATGTCGACACCCAGGTAGCCGTAGCGCGTGACGGTGCTGACGCCAGGGAACGCGATGGACGTTAGGTGACCGGCGTAGCCGGAGAACGTGTAGTGATAGAAGACGACCGCTAGCGCAGCGGTGATTCGCAGCAGGTCGATCTCGTAGAGGCGGTCCCGGCCGGCCGGGACGCCGGGCTGCTGCCGCCTGACCCGGTGCCGGCCGGGCTGCCGGGACGCGCGGGTCGTTTCTCGGGATGCAGAGCTATCATCTCGGGATGCAGAGCTACCAGAATTGTAAAATTCCTTCAATGCCAACGTAAAGAACCCTCCTGGCAGTCGGATTTTCGCGCGACATGGAGCGACAATTCATAGATAATCCACAGCGGTATCGAGCGCAACGCGTCGCAACCGCGCACGAGGCGGATAATGGGTCCGCCTGCACGATGTAGCCATGGTATACATAAAACACGATTTGCCAAACCGGCTGAAAGGGACGCCCTCGCCAGTCTTCTGTCTCGTCAAACGTAAAATTCATAAGTTGTGCCAGGGCAATGCCGGGCGGCTGTTCAGCCTGCTCACGCCCGTCTAAGTGTCGATGTCGCCACTGGCAAAAAAGGCGACGGCAACCGTGAATTCAACTCGGGTAATTCCAGCCGTGAATTCAACTCGGGTAATTCCAGCGCTTAACTAACACTGCGGGCACGACCGGGCGGATCAAAAGAGCCGGCGCACGGCTACTGTAAGTTCCGGACTTTCGCACGATCGATCCGCCGGCCGGCTGGCCTACGGGCCCTGACGACCCGTTTTCCCCGGCGATGCCGCAGCCCGGACTCCCAGCGGTGCAGAACCAGCGCTGGTGACCGTTTCCTGCCCCCGATTACCCGATGCCCGTTCCCGGCAAAGCCGGAACGGCGTTCCGCCTGATGGATGGCGGATAGGTAGGCACCCGCGCCTAGTAGCGCCATATCCATCAGGCGGAATGCACCACACCCGGCAAACAAACCACACAGGCACCACGACTCAACAGCGTCAACGGCACATCGCGGCAAGGCCGGGCCGGGCCGGCCGAGGGAGCGCGTAGCCGGGCCGGGCCGGGCCGGCCGAGGGAGCGCGTGGCCGGGCCGGGCCGGCCGAGGGAGCGCGTGGCCGGGCCGGGCCGGGCCGGCCGAGGGAGCGCGTGGCCGGGCCGGGCCGGGCATAGATCGGCCGCGAGCCAACAAGGGGTCAACGCGGGCAAGACCTTGATTTACATTTGATTATGACTTTATAGTCTTTTATCGTGACGCCTGCTCCCGATCTCGCGGTGCGCTCGCGCCTGGCTGCCGCGGTGCACCGGCACAGCCCTGTTCCGCTGCACCACCAGATCAAGGTCGCGGTACTCGAGGGCGTCGAGCAGGGCTGGCTGCAGCCGGGTGAGCAGCTGCCCAGGGAGCGGGAACTCGCCGAGGCCCTCGGTGTCAGCCTCGCGCCCGTCCGGCAGGCGATGGCCGACCTGACCAAGGAGGGCTACGTCGACCGCACCAGGGGCAAGGGCACCTTCGTCCGGAACCGCAAGCTGGTCGAGAAGATCCAGATCCTGGGCAGCTTCCACGCCTCGGTGCGCCGGCAGGGCCTGGACGCGGCCGTGCGGGTGCTGAGCAGCGAGTTCGTCGCGCCGCCGCACGAGGTCGCAGCCGCTCTGGCACTGCGCGGCAAGGACGCGTGGCGGCTGCGCAGGCTCGCGTTGCTTGACGGCGATCCGCTGGCGCTGCTCACTGCCTGGCTGCCGCCCAGGTATGCCCGCGGAGTCAGCGACCTGGACCTCGGCGCTGGCTCGCTGTACGAGGCGCTCGCCGACGTGCACGGCGTGCAGATGACCTCGGCTGACAACGTCGTCGAGGTCGACCGCGCCGGGCTCGGCGACGCCGAGTTGCTTGGCCTGGCGCCGGGCTCGCCGGTGCTGCGGGTGATCGGCACCACCAGGAACCAGCAGAACCGCCCCGTCGAGTACTCCGACGTGCTCTACCGGCCGGAACGGTTCAGGTTTGCCATCGAAAGCCGGCGGCCCACGCCGGAAAGCGAGTCTCAGCCCGCTGGCGGCGCGCGGCGCCGCACGCCTGATCCCGGAGGATCACATGGCAAATGAGGTCTCCCTCCCATCGGATTTCGCCGGCGACGGGCAGCTCTTCGTCCGGAATGCGACCGGCCTGGTCAGGGAGGTGTCCAAGTGGGACGCCCTGATCATGAACTCGCTCGGCATGAACGTCGCGCTGGGCGCGATCTTCCTGCTGCTGCAGGCGCCAGGTAACTTCCCCGGCGGCAACATGCTGCTCGCGATCGTCTTCGGCACGCTGGTGATGGCGTTCACCCTGCTCTGGGTGTACTCCGAGTTCGCCGCCGCGATGCCACGCGCGGGCGGCGACTACGTGTTCGTCAGCCGGGCACTGCACCCGTTCGTTGGCTGGCTGCTGTCCTGGAGCCAGGGCCTGTGGCTGATCTTCTTCTGGATCGGCTTCAACGCCTGGTTCGCGCTGACGTTCGCCGCGCCGGTGGCGATGACCACGCTGGGGGCGGTGACCGGGCATCCCGGCTGGGTCAACGCGAGTAATGACCTGCTCGCCAAGCACACCGTGCTCGGCATCACGACGCAGTGGTGGGTGATCCTGTTCGGGACCGTCCTCACCCTGGCCTTCGCCGCCTTGCTTATTTACGGGTCTAAGTCGTACTGGCGCGTGCAGAAGTGGCTGTTCGCGGTGGCCGGCCTGAGCATCGTCGGCGTGGCGGGCCTGCTGCTCTTCCGCGGCAACCAGATCGCCCAGACCTGGACGACCTTCGCCACGACCAACAAGGGGATCGCCTACAACAACATCATCCCGGCCGCGAGGTCGGCCGGCTTCACCGGCGGCGCCGGGTTCAGCCTGACCGGGACCCTGCTGATGCTGCCCTGGGTGTTCTTCGTGGTCGGCTACGCACAGGGGTCGGCGCAGATCGGCGGCGAGGTCAAGCGCGCATCGCGCAGCCAGTACTTCGCGATGGTCGGCGGCGTGCTGATCAATGGCGCCGTGCTCGCCTTCATCGTGTGGGCCTACCAGCACGCGGTCGGCAGGAACTGGGCGGCCAGCCTCTCGTACCTGAACAACACGGCGCCGGACAAGCTCGCGCTGCCCGGCGGTGTGCCACCCAGCATCAACCTGATCGCCAGCCTGCTGACCGGAAGCGTTCCGCTGCTGCTGATCATCGGCGTCGGGTTCATCCTGTGGGCGCTGATGGGCACCCCGCTGTCCACCCTGCAGGCAACCCGCTACATGCTCGCGTGGTCACTGGACCGGGTGGTGCCGCGCCAGCTCGGCTCGGTCAACGACCGGTTCCACACCCCGGTCAGGGCGATCCTGCTGTGCGCGCTCACCGGCGAGATCGCGCTGTTCGCCCTGGTGCAGATCCCGCAGGCGAGCCTGCTCGGCGCGCTGCTCGCGCAGATCGCCGCCTTCATCGTGGTAAGCCTCGCTGGCGTGGTGTTCCCGTACCGGCTCAAGGCGGTCTGGGAGAGTGGCGGCGGCCGCCGGATTCTTGGCGTTCCCGCGGTGACGCTGGCCGGCCTCGGCGGGGTGGTCGCGCTCGGCGCGCTGATGATCATCTTCATCTTCAACTCGTCGATCAGCGCCGCCTTCGCTGTCACCCGCAGGCTCTCCCTGGAGTTCATGATTGGCGTGATCGTGATCGGCGCCATCTGGTATGTCGTGGCGTGGCAGGTAAACAAGAACAAGGGCGTCAACCTGGCTCTCGCTTACCGGGAGATCCCGCCGGAGTGAGCCCGGGCAGCCAGCAGGAACAGGAGGAAGAGGTGCCCCGTCGGCCTGCCGGTGAGCTTGTGCTTGTGATCGGCAACCTGACCATCGACGACGTGGTGCTGCCCGACGGTGTCACGCACATGGCGACGCTGGGCGGGAACAGCGTGCATGCCGCGACGGCCGTCGTCATTGGCGGCGCGAAGGCAGCGCTGGCCGCCCGGCGGGGCGAGGACTTCCCGCCGGGTGCGCTCGCCGTGCTCGCCGCCGAGGGCATCGACCTGGCCGGCCTGGTCGACATCCCCGGCCCGACGGTGCGGAACTGGGTGATCTACGAGGCGGATGGCCGGCGGCACTGGCTCTACCGGACGCCGCCGCAGCGCTCGGCGGAGGCGGCGCCGGAGCCAGCGGACCTCGACCCGGCAATGCTGCGCCGGGCCGCGGTCGTGCACGTGGCGGCGATGCCGCTGGGTAACGCGGAACGGATCGTGGCTCATGTCCGGCAGCAGGCGCCGGGCGCGCTGGTGACCGTCGACACGCACGAGTCGTGGGACTCGTCTGTGACCGGCCGGGTACTCGCGCTGGCCAGAACGGCCGACCTGTTCGTGCCGAGCCTGGCGGAACTCGCCCAGCTGACCGGCGCCGGAGAGCCGGCCGGCGGGCTGCGGGCACTGGTCGCGGCCGGGCTCGGCCGGGCCGTGGTCAAGGCTGCAGCGGCGGGTGCGTACGTGCTGGAAGGCGGCCGGATCACCCGCGTACCCGCGGCGCGGACGGTCGTTGCCGACTCCACCGGGGCCGGGGACGCGTTCTGCGGCGGGCTTGCCGCCGGGCTGGCCCGCGGGCTCAGCCTGGTCGAGTCGGCCGGGCTGGGCGCCGCCATCGCCGCCGCCGCGATCACCGAGAGCGGCAGCCTGCGGCTGCTGCGGCCTAACCTGGACCGGGCGGGCATTGCCCGGACCGCGCGGCGGCTGGCCGCGGCGGCGGCCGAAGTGAATCCGCCAGCGGCCGATCCCCCGGCCGACGGGACCGAGCCGGGCGGTCCCGTTAATAAAACTGGGGCAATTGCGTCCCGAGATGACTCCGTTGCTGGTGACACTGCTGGTGCTTTTGCGGTCAGCATTGATCACAGGACTGACGGCACGGCAGACGGCTCCGGGCCAGGAGAGGCGCGGGACAGCACCGGGGCAGCCACCGCGCGAGACGACTCCGGCGCGGGCACCGCGCAAGACAACGCCGGGCCGGGCACCGCGCAAGACAACGCCGGGCCGGGCACCGCGCAAGACAACGCCGGGCCGGGCACCGCGCAAGACAACGCCGGGCCGGGCACCGCGC
>Ga0070698_100001957_pt1 | contig 22869 bp, 23 predicted proteins | sample KBSK1502metaG_FD_65477 | JGI IMG/M metagenome (GOLD analysis project Ga0070698, IMG submission 65477) | Corn, switchgrass and miscanthus rhizosphere microbial communities from Kellogg Biological Station, Michigan, USA - KBS K1-50-2 metaG | ecosystem: Host-associated > Plants > Roots >...
AGTTCCCGGGCGGATGTGTTTCTCCTCGAACGTAAGTACAGGGACGGATTGCAGGTCGCCGAAAGTCTGCCGGACGATCAGCTCGCAGCTTTTCCTGGAGCTCTGTGTGGCAAATATTATTCCATCGGTTTTGCACGAAAAGCTTTGCATGACGATGCGGGCGCGCGTGAAGCTTTCCTAAGGGCAAAGAACGCAGTCGAAGAGCAGCTGAAACGAAGTCCCGACATCGAAAAGACCCATATTCAGCTGGCAAAAGTGCTGGCGCAACTTGGCGAAAAGGACGCCGCCCTGGCCGAGGCGCACCGTGCCGTTGAACTACTGCCGGAGAGCAAAGACGCGTTTGGTGGTCCGGAAATTACGGCTGGAGTGGCAGAGGTTTACACCATTCTTGGCGACAATGATCGCGCGATCGAACTCCTGGATGGATTGTTAAGCCGGCCCAGTGCTGTCACCGTGCAAGGTCTGCAGGTAAACCCTATTTGGGATTCGTTGCGCAGCGACCCGCGCTTTCAGGCCCTGATGCAGAAATACGGCGGTAAGGCCTAGCTGGGAACGGCGCGCGCAATTTAACAAACGGCATCTGACACATGCGACTTAGGTGCGCCGTTCTGTTTCTCGTCCTTGCGGCGACCGCACAGGCTGACTGGGCGATTCTCTCCAGCGCGTCGGAGGCGGGACGCAGCGGCGTAGTGCACAGACACGTTGTTCTGGAAAACGGCGCTGGCAGCGAACGCATTACTGTGGACGTTGCAGTCTTTTCTACGAAATCCTGCACATTACGGCTCCTTCAAAATAAGGATGGCGCGGAGAGTCTCGCTGACGTGATGAGACTCGAAAAATGCATCGCCGGAGTGAATGGCGGCTATTTCGATGAAAAGTTTGCTCCAATCGGCTTGCGAATGGCGAATGGGCAAATGATCGCTCCGCTACAGCGTGCGCGGTTGATCACGGGTGTGCTTGTCGCTTCATCGCGCGGGGTGCAGATTGTCCGCTCCCGTGAATTTTCGCAGCGCCGCGGGGTGGCTTCAGCAATTCAGTGCGGGCCGTTTCTTGTTGATCGAGGTCAGCCCATTGGCGGTCTGAACAATTCACGTCTGGCCCGACGGACTTTTGCGGCGACGACAACGGGCGATCGCGTGTTGGTCGGTGTTTGCTCAGGCGTTTCGCTCGCAGAATTGTCGAAGATCCTTGCGACCACATTGTTTGCCGAGGATTTGAAAATTGAACGCGCGCTAAATCTCGATGGCGGATCGTCGACCGGATTTTGGTTCGCCCGGGAAAATAGCAGCGTATTTTCAATTTCGGAACAGAAACCGGTGCGTGATTTTGTAGCGATTGTGCCAAAGTAGTTTGCGCCGCCATTCCGAGCACAGTCGAGGAATCCCGTTGCGTTACCTCTTAGCTTCCAGGACGGGAACCTTGGACTCCGCTTTGCTCTGCTCAGGATGACGGACACTGCAAACCGCGTAATCTAAATTCACATGGGTACATTCGGCGGCTTTAGGTCTGAGGATAGATTTTTCTACGGCGAGATTCGTGGCGACGAAGTTCACGTCCTAAAAAATCCGTTTTGGGCCGACATCGAGCCAACTGGTGAGATTGTCCGCCTAACAAGTGTCGTTGTCGATCTTCCCGTGGCGCCGTCGAAGTTGATCGCGGTTGGTTTGAACTACGCAGACCACATTGCGGAAATGAAGCGGACCACTTTGGGCACGCCCTTGATCTGGTTCAAATCACCGGCCTCATTGTTACCACACGATGGCACGATTGAAATTGCATTCCCCGATCACCAAACGGATTTCGAAGCGGAGTTGGCGGTCGTCATTGGCAAGTCCGCGAAAAATGTCCTCGCAGAGCGGGCGCTGGATTTTGTCTTCGGTTACACAATTGGTCTCGATATCAGCGATCGGGACTTACAAAAGACCGAGAAGCAATTTGGCCGTTGCAAATCATTTGATACCTACACACCGATTGGCCCCTTTGTTTATGCCGATGTCGATGCCAGCGATGTTTCCCTTGAGTTGCGGCAGAATGGAGAGGTCCGCCAGAGCATGCGTACCAGCAAAATGATTTACTCGATTGCACAAATCATTTCCTTCGCCAGTCAATCGCTCACACTCTTACCGGGCGATGTCATTTTAACTGGAACGCCGGCTGGTGTCGGTCCAATTCATCCGGGGGACGAACTTGAAGCAGCAATCGATGGTTGGCCGCGTTTGCGGAACAGCGTTGCGATCGCGCTCGATCGTCCTCGCACATCCGATGGAACACGTCCAACGAATATAATGTGAAAGACTTGCCTTACCTCCTGCCTCTGGTGATATTGGAAGTAGGGCACACTCTCAGGGAGCAAAAAAGTGAAAAGTTTTGCTGGACTCGCCAGTCGTGATTTTGCGATAAAGACACTCCTGTACCGCAATGGTTCCATCAAAATGCTGATTTAACAAAACTATGAAAACACCATTCATCGCCTCTGTCTGCTTACTAGCGCTTGTACTAACATCCGTGGCGCAATCTCCGCCACCTGTGCAATCTCAGCCCGGAGCTCCCGGTACGAGTCCCGCAGCACAAGCGCCGACAAATCCCGCCGCCGTAAATCCCGCTGCGCCAATGCAGTCGCCGGCTACGAACGTGCCGCAAGGGCAGCAGCCTGCGGTGCCAGGAGCATCCATTCCTGTCACGCTAAGCCCGGCGCCGGGAGCCGTGACCAGCCCCGCTGCGGCCACCGGAACCAGTCCGGCTGCGGCTACCGCGACCAGTCCCTCCCCGGCCGTCTCTCCGGCTGCGGAACCACAACCAACAGGTTTTCTCGCCAGCAACTGGTTAATCAGCAAGTTCCACCAAGGTGGGCCAGTGATGTGGCCGATTCTGATTGTGTCAATTATAGGACTCACTGTGGTGATCGAACGATGCTTTTGGTGGACCGGCCGATGGTTCCGACGCGATCCCAAACGCATTGAGAAGGTGTTTACTGCGATCGAGCAGGGAGATACGACAGAGGCCTCACGGCTTTCTCGTGGATCACGCGACCCCGTCCTGCGAATGATGTGGAACGGCCTCAATCATCAACACACTTCGCTGCAAGGCGCGTTGCAGGTCGCGGCCGGTATCGAGATCAAGCGGGCCGGTCGATTCCTGGTGGTCATGGACACGCTTGTGACTTTGGCGCCGTTGCTCGGTCTGTTGGGCACGATCACCGGTCTGATCAGGTCGTTCAGTTTTCTGGGCAACGAAGAACTCGCTGTACAAGCCGTCACCGGCGGTATCGCCGAAGCGCTAATCGCCACAGCGTGCGGTCTTGGCATCGCGATCTTCGCGTTGATTCCGTTTAACTTTTTCACTTCGCGTGTGTCTAACTTAGAGTTCGAACTGCAAACCGCAGCCACGAACCTGGAAGTGATGCTCGAAGCACAACACAGGGAGCACAGAGGAGTGGAGATCGAGCACGGGACACCCGCCTCGGCAACCCGGTCTTCAATTTAGGAATTTTCCATGCAAGTCACCTCACCTGTTCCTCACAAGAAAGCGCGGATCGAGATCATCCCGTTGATCGATATCATGTTCTTTCTGCTCGCCAGTTTCATGATGGTGAGCTTGAGCCAGGTGCACATGAAAGGAATTAAGGTGAACCTGCCCACGGGCAGTTCGGGCGAGACACAATCAAAACGGGATTACATCAGCGTCTCGGTCGATAAGGATGGCCATTATTTTTTCGACAAAAATGAAATGAACGAGGCTGATCTGCAGGCGCGCCTGATCCAGGTGCACCAATCAGATCCAGAAGCGAAAGTGTTCGTCCGCGGCGATCGCGACACTGTCCATGGAAACGTTGTTCATTTGCTCGATATGCTTCGCTCGGCGGGATTCTATAAAATCTCATTCGAAATTAAGAGCGAGGCGCTAAAGGGGGTGCCGGCCCCCGGCGCGTGATGTAACTATGGCGGAAGAATTACCAAAACCACTGCTTTATCGGCCACCCGCGGCCTGGTATTTCTGGGTCGCTTTTAGTGCTGCATTGGCGATTCACCTTACCGCAGTTGCGCTTGCTCAAAAACGCGAGGTCGCGGCTGAAGTGCCTCCCGACATACCGACAGCTGTTATAGAGGCAACACTGCAGGCCAGTGAGGAACCCACGCCTCCGCCGGAGGACATCCCGCTGCCTGAGCCTCCTCCGCCGCCGGAGATCCAGCCGGAGTATGTAGAAGAAACGACTCCCCCGCCAAAGAAACCGCAGGCGCAAAAGTTCACCCCCATTAAGGCGCCACAAGCTGCTGGTCGTCCCGGCACGATGTCTATCTCCACAGCGAAAGCACTGGCCACGTATGCGCCGCGCCCGCAGTACCCGTACGAGGCGCGTTCACGACATGTTACTGGCAGCGGAGTGTGTGTCGTCGAAGTCAGTCCAAGCGGCAGCGTAACCAGCGCTTCGATGGCATCAAGCATCGGAAATCCTATATTGGATAACGCAGCACTCAGTGCCTTTCGGCAATGGCGGTTTAAGGCGGGTTCGGTTTCGAAGGTCAAAATTCCCATCACGTTCACCATGACGGGCGCCCAGTACTGAAGATCTCTGAAATTTTTGATATATGAAAGTCTCTTCACCGGTTCCGAAGAAAAGAGCGCGTATTGAGATCATCCCTTTGATCGATATCATGTTCTTTCTACTCGCGAGCTTCATGATGGTGAGTCTGAGCCAGACCCATATGAAGGGGATTCGGGTGAATCTGCCGGCTGCAGTTGCTCCGCCCCCAAGCCCGGTAAAAGACTATGTCTCCATCAAGGTCCGTGAGGGCAACGTCGTTACTTTTGACAATCAAATCGTGACCGATGACCAGGTGTTACCGCGGCTTTTTGATCTTCACCGGGGAAATCCCGAGATTAAGGTCTCAATTAGCGCGGACTTAATGGCCATGCATGGTGACGTGATTGCCGTTCTTGACAAAGTGCGGTCTGCGGGAATCACCAAGGTTGGTTACCAGATCAGGGCGGCGGGCGCTCAAGTTGCTCAGCCCGCAGGTGCTCCTCCGCCTCCGCCGGCCCCGCCGGCACCAAAGCCCTAGACTTCGCCGCAAAGCGTCGGCAGTTTAGCTTGCAATTTGCGAATCGCCTTTGCCCGGTGACTAATATTGTTTTTCAGTTCTTTGGGAAGTTCGGCAAAGGTTTCTTCGAATCCATCTGGAATAAAGATCGGATCGTAGCCGAATCCGTGTGAGCCGCGCGGGCGTTCGGCGATTTTTCCGTTTACGACTCCTTCGACTGTCGCAAGGATCTGGCCATCGCGTGCAACTGCCAGGACGCAACGAAATCGAGCGCGACGCCGATCGCTCTTGGCATCAATTTCCGCAAGCTGCTTCAGTAACTTGGCGATTTTTTGTTCATCGCTCGCACTCGCGCCTGCGTAGCGTGCGGAATGAATTCCCGGCGCGCCTCCCAAAGCTTCCACTTCCAGTCCTGAATCGTCCGCGATTACCAAGCCGGGCAATTTTTCTGATACTGCGATCGCTTTGAGCTTCGCATTTTCTTCGAAGGATGTCCCGCTCTCCGTTATTTCGGAAATTTCGGGATGCGCGGTCAGATCGTGTACAGCCAAACCTGATCCGAGAATGTGCTCAATCTCGCGCGTTTTATGCGTGTTGCGGGTTGCCACAATCAATTGCATGCGCGTTTGACACGATTCAGGGTTAACCACTAATCCACACTGATGACTGCGAATAACGGAAAGTTATGAGCGTAAAGAGATTTTTTGTGAATTCGTGTTCGTTCGTGTCCATTCGTGGTTGAACCATGGACGAGCGCCGCAAACCGTACCCATTCGACCAGTTCGAACCAAAATGGCAGGCCATCTGGGAAGAGCAGCAACTTTTTCACGCGCCCAACCCCGGTGAGAAAGGTTTCGACCACGCCAAGCCAAAATTTTACGTCCTCGACATGTTTCCCTACCCGAGTGGTGCGGGTCTGCACGTTGGCCATCCCGAAGGGTATACTGCCACGGATATCATCGCGCGTTACAAGCGCATGCGCGGATTCAATGTCTTGCATCCCATGGGATGGGACGCGTTTGGTCTCCCTGCCGAGCAATACGCGATCAAAAGTGGCCAGCACCCGGCGATCACTACGCGCGAAAACATTGCGAAATTTAGGAACCAGCTTAAGCGAATTGGTTTTTCCTACGATTGGCAGCGTGAGATCAACACGACCGACCCGCGTTATTACAAATGGACGCAATGGATTTTTCTCCAGATTTATAATTCATGGTTTAATTCGGCCACAAACAAAGCCGAGCCCATTTCGACCTATTCGGGCAAAAATCCGGATGAAGTTCGCCTTGCTTATGTTGCCGACGTGCCGGTGAACTGGTGTCCGGAGCTCGGCACTGTTTTGGCTAATGAAGAAGTCATTGACGGAAAAAGTGACATTGGCGGATTTCCGGTCGTACGGCGGCCGATGCGTCAATGGATGTTGCGGATTACCGCGTATGCAGAGCGGTTGCTAAATGAACTCGACAAACTCGATTGGCCCGAGGGAATCAAATTACTTCAGCGCAATTGGATCGGTCGCAGCGAAGGCGCGCTGATTAAATTTCAGATTTCAAACTTCGAGTCTCAAATGATCGAGGTATTCACTACGCGCCCTGACACACTGTACGGGGCTACTTACATGGTGGTCGCTCCCGAGCATTCGCTGGTCGATCTCATTGTCAGTGAGGAGCAGTGGCCAGCGGTTCGGGAGTATCGAGAAAAGACGGCCCGCAAAAGTGACCTTGAAAGGGCCGAGATGGCGAAGGAAAAGACCGGCGTCTTTACCGGTGATTATGCCGTAAACCCCGCGAACGGTGAGCGCATTCCAATCTGGATTGCTGACTACGTGCTGCTTGGCTATGGGACGGGCGCGATCATGGGTGTGCCCGCCCACGACGAACGCGATCTGGAATTCGCCAGAAAATTCAATCTGCCGATTGTCGTTGTCGTCCAGCCACCAGGGGATGAAGCAGCAGTTGGATTTACTGGTGAAGGCATCGCAGTCAATTCGCCAGTTATTGATGGCCTAACGAGTACGGATGCGAAGAAAAAAATCACGGCATGGCTGGAGGAACGCGGCCTGGGCAAAGGTGCAGTCAATTACAAGTTGCGCGACTGGCTTTTTTCCCGGCAGCGTTACTGGGGTGAACCGTTCCCGATTATCTGGGAGGATGGCAATCACCGTTCGTTAGGCGAAAGCGACCTTCCTGTCGTGCCGCCGCCGCTCGAAGATTATAAGCCGATGGGGACTGGCGAACCGCCGCTGTCAAAGGCCAAGGACTGGATTCGTTATTCCGAAAAAGCGACCCGCGAAACAAACGTCATGCCCCAATGGGCCGGCTCATGTTGGTATTACCTGCGGTTCTGCGATCCGCACGATGATCGGCGTTTCGTTGGAGAACAGGCCGAGCGCTACTGGATGGGTGGCGAGAAGCCGGGTGGTGTCGATTTGTACGTTGGCGGCACCGAGCACGCGGTTCTGCATCTGCTTTACGCACGGTTCTGGCAAAAAGTGTTGTTCGACCTCGGTTATGTCTCGAAACCGGAGCCGTTCCAGCGCCTGGTCAATCAGGGAATCATCCTGGGCGAAGATAATCAGAAAATGTCGAAATCGCGCGGGAACATCGTGAACCCGGACGACGTGATCGACCAGTACGGCGCCGACGCTTTTCGTTGTTACGAGATGTTTATGGGGCCCCTGGAGCAAATGAAGCCATGGAGCATGCGCGGCGTGGAGGGCGTATCGCGTTTTCTTGCGCGCGTGTGGCGTTTGTTCATGATCGAGAATCAGGGCGGCGACTGGGTCTTATCCGAGAAAATCAAAACGGTCGACCCAGACAAGGCCCAACAGAAGATGACCCATGCCACCATCAAGAAAGTCACGGAGGACATCGAGTCATTCTCGTTTAACACGGCAATTTCACAGATGATGATTTTCGTAAACACGTTCACTGGCGCCGAAACGATTCCCTTGACATCAATGCGCGCCTTTCTGGTCTTGCTCAGTTCGTTCGCGCCGCATATTGCCTCCGAGTTGTGGGAAAGGTTGAACGCGAGTTTTACTGATGCGCGTGGCGATATCACCGGGCAACAATGGCCCTCATACGAGGAGCGGCTACTTGTCGAAGACGAGGTGGAAGTCGTCCTTCAGATTAATGGGAAAGTGCGTGATCGAATGAGGGTGTCGATTCTCGCTACGGACGAACAAATGAAAACCGCCGCCATGTCGAACCCGAAGATTCAAGAGCGGATCGCAGGCAAGACAGTGCGCAAGGTGATTGTGGTTCCCAGAAAGCTAGTCAATATCGTCGTATGAAGAAGATCTGGAAGGAATTCCAGGAATTCGCCGTCAAGGGTAACGCGGTCGATCTCGCGGTGGGCGTGATCATCGGGGCAGCGTTTGGTTCTATTGTCAATTCACTGGTCAAAGACGTAATCATGCCGCCAGTCAGTCTCCTGACCGGTGGACTCGATTTTTCTAACAAGTTCCTCGTGCTGCGAGCGGCCAAAGACGGCTCTGTCATGTTCAATACACCTGCCGACGCGGCAAAAGCCGGGGCTATCACGTGGAATTACGGAAACTTCATGACCCTCGTCGTTAACTTTTTAATTGTCGCGGCGGCGGTTTTCCTTCTGGTCCGGGCCATTAATAACCTTCGACGGCCAGCCGAAAAAGGACCCGACGAGAAAACTTGTCCGGCGTGCGCGATGAAAATACCGATCAAGGCGACTCGTTGTCCGCATTGCACGAGTGAGTTAACGCAAGCGACCGCCCAGTGATCTTGTAACCGGCGTTCTTCATGCCGGCCAGAGCGATCCGTTGTCGAAGGCTCCACAGGGATGGCTCATCTCAGTCCTAGGGAATTTCCGTAAATTATTGCTTGCCCTTGGCGCTTTCGCCTGCTATGGAAACCGCCAATGCCAAACCGCCTTAACCTTGCGGTGGCAGCAGCTGGCGCCTGTTTAATTGTTGGCTGTGCCACGCAATCGAAACCAAACCTTGGTAGCGCCGGCCGCGTACCGAACGTCCGCACTACTGCCTATACGCACAGTGAAGGAAGCGGATGCCACAACGCAATCGGTTGTCGTCTTGCCGGTGGCAAAGTGATGAGTGCTGCGTCTGATTGGTCGCGTTATCCGCTTGGCACACGGTTTCGCATCAACTCGACAAACGAGGAATACATCATTGACGATTATGGATGGGCACTCGTTGGGACTGATACCATCGACCTGTATAAGCCAAGCCGACTGGAAATGAAACGCTGGGGTGTCCGCCGCGTAGACATTGATATCCTGCAATGGGGATCAGAGGAACAAAGTTTGAAAGTCCTCGCACCGCGCTGCAAACATCGCCAAGTGCAGCAGATGGTGACGGCTCTTCAGAAAAAGAAGGGGAAGACAACCGTCGCGCAAACTTCCCCTCCTCGCAGTTCACTTTGATTTAAGGCCAATCGCGCCGCATTTTCCCGGCGCATGAGAATATTCGTTGTTGGCGGCGCCGGCTACATCGGAAGCGTTTGCGCCGAGCTATTATTGGATGAAGGCCACGAAGTAACGATCTTCGATAATCTGACCGAAGGCCACCAGCGCGCAGTCGATTCACGCGCTAACTTCTTTCAAGGCGAGTTAGGGGACCGCCCGCGAATCCAGGCTGCGTTGTCCAACGCGCACCCGGACGCCGTGATGCATTTTGCAGCAAACGCGCTCGTTGGGGAATCAATGCGCAATCCGTCGAAGTATTTTCGCAATAACATTTGCAACGGGTTGAATCTGCTCGATGCCATGGTGGCAACAGGCATTCAGCGAATCGTTTTTTCCTCGACTTGCGCGATTTTCGGACTGCCTGAGCGCTTGCCAATCGAGGAAACGACGCCGGCGCGTCCGATCAATCCATACGGCGAATCGAAACTCGCTTTCGAAAAAGTCCTGCACTGGTACGATCGGATCCATGGACTAAAGTTTGTATCATTGCGTTACTTCAACGCAGCTGGGGCCACGAAGAACTTCGGTGAAGATCATCGGCAGGAAACACATTTGATCCCCAACGTGCTTAAGGTCGCGCTGGGGCAAAAACCGGATGTCGAAATTTACGGCACTGATTACGAGACACCCGACGGAACATGTATTCGCGACTACATCCATATTGTGGACCTGGCGCGGGCACACATCCTGGCGCTCGGCGCGGCCAACAGCGCTCTCTATAACCTCGGCACGGGAGGCGGCTCCAGTGTTCGCGAAGTAATCGCGGCCTGCGGCAAAGTCACCGGCCGAAACATCGCCACCGTTGAAAAGCCGCGCCGGCCGGGCGATCCGCCCCGGCTCATCGCTTCTTCAGAAAAGATTAAGAAAGAACTCGGTTGGCGACCGCAGTTCCAGTCGTTGGAAGCGATTATCGAAAGCGCATGGAAATGGCACGAGAAATTTCCTCGCGGCTACCAGGATTAAATTGTCATTGCGCGCTGGAAGCGTCGCGCAATGATCGGCTTAACGCTGCTTGCACTGGCGCAGTTCCCAGATCATTTAGTCTCCCGCTCTCCGCTGCGACAATCTGCATATTTTCGTTCCTTGGTGCCCAGACGTTGGGATCGGTTGGACCGAAAAGCAGGATGCAACTTGCGCCTGCAGCCGCGGCCAGGTGCGAGATTCCGCTGTCGTGTCCGATGAAGATTGAGTGCTCAAGCACCCCAGCCAGATGAGGCAACGCCAAATTTTTTACGAAACGGATATCCTGGCCCTTCCAGGCGTGCTCCAACTGGGCGCTCTGCGCTTCGTCTGCTTCGCCTGAAATGACGATCAGAGAAGGGCGCTTTTCGACGTGGCAATGTTCTTTTGAGAATAACTCAATCCAATTTTGCATCGGCCAGTTCTTTTCCTTGCCGCCACTTCCAGGATGAATGGCGATGATCGGTTGCGATCGCGTCTGAAGGAACTCGCGGCCGAACTGACGATCTTCTTCGGAGAGGAAAATTTTTTCACTGAGATCGGCAACTCTAATTCCGAGTTCTTCGATGGGTTGCGCGAGCTGCCTCGCCGCATGCCCTCTGGTCTCGACAATCTTGGCAGGCCCGCAAAGCAGCTTTTTAACGCCACAGCGGCAGAGGTTGTTTTCAAAGATCTGGTCCGGGTCATACAGATAGCTGATGATCAAATCAAAACTCGCGAAATAGTCTGCCAATTCTGCTGAGATCTCTGAATTCTTTGCGAAGAAGCTGGAGAGAGGTCCGTATTCGATTGATCGAAGGGCTTGCGCATAGAACCGATTTTCCGCGAGCGCCGCGATGTGCTTGTAACCAAGAATCTCAATGTGCGCATCTGGGTAAGAGTCACGGAGCGCTCTGAGTGCTGGCAGCGTAAGAATGAAATCGCCGATCGCGCCGCCGCGGATAACCAGAATGCGGTTCACCTTGTACTGTAGCGGCGCTCTATGAGCGCCGAAATTCGCCGGAATCTGCAAATTCAAATCTCAAACTGCTGAGGCGAAACCCTACTTGCATTGTCGGTGGTCGCAGACCGCCGCTACAGTCTTTCAATACCGCTGGAAGGCGACCGTGAGAATCACGCCGCCATAAATCAATGCGATGGCATGCAGAAAGCGCCAGCGAAAGACGCTCCGTGTACTCCAATTAATTTGATCCCGCAGAACATAAGGAATGGCCACCCAGAACAAGCCGGCAAGAATCAGCAAATAGGCGAGCGCTGTTAACAACAACCGGCTTGGCTCGTAACGCAGAAAGGCGGCGTCGAGCAGTGGCTCCGCGGCCAGTAAACAAAGAATTCCAAGAGCGCGCACCGCAAGGAATTCTCCTACGAAACGCAGCACGAGTCCGTAGCCGATAGGCAACGCGATGAGCAGGGGGCGCCGAAATGCGGAGAATTCACCCATCTGGATGGTGGCGAGCAGCCAGAAAGTCCATACAAGAGAAATCGTTAGGAGGAAGACTCCAGCCACGTGGGACCGGGGAAACTTTTGTGCAACGCTGGCGAGGTTCGGTTTTAATAAACCGGGCAGACTGATCAAGACGAGAAATACGCCTGCGATGATTCCAGCAGCTTGTAAAGAGAGATGGTAAATCACTGGCGGCGAAACGGCGCCACGGCGGATTCGTCCCGCCGTACGGCGGGCGAATTTTCAACTCGCCGTCCGGTGGATGCAACTTGAAAAGTGCCGGGATCTTTCAGGAGCGGCGTCCCGTACAAGCTGAATCCGTTGGCGCGTTGCACGTGTACATCAACAATTTCTCCGATCAGTTTTTCGTTGCCTTCGAACACCACAATCTTGTTTGTGCCTGTTCGGCCCATCAACCGCGTTGAATTCGTTTTGCTCGGACCTTCGCAAAGAACTTGAACAACGCGACCGACCAAACGTTCACCAGAGCGGCGTGTCGATTCGTTGACAACTTGGAGCAAATCCTGATTGCGCTCTTCTTTGATGGGCTCATCGATTTGACCAGGCATTTCTGCGGCGGGCGTATGGCGGCGCGACGAATAGCGAAAAACGAACGCGTTATCAAACTGGAGTTCGTGAACTAGATTGCGCGTCTGTTTATAATCCTCTTCGGTCTCACCTGGAAATCCGACGATGATATCGGTGGTAATCGCGATACCCTCGCGTGCGTGCCGGATGCGGCGAACAAGATCGACATATTTCTTCGCCGTGTAAGCTCGGTGCATCGCCTTAAGAATTTTGTTGGAACCGGATTGCAGCGGCAGGTGAATGTGCTCAGCCACCTTTGGCAGACGCGCAATCACGTCGATCAAATCGTCACGGAAACCAATGGGATGCGGGGAAGTAAACCGGAGTCGTTCCAGGCCCTCGACTTGATTAACTGCTTCCAGTAACTGCACAAAAGGACTTTTGCCATCGCGCTTCGGAAATTCGTGACGGCCATACAGATTCACGATTTGCCCGAGCAACGTGACTTCCTTCACCCCGTGTGCGACCAGATCGCGCACCTCCCGCACGATTTCGGCAATCGACCGACTTCGCTCCGCTCCGCGCGTCTGCGGTACGATGCAAAATGTGCAATGCATATTGCATCCCTGCATGATGGAGACAAACGCCGTGGCCTGATTTGGTGCCAAATGCTGGTCGCGAATCGTCGATTGCGAGCCTGGTTCGTCCGCAATGTCGACGATCGAACAACGCAGGTCGTCCATTGCGCGATTCTGGTAGGGCGCGACCGCCGGGCGCGGCGCTTTCCGCGCGACCAATTCTTCCACGTATTCCGCTACCCGATGGAATTTTTGTGTGCCAACGACCAGATCGACGTGAGGCAAATTTTTTAACAAAGACGCGCCGCGCGCCTGAGCCATGCAGCCGAGGAAACCAAAAACAACGTGTGGCCTCTCCATGGCCATGCGGCCCAGCATTCCCATTTTGCCCAGTGCCTTTTGGTCGGCCATGTCACGAACGCTGCACGTGTTCAACAGCACGACGTCGGCTTCGGTTTCGTGCCCGACGCGTTCGTAGCCACGTGCGATCAGCGAATGGGCCACTTGCTCCGAGTCGCGCTCGTTCATCTGGCAGCCGTAAGTCTTAATGAAAAATTTCGGCATTGAACGGGCGAAAACAATACACGCTCAGGCCAGCTCCGCCACGGAGAGATTATCCGCTTTTCATCGCGGAGATTTTTGGGGTTAAATCGCGACATGCCCGCAAAGAAAAACGAGCCTCCAGCAATCGGAATCATCGGCGGCAGCGGCCTGTATCAGATCGAAGAATTGGGGGACACCTGCGAACTCAACGTTGACACACCATTTGGGCCACCCTCGGATGCGCTCGTTGGCGGAAAGATCAGCGGACGCCAGGTCTATTTTTTGCCGCGGCACGGACGAGGCCATCGGATTTTGCCGCACGAAATCAATCATCGGGCCAACATTTACGCGCTTCGCTCGCTAAATGTTCGCTGGATCATTTCGGTGGCGGCAGTGGGCAGTCTGCAGGAAAAATATGCGCCGCGAGACGTGCTGTTGCCCTCGCAGTTTTATGATCGCACCAGCCGGCGCGACATTCATACATTTTTTGGGGAGGGCATCGCCGCACACATCGCGTTTGCCGAGCCGATTAGCACCAAACTGCGCAATCTTCTGGCCGATTCAGCGAGATCTGTCGGCGTTACCGTGCATAACGGCGGCACCTACGTGAACATGGATGGCCCTGCTTTTTCCACCCGTGCAGAGTCGGAATTCAATCACCGCAATGGTTTCGATGTGATCGCGATGACGAATCTACCGGAAGCGAAACTGGCTCGCGAAGCGGAAATCGCATTCGCGACAATGGCGATGATTACCGACTACGATTGCTGGAAGGTGGAAGAGGAACCGGTCTCGGCAGAAATCGTCCTCAGCCATTTGATGGCGAATGCGGAAACGGCGAGGAAAATAATTGCGGATGTAATCCCGCAAATCCCGACGGAGCCAAATTGGCCGGAACATTTCGCCCTGAATACCGCGCTGATCACAAACCGTAAGCTTTGGCCGAAAGCTACTGTTGGAAAGCTGAGGCCGATCTTGAAGCGGTTTTTTGCGGACTAAACTTCTTCTCAGCAGCTCAATCGTTTGATCGCATCGCACAGCTCTCTGATTTGGGCCGCCTCGTGTGCTGCGGTCACAGTAAGGCGTAGTCTAGCGGCGCCTTTCGCGACAGTAGGATAGCGAATTGCTGGAACGAGAAATCCTTCGCTTTGCAGCGCAGCCGCCAGATCGAGCGCCGCTTTCTCGTCGCCTACGATCCAGGGGAAGATTGCGCTGTGCGCAGCAACGTCTTGTTCCTTTAGCCCTGTGCGCCGCAGAAGGTCTTGCATCAGGCTAATTCTCTCCCAGAGCAAAAGCCTGCGCTCCTCGCCTTCCGGCGACGCAAGAAAATCAACCGCGGCGAGCGCGGCTGCTGCGATTGCTGGCGGTGGCGCGGTGGAATAAATGAAGGAACGGGCGCGATTGATCAGCCATTCGATAAGCGTGCGGCAGCCGCAGATGTATCCGCCGCTCGTTCCGAGCGCCTTGCTCAACGTTCCCATTTGAACATCGATTTCCTCGCTTACATTTTCTGCCATAGCGAGACCACGGCCATTTGGACCAATCACCCCGACTGCGTGCGCTTCATCGAGCATGAGCAATGCACTGAATCGCTTTTTTAAGTCAACCAATTCGCGTAACGGCGCGCGATCGCCGTCCATGGAAAACACGGACTCAGTGATGATGAGAACGCGCCTGCCCGAATGTTCACGGCGGGCCCACTCAAGATGACTCTCCAGCTTGCCCACATGATTGTGTGGAAACACGCGCAGAACCGCACCGCTTAGTCTTGCGCCATCGATCAGCGAGGCGTGACAGAGTTTGTCGAGCACGATGACATCATCCTTGCCCACGAACGCTGGAATCGTTCCAAGTGCCGCTGCGTATCCGCTGCTGAAACAAAGGGACGCTTCAGTTCCCTTCCATTTCGCCAGCGCGCGTTCCAAACTCAGATGGGGGGACAGGTTTCCAGTGATCAGGCGCGACGCCCCGGCGCCGACTCCGAATTCGTTGACCGCTGAAGTTGCTGCCTTGCGTAATCGAGGATCGTTTGCCAGACCGAGATAATCGTTTGAAGAAAAATTGATCAAGCGGCGGCCGCCGATTTCGACTTCGGGTCCTTGCGCGATGGTGATTTCGCGGAGATGTCGGTCCAGCGAATGCGCACGCAGCTCCTCCAATTCTTCTGCGAAAAGATCCTGCATCACAAACAATTGAATTGCGACGCCGGCCAATTGAGAATCACAAAGTGAAAACGCGTTGCTTTGATCATATCGATTTACGAGTGAAAGACATCGCTGCGGCAAGAAAGTTTTACGGAAAATTCCTGCCGCAGCTTGGATTTGTTAAGGAAAAGCCCGGACGATACTATCATACTTTTTATTCCGCCGGCGGCGATAAGCCGTCGGAATTCTTTGGGTTCACCCGGGACAAGAACCATAAACCGAACCGCACACGCATCGCCTTCTGGGCAGATACGCGCGAAGAAGTGGATAAGCTCGCAAGATTGGTGCGCAAAGCGGGCGGCAAAGCGCTCGAAGGTCCGGAACTCTGTTCCGGTTACAGTCCCGGTTACTATGCGTTTTTCTTCGAGGATCCGGACGGCAACAAACTGGAGATCTGCTGCCGGAAGAGTCCGATCTTTGCTAAATGACCGAGTTTCGCCGAAGGGTTGGAGAATGACTAATCCGGCGCATGAGCCTGCCATTTTGCAGGAACCGCGCCGTCATCGCTATCTCAAGCTGATCGCGCTTTTCAAAATCGCCAAGGGCGTGCTGCTTCTGGTTCTCGGCGTTTCGCTGCTTTTTCTCAACGCGCGGACCCGATGGATGGATGCGCTCTCGAATTGGGCCGCCGACGAAATCCTGCTGGAGCATAGCAAGGCGATCGGCTATCTACTCCATAAGCTACAAGCGGTGCTCGCAGGCGGCATGCTGCGGGCCACAGGTTTTCTAGCGCTTTTTTATACGGCAGTTCTTTTCACTGAAGGAATCGGCGTTTACATGCAGCAGCGCTGGGCGGAGTTGCTCATGATTTTCGCAACTGCTGCGCTCATTCCAATAGAAGCCCGTCATCTCTGGCATCGCCCGGGTTTGGTAGGCGCGCTCATTCTGTTCGTGAACTGTTTTATTGTCTGGTTCCTGTATCGCGTGCTTAAGCGCGACAAGGCTAAAGGGCACGCCGCACAGCCGCGCGAACTGGTGCAGACACGTTAGGAGCCGTTCAAAACGGCGCACAGCGCCGTGGCTACAACTGCTTGCTACAGGTCGGCGAAGAGATCGAGATATTGTTCGAGGTAACGCGTCAGCAGAAAATTTTTGCGAACAGTCTCGCGCGCGTGATTCGTTTGTGAACTCGGACACGCTCGCGGCAAAGCCGAGCAGCGATTTAGTTTTGCGTCGCGTATCGCGGGCGCGCTCCTGGCAATGAAGACACCGAAGATAGACGATAAGTTGAGGCTACAGGCGGACTTTGGGGAAACCGACGCGATCTGCGTTGAGGTCCTAAAAAATCCGGCTACCGAGGAAGGCATTTTGCTCAAGATAATGACGCGCGGCCCATTCGAACAGGGCCAGCAAGTCTGGATAGTCGATCGCGATGGGTCGAAAGTCGGCGCCACGGTCGAAAACGTTCTTACGCAAACCGTCGACAGGGAAGTGACCCTCTCGACGGTTCTTCCGGCGTAACCGTAGCCCGCCTGAGGCGGGTCGCTGACAGCGGCTACAAATCGCTGCTTTTCAGGATTCTAGTTCCCGCCCACCTGATTTCATCAAGCGCGCGGTCGATGTCACCAGGTTCGAGATCGATTCCGCGGCACCCATCGAGGATGACACGCGTGTTCAAGCCGAGGTGCCGGGCGTCAAGCGCGCGCCGCCAATGTGTTTAACGAACCAGGCACTCGCGAGTTGTGCGACTTTTTCCAGCGCACCCGGCTCTTCAAAAAGATGTGTCGCGCCTGGAATAATCTCCAGCTTTACTTCGCAGCGCATCCGATCACGCGCCTGCTCGTTTAATTCGATGACGATGTCGTCGTTGCCGCCAACAATGAGCAGAGTCGGTGCCTGCACTTTTGGCAAAGCGTCATCTGCCAGATCGGGCCGTCCTCCGCGGGATACCACGGCGCCTGCGTCCTGCGGAGCATCGACCGCGGCCACCAGCGCCGCCGCGCCGCCTGTGCTGGAGCCGAAATAGCCAGTCCGCAAATTGCTCGTTTGCTCTTGCTGCTTTGCCCACTTTGTCGCATGGACGAGGCGCTCGGCCAGCAAGCGGATATTGAACCGATGCTCTCGAGTCCGCATGTCGATCGCTTCCTCCTCTGGCGTGAGCAAATCGAAGAGCAACGTCGCGAGTCCGGCTTCGTTCAGTGTGCGCGCCACAAATTGATTCCGCGGACTGTGACGGCTGCTCCCGCTGCCATGGGCAAAAAGAACGAGGGCGTTCCCGTCTTTAGGAATATTTAAATTCCCGGAGAGAACTGCGCCCCCGGCGTGAATTTGCACTTCGCTCATCCCTTACGCGTGCTTTGGTCCATTAGACTTTGTCAGGATGCCTCCCGCGAGGCGCGGCCAAGCAACTGGCGCACGTCTTCATCAGTTGTCTGCGAGAAATCGTCGTAATATTGGCCGACAGCCTGAAAGAATTCTGGAGTGCTGAGGCAGATTGTTTCGTCGGCTTGTTCTTCGATCTCGTGGCAGGTATCCGGCGGACCGACCGGCACTGCCACGACAATTTTCGCGGCTCCCCGCTGTCGCAGGGCCTTTACCGCGGCGCGCATCGTGGCGCCCGTGGCCAATCCATCATCCACCAAAATGACAATCCGATCGCGCAGTTCCGGCGCTGGACGTCCCTCGCGATAGATTTCTTCGCGCCGCTCCAGTTCTGCGGTCTCTCGGGCGGTAACGGCCTCGATTGCCTGGTCCGCGTGCGGTATCGCACGCACGACATCTTCATTCAAAACTCGCACCCCGCCCGAAGCGATTGCACCGGCAGCCAGTTCCTCGAAACCAGGGACACCGAGTTTGCGCACGATAAAAACGTCGAGTGGCGCGCTCAGGCGCTTTGCAACTTCATTAGCGACAGGCACACCGCCGCGCGGCAACCCCAGCACGATCACGTCATCGCGACCTGCGTATTTCTCCAGGTTCTGGGCGAGTTGGCGGCCTGCTTCGATTCGGTTTGGAAAAGCTCGTTCCATGCGGCTAATCGCGCCGCTTTATGCTGTCAAAGCGAGCGCTGAAATAACGACTGCATTGTATGGGGGAAACGATGCATCCGATATCCTTTTTAATTCGACTCCCGAGCCCGTGTCGCGTGTTCTCAAATCCAGCTCTGCATTCACCCGCTCGCGACTCTGTTAGATCGCGTCCACAGGCTTTGCTAGGAAAGAGCGGATTGCATCGAAAGCCTCATTGCCTTGCTTGAACAAACGCGGAAAGAAGTAATAGCCGTGGCGAGGGGACGTGGACTTCAGCGCTCGGTGGCAGATCTGCCGGGTCGATCTTGTCCGAAACGTAGCCGGTCCGGACCGGCAAAATCATCACGTCGCGCAGCGTCAGCGGCGAACGCATCTTTTCCAGCAGACAATGGATCGCCGCGGCGGGATCGTTCGGATCGATGTGCGAGACGCCTGGTCCGTCGGTGCGCTCATCGACCGGGATTTCTGAAGGATCAGCGCCGGCGTCTTTGGTGTCGTCACCCACTTCAGGTGCCCTTCGCCGGGTTCCTGTCTGGATAGGGAGGGACCGGAGGCAGGTCGTATCGTTTGGTCTTCAACTCCTCTTGAATTTCCTGGATTGCCCGATCGAGCTGTTGGTCTTCGCCTTTGAATTCTTTCCCCGGATCGTTATCGACTACGATGTCGGGATCGACGCCGTGGCCTTCGACGATCCATTGTTTGCCGTCTTTTGAGTACGGAGCGAATTCGGGTTTAAAGAATTGGCCGCCGTCTACAAGCGGCAGCGATTCGCGAATACCAATGACACCGCCCCACGTGCGTTTCCCGATCAGCTTGCCGAGCCCGAGCGTCTTAAAGCGATACGGAAAAATATCGCCATCGGATGCGGAGAATTCGTTGGTCAACGTGACCATCGGACCGACAAACGTTTGCGGCGGGTCGGTCTGGGGCACGCCGTTCCGCGCCATACCAACCATCACCAGCGCGCGCCGCAACCGCTCGATCACCAGGGGTGAGACAAAGCCGCCGCCATTGCCGCGAACATCGACAATGAGCGCGTGTTTGCGGATTTGGGGGAAGTAAAACTTGGTGAACTGGTTCAAGCCGGGCTGGCCCATGTCGGGGATATGCAGGTAACCGACTTCGCCGCCGGTTTTCTTGTTTACGTAATCGATGTTCTTTTGCACCCAATCGAGGTAGTAAAGCGGCGCTTCATTGTCAGTGGGCACAACAGTTACGTCGCGGGCGCCGGCATCAGTCGACTTGGAATTCACGCGCAGGATCACTTGTTTGTCTGCGGTGCCAATGAGGGCGTCGTAAAGATTGGGCAACGTGGAGACCGGGGTGTTGTTGATCGCCAGAATGTAATCACCCGGTTTCACGTCCACGCCGACATCTGTGAGCGGCGAACGGGTTTTTTTGTCCCAATTTTCGCCTGGCAAAATGCGTTCGATGCGATAAGCGCGCGTGGCCGGGTCGCGAGAAAGTTCCGCGCCAAGCAGGCCAAGCTTGATGCGTGGAGTGTCGGGGCGCTCACCGCCGCCGACGTACGTATGGCCGTTGTTCAACTCGCCAATGAGCTCGCCTAACAAGTAGGTAAGGTCATTGCGATGATTCACGAACGGCAGCAACGCAGCGTATTTGTCTCGCATCGACTTCCAATCGACGCCGTTCATCGTGGGTGAAAAGAAGAAATCGCGCATTTGCCGCCAGCATTCGAAGTAGATTTGGTTCCACTCGGCATGTCGATCCAACTGCGTATCGAGACCCTGGATCTTGTGCTCGTGATCTTTGGTGTCGAGTTTGTCCTTTGGCACATCGATGATGGCGTAATCTTTTTTGACCTTCAGCAGCATCTTTTTGCCGTCGAACGTGATTTGGTAATTGTTCGCATCGCTCAGGACGGTCTCCTTGCGATCGTCTACGTTGTAAACGCAAAGGTGCGATTTCCTTTCTCTGTCGGGGAATCCTTCATCGTCATCTTCACCGACGTCATCAGCCGCAGTGCGGCGTAGATAAAAGATCCGGCCGTCATCCAGCATTCGGATGTTGCGATAATTTCCCGGTGTAATTTCCAGGCCAAGGATCCGGTTCTGGATTCCATCGGTATCCACTTTCACAACGACTGGCTTCTTTTGTTTTTCTTCCGGCTTCTTGCCAGTGGCTTTTACTTCCGGCTTTTTCTCTTCGGCTTCCTTTGCTTTTTCCTTTTGTCGTTTTTCTTCAGCCTTGCCGACTTCATCGCTCTTTGGCGCGAGTGGGTTCGCGGTTTCCTTGGCAAGTGTGACGAGATAAACGCGCTGCATGTCGCGATACACGTTTGCAAATTCTTGGTCGCCAAAGGTCGGCTTGAAATCGCGCGCGGAGCCGAGCAGTAAATATTTTCCGTCATCGCTGAAAACTGCTTCGCCGGAGCCGTACCAACTGTCAGTGACAGCGGTCTGCTGTTTGTTCGCGAGCGAGTACAGATAGACGCGAGGCATTTCGTTCTCCTCCGGGCGCGCCCAGGTGATCCACTGACTGTCCGGCGACCAGTTGTAACCCTGGATCTCGCCGTATTTGTCCTGATCGACCAGCGTCACCGCTTTGGTCGCAACATCGACATATCGCAATCGTTGCAGCCGATCGCTCCAGAGCAGCTTCTTGCTGTCCGGCGACCATTTCGGTGCATAGTAATAGGTGTCCGCGCCGCTTGTGATCTGTTGCGGCTCGCCTTTGCCATCTTGTGAGCGGACGTAAAGTTCGTTCTCGCCCGTCACATCCGAGTTATAGGCGATCCATTTTCCGTCCGGCGACCAAACCGCGTCGCGCTCATGCGCGCCCGAAGTCTTGGTCAGGTTACGCGGCGTTCCATTCTTTGCCGGCACCGAAAAAAGATCGCCGCGCGCTACTGTGATGGAGCGCTCGCCATCCGGCGCGAGGTTCACCGATTCGATGTGCTTGGCTGCATCGACAAGCGCGGAGCGACCTATCGCGAAATCTTCCTTGATCTCTATAGGCACCGGCGTTGCCTGACCGCTCGCGAGATCGTAACGCCAGATGTATCCCGCTTGCTCGAACACGATCGAGTCTTTGCCGATGGACGGAAACTTGATGTCGTAGTCTGTAAAGTGGGTGAGTTGCTTGGTTTCCTTCGTCGCAATGTCGATAACGAACAAATTCATGCGGTTGTCGCGGTCGGACGTGAAGTAGATTTTGTTGTCCGATCCCCACATCGGGCAGATGTCCTGCGCGGGGTTATTTGTCAGATTTTCGGTGGCGCCGGTTTTGAAATCGTAAATCCAAACATCGTCCGCCATGCCGCCACGATAATGTTTCCAGGTACGGAACTCCCGGAACACCTGGTTATAAGCCATCTTGGAATCATCCGGCGAAAACGAAACGAAACCTCCGCGCGGCACTGGCAGTTGCTGGGGCAATTCTCCATCCAGGCCGACGGTAAACAGTGAGCCGATAAAATCATTGAACGACTTCATGCGCGAACGGAACACGACCAGCGGCTTTGTGTTTTCCCACGTCATCACGAGGTTGTTGGGGCCCATTCGGTCAGAAATGTCGTCCCGGCCGAGCGTGGCCGAGGTCGTCAGACGTTTCGGCACGCCGCCCTCGGCCGGCATGACGTAAACTTCCGTGTTGCCATCATACTGCGAAGTGAAGGCGATCTGTTTCCCATCCGACGAGAAACGCGGGAATGAGCTGTAGCCTGGACCGCTGGTCAGGCGTCGCGCAATGCCGCCATCTTTGCCGACTGTATAGATCTCACCAGCGTTACAGAAGACGATCTGCGTACCGTTCGTTGCTGGAAAACGGAGTAGCCGGGCCGTGTCGGGCAATTTCTGCGCCGAGACGGTTGCGATCGAAATCAGACCGACTGCGGTTAAACACAAGAAAACAAGAAACCGAGAGAATATGTTCATAGAAAAGACATGAAGTGAGGAAACTGCCGTTGAACAAACGGGATGCAACTCCGATTTCATTCAATAGTCGGCATTCAGACGATTATATAATGGAGACGCCGCCAATTGCCGATCTTGTCTAAACAAAAGTAGGGCCTTTAGCCCGATGTCTTCTTTAAAACGGAAGGGGTGGGATTCGAACCCACGGTGGGTTTCCCCACGCTCGATTTCGAGTCGAGTGCCTTAAACCGGACTCAGCCACCCTTCC
>Ga0070698_100001958_pt1 | contig 22867 bp, 19 predicted proteins | sample KBSK1502metaG_FD_65477 | JGI IMG/M metagenome (GOLD analysis project Ga0070698, IMG submission 65477) | Corn, switchgrass and miscanthus rhizosphere microbial communities from Kellogg Biological Station, Michigan, USA - KBS K1-50-2 metaG | ecosystem: Host-associated > Plants > Roots >...
CGCGGAAGTGGCGGAATTGGCAGACGCGCTAGCCTCAGGAGCTAGTGGCCGCAAGGCCATCGGGGTTCGAGTCCCCGCTTCCGCACCACTCGATTCGGCCGCTTCGCGGCCTCCCTCGTGGCAAGCCGTACCTATCTCAAGCGGCCGAATCGAGTGGTGCGTCCCGAGCGAGCTCTGACGCCGGCGAGTCGAGGGGCGCACCTCCGCCCTCACACCAAATAGTCGGCATCGTCTCCGGGGTTAGCGACACCTACTTGTTCACGAACGCGGACAGCACGGCCCTCGCGATGAAGTCAGCGAGCAGCCGGTTGCCGCTCACCGTGTAGTGGCAGCAGTCGTCAACGTAGACAGCCGCGCGCTCGTTGTCGAAGACGTGCACCGCGTTGAGCGCGCCTGGCTCGAGCGCCTTCTCCAGGAAGGGATAGCCGCGCGCGGCGCCGGGCTTGAACGGGGACGCATCGTTGAGCGCGACCCTCCGCTCTTCATCGCTGAACGGGCGCGACGTGTAGTACTGGTTGGGCTGGAGCACGTGGATGTAGGGAACGCCTCTCGCCGCGAGCAGCTGCTGCATCAGCACTGACGAGGCGCGCCAGTTCGCCGCGATGTCCTCGAACGCCGCGTCGCCGCTGCGCTCGCGCACCTTCGGCGTGACGTGAATCACGGAGTTCGACGGCGGGTTCGACGGCAGTGCGTCGAACTCCACCAGCTCCCGCTGATAACGCGCGCGGCGCAGGACGTAGGAGTGCCGCAGCACGAACTCCACGGCGGCAAACGGCGTCCGGTTGCTGCGCTCGGCGATGGCGTTCAGCCGCTGCTCGTCACGCTTGATGCTGGTGAGCAGCTCGAGCTTCGCCGGCGTCAGCGTGGCCTGGTTGACGAGGTTGATCAGCGGGTCGAGGTGCTCGTGGCTCGGCATCGAGACGTCCCACCCGAACCGATCGTTGATGCTGCCGAGCGCCACCTCGTTGAACCCGTCGATATTGACCACCGCGTCGAACGACTGGCCGATCGACAGGAAATACGCGAGCACGAGCAGCTGCTGCGGCTGCTTGTACCCCTCGTGGCTGAAGCAGAGCGTCACCGGCTCGCCGACCTTGAGGAAGCTCTGGCGCAGGTCGTCTTCGAACCGGCCGGCGCCGATGCGGCAGAAGTACGCGCCGACCGAGCCGCCGAAGATGCCGACGACGAACTGGCGGTCGTTCGTCTTGGTGAACGGGTAGTCGTACCGCGACGAGAAGCCGAAGTTGTTGGTCGCCACGACCGGGCCCGAATCCGCGGTCTGCAGCTCCGGGGGCAGATCGAACGGGATCCGCGGGCGATGCGTCGGGCCGAAGTACGGGTGCAGGCCAACCGCGGTCAGTCCCTGGTTGGGCGGCTCCTGGATGAGCGCAAGCTTCGGCCGGTAGGGATCGAGGTAGAAGAGCCAGCCGTGCTGGTAATAGAAGATGACGAGCGCCAGCACCTCCGCCGCGATGCAGAAGACCGCGAGGTTGACGAGCACCACCAGCAGCGCGCGCTTCACGGCAGGCGATCGACCGGCGCGCCGATGTCAACCAGGCGCATCGCGATGTCGTTGCCGCGAAGCACCTGCCGCTCCATCGGCTCCAGCCCCTCGTATTGATACGGGAGAAACTGCAGCGGGTGGCGGAACCGCATCACTTCGATCAACGACGGCGGCAGCGGCGGCCGCGGCGCGCGCGGATGGTACAGGTGCTGGGCGTTGAACAGCACCCACTCCGACTCGACGTGATCGTGCGTCAGCGGCGGCCCCTGGATGGTGTTGTCGAAATCGATCGGCCCGTACTTCGACGTGATCTCCGAGATGACGTCGCGCGGGAATCGCTGCAGCAGCGGCTGGCGGAAATTCCACCCGGCCTGCAGGACGAGCGCCGCGGCGCACGCCGTCAACATCCACGGCGCCCACCGCCGCCGTTCAAGCACTTCCATGACCGCGGCAGCCGTGGCCAGACACAGGAACGGCACCACCTGGCGCGACTGGCGGCCCATCACGACGAACGCATGGAGGATGGCCGATGACGCACCGAGGCCCAGATAAATGCACGTCGCCGCGAGCACCCAGATCGTCGCCGTCCGGCGTCGCGGCGAGTTCCACTCGGTGCGCCCGAGGACGACGAAGAGCGCGGCGGCAATCCACAGCAGCAGCAGGCCGTGCTCCGCGTGCCACAGGTACGCCCACGGCAGGCTGAAGCCCTCCGGGGCGTAGCCGTCGGTGACCGTGCCGGCCAGCCGCCGCATCCCCGAAAACATCAGCGGCGCGCCGGTCGCCAGCTCCACCAGCACGATGACCAGCGGAACGATCGCGAAGCCGATGCCCGCAAACAGCGCGCGCATCACGGCGCTCCTGACGGCCGTACGCCCGTCCTGCACGATGTGCAGGATGAGAACGAGGCCCGCGATCAGCCAGTAGCCGTTGTACGTGATGAACGCGGCGCTGGCCGCGGCGCCGCACGCGAGCGAATCGCGGGTTGACGCGCCGACACCGCACCACAGCGCCACCAGCGCCAGGAGCAGCGCCGTGTCGTACGGCAGCAGGTGCCTCGCGTAATAGAACATCGTCGTCGCCGCCGCCATCAGCGCGGCGGCGATCAGCGCCTCGGTGCGATCGCGCCCCGCGCGCCGGGCAATCGCGTAGACGACCGCAATCGAGAGCACCGAGGCCTGCGACAGGGCGATGCCCGGCAGAATCATCAGGCCGTTGCCCGATCGGCTCAGCGCGTGGCCAAGCCAGAACTGGGTGGCCGCCGGAATGGCGCTGATCAGCGCGAAGCCGATGTGATCCTGCGTCGAAAAGAGCGTCTTGACGATGTCGAACGGGTGCCCGCGATGAAGGTCGAAGATGTCGAGCACCTGCGTGTAGAGCCGCTCGTCCGGCCAGTACAACTGGCCGCCCTGCACGACGAGCACGAGGCGCAGCAACGACGCCAGCGCCAGCAGGAGCACCAGCGCACGACTGGAACTTAAGTTCGACACCGATCGGGCAAGCGTACCACTACTTCCAATGTCGGCCGTCCAACTTCGACCTTCGAGGTGTGGCGGGACGGCAGCCGTTCGCCATCGCGCCACACGGCGAAGACGCTCCAGGTCCGGGGTCCACGCGTCGGAACCGGGAAGGGGGAGCCTCGAACGTGGAGCTTTACTAGTGCGCCGCGGCGTCGGCGAGGTTCAATCCGATCACGCCGGCAATCACGAGGACGATGGCAACGAGCTTGATAAGCGACAGGGACTCGCCGAAGAACACGATTCCGACGAGCGCAATCAGCAGCGTGCCGCACGCCGCCCAGACCGCGTAGGCGATGCCGACCTCGATGGTCCGCAGCGCGAGCGCGAGACCGAGCAGCGCCAGCACGTAGGCGACGAGCATCGGCGGAATCCATGCCCATCGCGTGAGGCTGTCTGACAGCTTCATGAAGATGGTGCCGGCGACTTCACAGGCGATTGCGGCGGCGAGCACGACCCAGCTTTGCATGGGCGCGCCGGACGCAATCGATATTCCGTCGGGTCCGCCGCACCCTGGGCATTCGTAGCGCGGCGGGACCCGGCCTGCGTACGTGGGGTGGGTTCGCGCGACCGGGCGTCCACGCGGCGCGGATCCACATTTGTGGGGAGTGCGTAGGCCGGGTGCCGCGGCGTCACGTGGCCAGGGGGCGCGGGACGTACGCAGGGGGTCCGACGGCGCGGTTGGTCCCGCCGTGCCGCGGACCTTCCTGGGGACAGCCTGAGGAGCCATCAACGTGAGACACCGCGCACACGTGGGCGTGACGCTCGTCACGGGAGGCACGGGATTAATCGGGGGCGAGGTGATTCTCGCGCTCGCGCGGCGAGGCGAAGCCGTTCGCGCGGTGGTGCGCGCCGCGTCCGCCGCGCACGCGCGCGAGCGCCTGGTCGAACGGCTGGAAAAGTCCGACTCGTACTCGGCGCAGCTGCTGCCGCGCATCGGCGTGGTCGCCGGCGACACCGTGCAACCGCTGTTCGGCCTCGATAGCGCATCGCTCGCCGGCGTGCGCCGCGTCGTGCACGCGGCGGCCAACACGCAGTTCAGCCAGCGGCACGACGAGCAGGTCTGGAACACCAACGTGTGTGGCGCGTCCCGCCTGATCGAGGTCGCGCAGGCGCTGCCGCGCGGCGCCAGGGTCCTCTTCATCAGCACCGCGTCGGTGACGACCGCGCCCGAGCGCAGCTGCATCGACGAGAACGCCCCGTTTGCGGGCCACGCCAACACCTACTCGCGGTCGAAGCGGCAGGCGGAGGCCATCATCCGCGAGAGCCGCCTCGACATCGTCATCGTGCGGCCGAGCATCGTGCTCTCGCGCGGCGTACGCGACCGGGCGATGGCGCGCAGCATCCTGTGGGCAGTACCGATCATGAGCGAGATCGGCGACGTCCCCGTCGATGCGGACGCCTGCGTCGACCTCGTACCCGTGGACTATGCCGCCAATGCGATCGCGCAGCTCGCGCTGGCCCCGTCGCTCGACCACAGGCTCTATCACGTCAGCGCGGGACGCGATGCCTGCACGTTCCGCGAGTTGCGCGAGGCGGTGATCGCGCGGCATCCGGAGCTCGAGCGGATCCGGCCGGTCGGACGCGGCCGGGGCGCATCGATCCGTGCGCGGACGCGGCTGCTCCGGCCGCTCGATGCCTATCTGCCGTTCATCAACGCGGGCGTCCGGTACGCCAACGACCGGTTCGTGTCCGAATCCGGCGAAGCCGCACCGAGCGCGATCACCTATGTACCGGACCTCGTAGGGCTGATCACGCTGCGGGAAGCGATGGACGAGATGTATCAGCCCTGAGGGGATGCAGGCCGGGGCGCGGAATCAGGCCGGGATCCGGGATCCGGGATCCGGCTTGCCCCGAGCGAAGTCGCGCGGGATCCGCACGGCAGTCCGGTTTCTTCGTCAACGCGCGCACCGGGGGCGGCCTTGGGCAGCCACACCTTCACGCTCCCGCTGACGCGCGGCACCTCGTGCTCCTCGAAGCCGTGGTCGCGGAACCAGGCGGCCAGCGGCGGCCACGAGCCTTCGAGCGCAGCGGCACCCTCCAGCAGCAGCGCCGCCGAGACGTGCTCCCTGTCGAGGCGGCGCTGCGCCCGCCGCATGTCCGCCTCCGTCTCGTAGTAGCCGGGAATCCACGACGGGAGACCGCCCGCGAACGGACGGCCGGCGAGAACCGGAATCTGCGGCGCGAAGCCCGCGACGAAGACGCGCTGGCCGGGCGCCGTGCAGCGGGAGAGATACCCGACCAGAATCGGATACCGGGGGCTCGGCTGCATTTCCGGCGACGCCTGCGCCAGCCGCTCCGATATCCGGCCCGCCTGCCGGAAGACGGCGGCGGGCGTCGGCACCCGGTAGCCGGCCCGCGCGAGCGCAACGGTCACGAGCACGAACGTCGCGGCCACCGTCGCGAACGCGCCGATGCGCAAAGCGCGCGGCCGGAACGCCTGGCCGATCAGCGCCGCGGCCAGCACCGCCGTCGGTGCAATCACATCGGGAAGCCGTGCGATCAGCACGTCACGCAGGAAGACGGCGTTCATCATCAGCACGAAGACCGACGTGGATGCGAGGTGCGCGGCGGTCAGCGTCTTCGTCCTGACGAACGCGAGCACGAGACCGCACAGCGGGATCAGCGTGACGACGTAGTACGCAGCCTGCGGGCCGCCGCCGCCCGTGCGCCGGCCCTCCGACTGCGCGAAACGAAGCGCGGCGCTCGCGTACTCGGGCAGCCCTTCGTACCACTGCACGTAGACCAGCCATGGCAGCGCGAAGGCGAGCGCCAGTGCTCCGTACAGCGCGCCGCGCGCGACGGCATCGCGCGCCCGCGCGCGGTGAAGCACCGCGAGCAGGACGAACGTCGACACGACGATGTAGACCGCGTAGTCGTGGCGCAGCAGAAACGCAATCGCGGTCCACGCGGCGAGCCCGAGCAGCCGTCCGCGCGTCGGCGCGTCCGCATAGCGCCACTGAAGGACGATCGTGACGACCGGGACGATCACCTTCGTGGTGTTGTAGAGCCGCGGCGAGCTGACAATGGTCACGATGGCGGCCGCGACGCCGACGGCGGTGCTGCCCGATGCGCGGCGCGCGAGCACGTAGGTCAACGACGCCGCCAGCGCCTGAAGCGCGATGCACAGCACGACGTTGGTCGCCAGCACGTGACCGAAGACCGATGCGAGCGCGCTCGTCAGCAGGTAGAACAGCGGCTGCCCCGGGTCCTCGAAGTCGCGGATCGGCCAGTCGCCGAACAGCACCTGCTGCGCGCGGGCCAGCATCACGAAGTGATCGTTTTCGAGGGGGCTGAGCGTCAGGTAGCGGAAGGCGAAGGCCAGCAGTCCGATGAGAGACGCGCGCAAGTATCCTATCCGCCATCATGTATATCGCAGATAGCAGGCGCCTCACGAATGCCGGCGCGAAGAAGATGATCGAGGCCGCCACGGCAAAGGCCGCGGCCGGCGGCGCCGCCGTCACCATTGCCGTCGTCGACGCGGGCGGCCACCTGATGCTGCTCGAGCGGATGGAGGGCGGCAAGTTCCACACGGTCCATTCCGCGACGACCAAGGCCGCGTGCGCCGCCTCGACCCGGCGCGCGACGACGTCTCAGGGCGCGGTGGGACAGGCGCTCGACACGGCGCATGCGCTGGGGCTCGCGCTGGCCGCGGGACCCGGGCGGTGGACCGCGATGGAAGGCGGCTGCCCCGTCATCGTCAGCGGCGAGTGCATCGGCGGCGTCGGCGTCGCGGGCGCCGACTGGAAGACGGACGAGATGCTGGCGCAGGAAGCGATCACGGCGATTGGCGCGACGTGGGGATGAGCGCCGCCCCCACGCGGACGATCGCGCCCCGCCGCAGCGGGTCGCCGGGCATGTAGCCCTCGGTCTTGAACCCCGCCTCGACGACCAGCGCGAGCGCGTGTCCGCCGCGCTCGGCCACGTTGCGGTGCACCGTCGCCGCAAACTCCTCGCCCCACTCGGGGCGGTGCCAGATGGTCGCCGTGCCGTCGATGGTCCATCGCCGGATCGATGCGAGGCCGGTTCCCTGCAACCCCACACTCCATGTCCGCGCACCGATCGTCTGACCGATGCCGATCGTCGCATCGTAGAACCGGCCGTTCCTGACGAACGTGTTGTCGATCGCGAGCTCGGGGCCGAACGAGGTCAGGTGAAAGCGGGCCATCGGCAGGTAGCGCGTCGCGCCGACGCGAATCATCGGCACCGGTGCGTAGGTACGCCCGCTCCAGACGTACGACACGAACGTGCTGTAGTACGAGTAGGCGAGCATCGGGTTGGCGAAGGACGCGAGCACGCGGCGGCGCAGCCCGCGCGCGGACAGGCGCTTCTCTCCCACGTCATCCGCGAGGTCGTTGTAGACGCGGATGAAATCGCCCACGTCGTGTCCGGACTTCTCGAGCCCGTGCGTGTCGAGGACGTAGCGGATGGTGTCGTACTCGGAATAGAGGTATCGCCGCGCATCCCGGTAGTGCCAGCGCCCTTCCGTCAGCGCGTCCTGGGCGAGCGCGCGGGAAGCGACATAGTTGGCCTCCATCCCGCCGGCGCTGACGGCGAGCACCTCCTCGACCGTTGGCGGGCGGCTGAACTCGAAGAAGGTTGCCCCTCCTCCCCGTCCGTACGGCGGCGGCGCCGGCAGCGAGTAGCCGATGTGGCCATCGAACAACTCACGAAGGCGTCCGCCGTGCCCGAACACCTCGTGGTTGGCGACACGGAGCCAGTTTTCCTGCGGTTCGTCGAAGAGGGCGAGCTTCGCGAGCCGATACGTCGCGTTGGCGCCGCGGCGCACCTTGCCCCGTTCCTCGAACAGCTTCAGCGGAACGAACCGGTCCTCGGCGTGAGCGAGCAGTCGCCCGAGCGCGATCGTGACGGTTGCGCCTGCGCCGGCCGTCATGTCGCGGTCGAACAGCACAGGCGTTGGCATCGGCTCCTGGGGCTGCGCGCCCGCGGTCCGTGTGCAGAACAGCAACGCGGCCAGCCAGAACCATCGCGCCCTCTTCGCTCGCTTTCGCTCGCCAAAACCACTCGTCATCGACCGCCGTCTCGACGATGAAGTGTACGTGAGCGTGCCGGTCGAGCCGAGGTGCGGCTCAACTGGGAATACCAGCCCGGCAGTCCATGGGCCGACCTGAAGGTCGGCCCCTACGATCGGCGTCCTACATGCGCCGACCTGAAGGTCGGCCCCTACGATCGGCAGCCCAGCATTCCGTGGGCCGACCTGAAGGTCGGCCCCTACGATCCGCCGTTCTGGAACAGGGTTTGATACGAGCTGTCCTAGGAGGACACGTTCATCATGCGTCGATTCATCTCAGCGGTCGCCATTGCGATGCTCTGCGCGTCGGGCAGCGCAGCATTCGCCCAGGGCGCCAAGGAAGAGGCCAAGAAAGCCGGCGAGGCGACCAAGGACGCCGGCAAGGACACAGCCGATGCCGCCAAGCACGCCGGCAAGGCCACGGTGAAGGGAACGAAGAAGGCCGCGAAGGCGACCAAGAAGGCCGTGCAGCACACCTACGCCTGCGTGGACGGCACGACGGACGAAGCCGCGCTCAAGGCGAACGCGTGCAAGGATCACGGCGGCGTCAAGGTCGAAGCGAAAGTCAATCGCTGAACCGTATCGAAGACTACGCGCTCATCGGCGATTGCGAGACCGCAGCGCTGGTCGGTCGAAACGGCTCGATCGACTGGCTCTGCTGGCCACGGTTCGACTCGCCTGCCTGCTTCGCCGCGGTGCTGGGACGCCCGGAACATGGCCGCTGGCTCCTGCAGCCGGCCGCCGAGGTCACGGCCACGTCGCGTGACTATCGCGGTCACTCGCTGATTCTCGAAACCAGCTTCCAGACGCGCGACGGTGCCGTCACCCTGATCGACTTCATGCCGCCGCGCGGCCGCAATTCGGACGTCGTGCGGCTGGTCCGCGGCGACGCCGGCCGCGTCCGCATGACGATGGAGCTGATCCTGCGGTTCGACTACGGCTCCATCATTCCGTGGGTGAGCCGTCTCGAGGACGGCACGTGGCGCGCGATTGCCGGCCCCGACATGGTGGTGCTGCACACGCCGGTGGAGGTCAGGGGCAAGGACCTCACGACCGTCGCGGAGTTCGAGGTCGCGGCGGGTGAGACGATCCCGTTCGCGCTGACCTACGGCGCCTCGCACAAGCGTCCACCCCAGCCGATCGATACCGCTGCATCGCTGCGCGGCACGGAAGCCTTCTGGAAGGATTGGGCCGCGCGGGCGTGCGGCGATGGTGAATGGTGCGACGCGGTCAAGCGCTCGCTGATGGTGCTCAAGGCGCTCACCTTCGCACCGACCGGCGGCATCGTCGCGGCGCCGACGACGTCGCTGCCGGAACAGCTGGGCGGCGCGCGCAACTGGGACTACCGCTACTGCTGGCTGCGGGACGCCACGCTGACGCTGCTGGCGCTCATGAACGCCGGGTACCACGAGGAGGCGCGCGCATGGCGCGACTGGCTGCTGCGCGCCGGCGCCGGCTCTCCGCAGCAGCTGCAGATCATGTACGGCCTTGCCGGCGAGCGCCAGCTGCCCGAATGGGAAGTACCGTGGCTTCCGGGGTACGAGCAGTCGCGTCCCGTCCGCATCGGCAACGCGGCGCACGGCCAGCTGCAGCTCGATGTGTTCGGCGAGGTGATCGACGCGCTGCACCAGGCGCGGCGCGGCGGCATCGCCCCGGACACGTCGGAGTGGCCGTTCGAGAAGGCGCTGCTGGAGCATGTCGCGGGCACCTGGACGGAGCCGGACCACGGCATCTGGGAGGTGCGCGGCCCGCGGCAGCACTTCACCTTCTCGAAGGTGATGGCGTGGGTCGCCTTCGATCGCGCGGTGAAGAGCGCCGAGCTCTTCGGTCTCGAGGGACCGGTGGACCGGTGGCGCACCATCCAGCGGGAGATCCACGCGGAGGTCTGCGAGCGGGGTTTCAATCGTACGCGCGGCTGCTTCGTGCAGGCCTACGGCTCCACGCAGCTCGACGCCAGCCTGCTGCTGCTGCCGACCACCGGTTTTCTGCCGGCGTCGGACCCGCGCGTCACGGCGACCATCGAGGCGGTCGAGCGCGAACTGCTCCGCGACGGCTTCGTCATGCGGTACGACACGGGCAAGGCCGACGACGGCTTGCAGGCAGGTGAAGGGGTGTTCCTCGCGTGCAGCTTCTGGCTCGCCGACGCGTACGTCCTGCTGGGCCGCATCGACGAGGCGCGCGCCCTCTTCGAGCGGCTCCTGTCGCTGCGCAACGACCTGGGGCTGCTGTCAGAGGAGTACGACACGCGCCTGCGCCGCCAGGTCGGCAACTTTCCGCAGGCGTTCTCGCACGTGGCGCTCGTCAATACCGCGCACAACCTGAGTCACGCCCGCAAGCCGGTGCATCAGCGATCGCAGTAGCATTACCGCGTGAGCTTCGACCCGACGCTGTTGATGCTGTCGCTCGTCCCGAGCGGCGTCGGGTTGTTCCTCTTCATGTACGGCAAGAAGCAGGAGCGCCTCGCGTACATCGCGGCCGGCATCGTGCTGATGGTCTATCCCTACTTCGTCACGAGCGTGCTTCAGATGGTCCTCGGCGGCGTGCTCATCGGCGGCGCCTTCTGGTGGGCGCTGCAGGCTGGCTGGTAGATGGGTGGTTGGTCGTTGGTCGTTGGTCGTTGGCAGTTGGTAGTTGGTCGTTGGTAGTTGGTAGCTGATGTAGGCCGGGTCCCGCCGAGCCAGCGCCACGCGCAGGCGGACCCGGCACGTGCCGTGCACACTCATCAGCCAGCGTTATGGCTGAGAGCAATCGCCTCTCGCTGCAGATTCCCTGGTCAACACTGCTGAAAATCATCGCGGCCGTCGCCTTCGTCGCGATCCTCGTCCGCATCTGGTACATCCTCACGCTCATCTTCATCGCCGTCATCGTCGCGGTGGGACTGCAGCCCGCGGTGGCGTGGCTCGAGCGCCGTCGATGGCCGCGCTGGGTTGCCGCGGCCACGGTCGTGTTCCTGCTCATGGGCGGCATCATCGCGTTCGTGGCGGTCAGCTGGACGTCCATCACCGGGCAGGCGCGCGAAGTCGCCAATCACGTCGAGACCACCGCGCGGCACATCGCGGAGCAGATGCCGCGTCCGATCGCGGTGATCCTTCAGCGATCCGGCACGCCCGACACGTCGATGCTCGCCGGCTACGCGCTGTCGTTCGGGCGCTCGGTGCTCGGCGCCGTTGCGGCGTTCGTGCTGTCGTCGATCCTGGTGCTCTACCTCCTCATCGAGGCCGGTCAAACCTACCGCTGGGTGAGAGGCTTCATGCCGGCGGACCTGCGTCCGAGGTTCGATCGCACGGCGTCGGAGGCGCGCGACGTCGCGTCGGCGTACATCGTCGCGAACTTCATCACGTCGGTGCTCGCCGCGATCTATACGTTCACGTGGCTGGCGGTGCTGGGCGTCCCGGCGACGCTCGTGCTCGCGCTGCTCGCCTTCGTGTGCGACTTCATCCCCGTGGTCGGCTTCTTCATCTCGTGCCTGCCGGCGATGGTGATGGCGGCCACGATATCGCCCGCCCTGGCGCTCGCGATGATTCCCATCTACGGCGCGTATCACTTCATCGAGAACTACCTGATTGGTCCGAAGATCTACGGCGGGCGCCTGCGGCTCAGCAACGTGGCGGTGCTGATAGCGTTTGCGATCGGGGCGGAGCTGGGCGGGGTCGTCGGCGCGCTGCTCGCGATGCCCATCGCGGCGACGTATCCGACGATCGAAAAACTGTGGCTACGGGATCAACTGGGCGACGACGTGGTGGCAGAGCACGAGGCGGTCAGGCGCAAAGCGTCGTAGGCGTTACGAGTCTTCCTCAATCTGCCATTCGGCAGGCGGCTGCGGCCCGAGCTTGATGCCGGCGATGTCGGGATCAACGCCCGGCGCAGTCGTGGGCGGGGCACCGGCCTTCCGTTCCTTTTCCTGGCGGCGACGTTCCGCCTTCTGCTGGCGGCGTTCGATCAGGCCTTTCTCGCGTTCACGTTTGGCGGCGGTTGGTCTCGAGTTGCGGGCCATGTCCCATTCAGCATACACCCACCTCAACTACCTCGTCACGTCCCGCATGTTACGATTCCGGCTTTCTGCCACCGCGCCGATGACTCAACTACCCGATCGACTCTCGCGTCTGAACGAGCTGGCCTATGACCTGTGGTGGAGCTGGAGGACCGACGCCCGCAACGTCTTCCGGCGGCTCGATTACCCGTTATGGCGCCTGACGGCGCACAACCCGGTCCGTATGCTCCGCATGATCGCGCCCGAGACGCTCGAGCATGCGGTCAACGACGCGGACTGGCTGGCCAGCTACGACAACGCGCTGGCGCGGCTCGATGCCGCGCGCGCCGCGCACAACACGTGGGTCGAGACCAACTTTCCCGAGATCGGCGCGCGTGCGATCGCGTACTTCTCGGCGGAATTCGCCATCCATCAGTCGCTGCCGATTTACGCGGGCGGGCTCGGCGTGCTGGCCGGCGATCACTGCAAGGAAGCGAGCGACCTCGGCGTGCCGCTCGTCGGCGTCGGGTTCATGTATCCGCAGGGCTATTTCCGTCAGAGCGTGACCTTCGACGGATGGCAGGAAGAGGTCTACGAGAAGCTGACCTGGACCGACGCGCCCATCGAGCCGGCCATGACGCCCGACGGCAAGCCGTGCGTGACGGCCGTCCCGCTCGGCAATCGCACGGTCCTCGTCGCGGTCTGGCGCGTCAGGCTCGGGCGCGTGAAGTTGTACCTGCTCGACACCGATCTCGAGGAGAACGCCCCGTGGGATCGCGACCTGTCGGCGCGCCTCTACGGCGGCGATCGCGAGACGCGCGTGCAGCAGGAAATCGTGCTCGGCATCGGCGGCGTGCGCGCGCTGAAGGCGATGGGCTCGGACCCGGCGGTCTATCACCTCAACGAGGGCCACGCGGCCTTCGTCGTGCTGCAGCGGATTCGCGACCTGTGCGAGAAAGGATGGAGCTTCGACGCCGCGCTCGACGAAGTGCGGCGCACGACGGTCTTCACCACGCACACGCCGGTCGCCGCGGGGCACGACGCGTTTCCGTTCCACCTGGTCGAAGCACACCTCGCGGGCGCGTGGGGCGACCTCGGCAGTCACCGCGAGCGGTTCTTCGCGCTCGGGCACTACGACAACGGCGGCGGGCCGATGTTCAACATGACCGCGCTCGCGCTGCGCACCGCGGGCGCCGTCAACGCCGTCAGCAAGCTCCACGCCGAAGTGACCAGGCAGATGTGGCAGTCGATCTGGCCGGGAACCCCCTACGACAAGCTGCCGATCAAGTCGGTGACCAACGGCGTACACGTCCCGACGTGGATCTCGGCGGACATCGAGCGCCTGTTCGAGGAATACCTGGGCGCCGACTGGATCGACCGGCACGACGACCCCGAGTTCGTCGATCGCATCCTGTCGATTCCCGACGAGAAGCTCTGGGCCGCGCGGCAGATGCTCCGCTCGTACCTGTTCAACTTCGTCCGCGAGCGCGCGCGGCAGCGGTGGATTGCGCAGGGCGCCGCCTCGCGGGTCGTCGCGGCGGGGACGATGTTCGACCAGAACACGCTGACGATTGGCTACGCGCGGCGGTTCACGAGCTACAAGCGCGCCGAGCTGATCTTTTCCGATTCCGATCGGCTCGCACGCATTCTCACGGCGAGCGGCCGCCCGGTGCAGATCGTCTTCGCGGGCAAGGCGCACCCGGCCGACGAGGTCGGCAAGCACCACCTGCAGCGCATCTATCGCAGCGCGCTCGATCCGAAGTACGGCGGCCGCATCGCGTTCGTGGACGACTACGACCTGCACGTGGCGCACTTCCTCGTCCAGGGGTGCGACGTGTGGCTGAACAACCCGCGGAAGCCGATGGAAGCCAGCGGCACGAGCGGCATGAAAGCGGCCATCAACGGCACGCCGCACCTCTCCATCGGCGATGGCTGGTGGGCGGAAGGCTTCACGGGCGACAACGGGTGGCTGATCGAAGGCAAGGCCGACCCGGGCGACCAGGGCGCGCAGGACTGGGCCGACGCGCAGGCGCTGTACACGATTCTCGAGCAGCAGGTGGTGCCGGTGTTCTACGACCGCGACCGTTCGGGGATCCCTCGCCGCTGGCTGCAGGTCGTCAAGCAGTCGATGCGGACGGTATTGCCCCGCTTCAGCGCGCGGCGGATGGTGAAGGAATACGTCCGCGACATGTACCTCCCGGCCATAAAAGACCAGCCTGTCACGAAGTAAATCCCAAATCCCAAATCCCAAAACCCAAATCGCAAATCCCAAGCCCGAGGCCCCGGACAACTCCTGGGCGGCTGGATCCGTCCAATCTGATGACCATGATTCGCCGGCGCTTCACAGCGTTGCTCGTGGCGATCGCGCTTGCGGCCTCAGCCGCGGCCGCTGAATCGCGTATCCCGAATTCCGAATCCCGGGACGACGACACCATCTCGCACGTCCTCAACCGCGTGACCTTCGGCGCCCGGACCGGCGATGTGGACCTCGTCCGGTCGATGGGGCTCGCCGCGTGGCTCGATCAGCAGTTGCACCCCTCGCGCATCGACGACCGTGCCGCCGAAGCGAGGCTGCCACAGGTCGAATCTCCGCCCTCCGGAGCGGATCAGCAGGAGCTGCGCCGCTTCGCGCGGCGCCAGGTCGAAACGCTCGCCTCCGACAAGCTGGTTCGCGCGATGTACAGCGAACGCCAGCTGCAGGAAGTGCTGGTCGACTTCTGGTTCAACCACTTCAACGTCTACGCGGCGAAGGGGCGCACCGCGATGTATCTGCCGGAGTACGAGCGCGACGTCATCCGTCCGCACGTCTTCGATCGCTTCCGCGACCTGCTCGAGGCCGACGCGAAGAGCCCGGCCATGTTGTTCTATCTGGATAACTGGATGAGCGCGACGCCTGACCGGGATCCGGGATCCGGGATCCGGGATCCGAAGGTTCGAGGGTTCGGCGTGCGGCGTCCTCGCCGGCTTCCGCGGATCCCTGGCGTCGGATCCCGGATCCCGGCCAACGGCAGTGCTCCAATTGCGGCCAACGGCAGTGCTCCGAAGCGCGCGCGCGGCCTCAACGAAAACTACGGTCGCGAGCTGCTCGAGCTCCACACGCTGGGCGTGGACGGCGGCTACACGCAGCAGGACGTCGTCAACGTCGCCCGCGCGTTCACGGGCTGGACGATCGATCGCGACGGGCGATTCCGCTTCGTCCCGGCGCTGCACGATGCGGGCGAAAAGATCGTCCTCGGCCACACGATCAAGGCGGGCGGCGGCATGGACGAGGGCGAGAAGGTGCTCGACATCGTGGCCTCGCATCCCGCGACGGCCCATCACATCGCGTTCGAGCTCGCGCAGCGTCTCGTCGCCGATGACCCGCCGCCCGCGCTCGTGGAGCGGGCCGCCGCGCGCTTCCGCGATACCAGGGGCGACCTGCGCGAGGTGGTGAAGACCATCGTCACCTCGCCCGAGTTCCTCGCGCCCGCCGCGCGCGGCGCGAAGTTCAAGACGCCGTTCGAGCTGGTCGTCAGCGCGGTGCGGACCACGGGCGCGGAGGTGAGCGATGCGCGCGCGTTCGTCCAGACGCTGCAGCAGCTCGGCGAGCCGCTCTACATGTGCCAGCCGCCGACGGGCTACAAGGACACCGCCGATGCGTGGGTGTCGGCGGGCGGTCTGGTCACGCGCATGAACTTCGCCACACGGCTTTCGTCGGGGAACATGCCCGGCGTCACGCTCCCGGCCGGCACGCCGCCGGCGGGCGAGCTGGCGCTGCGGATCGGGTCACCGGAATTTCAGCGGCATTGATGCACATGAATCGAAGACTGTTTCTCAAGTCCGGCGCGATGGCGATGCTCTCGCTCGGCTTCGCGCCCTCGTTCCTCGGCCGCGCGGCCGCCGCCGCCGCGCGGCGCAAGCTGCTCGTCGCCATCTTTCAGCGCGGCGCCGTCGACGGCCTCAACATGATCGTCCCGCACGGCGACGCCGACTACTACCGGCTGCGGCCGACGATTGCGATTCCGCGCCCCGGCCGCGATCCGATGGGATCGGCGATCGATCTCGACGGCTTCTTCGGTCTGCATCCCTCGATGGCGCCGCTCGAGCCGCTCTGGAGCAACCGTTCGCTCGCCATCGTGCACGCGTGCGGGTCGCCGGACAACACGCGCTCGCACTTCGACGCCCAGGACTACATGGAATCGGCGACGCCGGGCGTGAAGGCGACGCGCGACGGCTGGCTGAACCGCTACCTGCACGCGACAGCCGACGGCCTTGGCCGCAACCCGCTGCGCGGCGTCGCGGTCGCGCGCACCATGCCGCGATCGCTCGAAGGGCCGGCGCCGGCGCTCGCCATCGGCAGCATCGAGGAGTTCGGCGTCCGCGGGGCTGCGGCCGCCTTCGAGGAGCAATACGACGGGTCGTCCGATCGCCTGCTGAGCGCCGCGGGCAACGACGCGTTTGCCGCCATGCGCACGCTGCAGCGGGCGGCCGGCACGCCATACCGCCCTGCCGCGGGCGTGCAGTACCCGAACGGCCCGTTCGGCAAGGCGCTCGCGGAAATCGCGCGGCTCGCAAAGGCGGATGTCGGCCTCGAGGTCGCCTTCACCGAGCTGGGCAACTGGGATCACCACGTCAACGAGGGAGCGGTCACCGGCCAGATCGCGAATCGGCTCGACGAGTTCTCGCGCGGGCTCGCGGCGCTGGCGGCGGACCTCGGCGACCGTCTCGCCGACACCGTCATCGTCACGATGTCGGAGTTCGGGCGGGCCGCGGCGGAGAACGGCAACGGCGGCACCGATCACGGCCACGGCAACGCGATGATGGTCATCGGCGGCAACGTTCGCAGCGGCGTGCACGGCGCGTGGCCGGGCCTGGGCGACGCGCATCGGTTCGAGGGGCGCGACCTCGCCGTGACGACCGACTTCCGCGACGTGTTCAGCGAGATCGTCACCGCGCACATGGGCGTCTCGCGCGACGCGGTGTCACGGATTTTCCCGGGTTACCAGGCGATGACAACGCCGGGCGTGATTAGCGGGTAACGCCGGGTCCGCCTGCGCGTGGCATCCGGTGCTTGGCGGCACCCGGCCCACGTACTCTGCAGGGTCCTACTTGGCGGCACCCGGCCTACGTACGTGGGGCGGGTCCCGCGGAGCAACGGTTGCCATGCGAACGCGGACCCGCCTCCTCTGGCGGAGCCGATATAATTACTGTCGTGCCCCGTAAGGCTAATCTCGCGAAGACGAAGTGTGCCCTGTGCGGCGCGAAAGAGGTCTCTGAACCGCGCGGCGAGGAGCGCTACTGCCGTGACTGCTGGGAAAAGAAGATCGCCGTCGAGGAGATCGTCGCCCGCGAGTTCGCGCTCAAGCGCTACATCCGCGCGCACAGCGCGGAGAAGTACCTGATCTACCACTCGACCATCAAGCGCCCGTGCGGTCAGATCATCGTGGTCGACGACGGCTACGACCTGTTCCTGACGATGGTGCTGTACCCGAACTTCGGGTGGGACGAGGCGGGCTACCACCTCGATGGGGATCCGGAGGGGCGCACGTTCTCGGAAATCCTCGTGGACGTCGTCGCCACCGAGGTGATCGAGCCGTGGGGCGGCGGCAAATGGCATCTCGAAATCTTCCGCTCGGCCAATCCCGAGGCGGAGGATTGGAACGGCGAAATGTAAGCGTATAATGCGCGGCATAGGGCGGACCGCCTGCTCTTTCCTGGGGAGAATCAGATCATGAGTATCAAACTCCATTCGCTGGTGGCACTGGGTGCCGCTGTTCTGTTGGCGACGAGCGCGCTTGCGGGGCAGGCCAAGCCCGCGGCGCCGGCGACACCTGCCCAGGCGGCGCCGGCGGCGCCGGCGAAGTTCGTGCCGTCAATCCGCGGCGAGGCGCCCGTCAGCATGACCAAACCGGTCGTCAAGCGGCTGAACGGCGAGATCGTCACGACCTTCAAGGTGAAGAACCCGTCGACCACCGGCTCGATCGCCGGCCTGAAGATCAGCGAGTTCTGGTACGACGCGAGCGGCAACCCGGTCAGCGGCGACGAGTTCCGCTACCGCAAGCCGCTGCTGCCGGGCGAAGTCATCGACGTCGAGCTCAAGTCGCCGATCAACGAGAAGATGAAGAACAGCCAGTACAAGTTCGAGCAGGCCAACGGCGGCGTCAAGCCGACCGTCGTCGCGAAATTCTAGATGTGCCGGAGGGGCCGACCTGAAGGTCGGCCCTTACGTTCGTAGAGGCAGGTCGGTCCCAACGTGCCGACTGTAGAGGCGGACCTTCGGGTCCGCCTTTTTTCATTTGACGCGGATCTGCACGTCGCGCGAGACGGGGGGCACATTGCCGTCGCGCCGCTTCCCTTCGACGTGCACGACGTAGAGTCCCGGAGAGATGTCCTTCAGCGGGATCTGCGCGGTGTATCCGTAGCCGCCGCGTCCACCCTGCAGGTCGGTTGAGGACCGCGTCTCGCTGTTCCTGAAGACCACCTGCCCGCCTTCCGCGCGGACCTCGGTGCCGACGTCGATCATGTGCGGCTGGCCGCCGGCCTGGTTTTCGTACACCTCCGCGAACAGCACCAGCTGATCGTCGCGCGTGAACTCTCGCGCGGTCGTCGGCGGACGCATCAGCAGCTGGCCGACCGGATCCTCCTTGACGCGCGCGGTGGGCGCGAGCACGCCGGACGCGGACAGCAGCGTCACGCCGCTCATCGCGAGCGGCGGCTTGTAGAAGTCGGGCACGATCAGCGTGCGGACCACGCTGCCGGCGACGCCCGCCGCGTCGGCGGCCGACACGCGCAGCTGATAGCGGCCCGGCGGCAGGTTCACGGCGGTCGTGATGCGGAAGCCGCGCTCGCGCGCGCGCGCGAGGGTGGCCGGCATCAGGTTGAGATCGACCGACGCCTTCTCGTTGACGCGCGTCTTGCCGTCGTTGTCGGCGACCAACGTGACCAGGCTCAGCGCGTCGGTGTAGGCGCCGTTCTTCTCCGTGAACTTCAGCGCGTTGACGTTCAGCTCGACGGCCACGGTAATCGCGGCGTTCGGCGGCGCCCCTTTGTACGGCGCGGCGAACAGGCGCATCGGGATGCCGGTGGTCGGCAGCGGGCTCTCCACAGCCGCCTTCAGCGCCGCGTCACCCGGATCGTTCGAGGCCTTCGTCGTCGCGGCGGGGCGGCCGCGCGGCGCCACGTAGCCGCGCCTCGCCCGCACCGTGACGCCCGGCCGCGTGACGCGCACCTCGATCTTGCGGAAGCGGCCGTCGCGCCGGTCGTTGGCCGGATTGTAACCAAGGACGTAGTAGCTGCTGTTGTCGGAGACGAGCCGATCGAACGCCTCGTCCACGTTGTTGCGATTGACGGACGCGAAGCCGCCGGTTTCGTCCGCCAGCTCGCGCAGGCTGTCCTGCGACAGCCGCAGTTCGTCCATCGCCGACTGCACGCCCAGGCCCAGGTTCGGCTCGCCGGTGACGACCCCGGAGGTCTCGATCAGGTCGGCGCCCGGCACGGCGAGGCCGCGCGGGTCGATGGCGTAGATGCTGACGTTGCCGCGCGTCGCCGCGGCGATCGCGTCGCGCGTGGCGTCGATGATGGTGGATGCGGACGAATTGTTGTCGAAGAGGTTGTAGATGTCGTAATCGATCCCCTCGCTGACGAGCACCAGCGCCTTGCGGCGCCCGTGCAGCCCCGACATGAAGTCGGAGAGCTTCTGCAGCGACTGCAGCAGGCTGCGCGCGTTCTGCGCGCGCTCGAATCCGGCCGGATCGTTCACCGGGTCGCCCGCGTTGCGCGTTCCCGAGGTCTGCTGCCGGTTGTACTCGTCGAGCCGTTCGAGCGTCGGCGAGCGCAGCTTGCGTCCCATGAACTTGTCCACGGCCGCGAGCAGCAGCCGCGGGCTGTTCGTGAAGTCCTGGCCGTCGACCGAGCGCCCGCCGGTGAAGACGACGGCCGCGAGATCGTTGACGCCGAAGCTGCGCTCGAAGAAGCGGTGGAGCGCTTCCTTGACGCGCGGGCCGCGCGTCAGGTCCACGTGCAGGTCGTCGAGCACGAACACGTAGATGCGTCCGTCCATGCCGACGTTCGTGTCGACGTCGGGCTCGATCGCGGTCGGCGAGAACAGCGGACGCTCCGCGCGCGCGATCGGGATGTTGACGAGGGAGAACGCGCTCACCATCTGCGGCTTGCCGTCCTCGAGCACCTGGAAGTCGCCGGCGCGCAGGTCGGTGATCGGCTTGCCGGTGGCGTCGCTGACGAACGCATCGACCTCGACGAGGTTCGCCTCGACGCGGAAGGTCAGCGGTGGCTGCCCCGCCTGGGCGTCAGCGGCCGGGGGCGCCTGCTGCGCCTGTATCAAAACTCCGGCGAAGCTCACCGCCAGCATCAGGGAGGTCAGAAATCGCCTTGTCATAGTCGCAATTATGCTCCCCCGACCATTAAATGAACCGCCGCGTCATACCGATACAGAAGCTGGAGTTATGTCGACCGTCGCAGCCGTATACTCAGACGTCATGCCGCTCGACGTGGCCGCGGTCCAGGAGAGCCTCCGTTCGGATGGCCTCGACGCCTGGCTGCTGTACGATTTTCACGGCTCGAACCCGATTGCCGCGCGGCTGGCCGGCCTCACTAACGGCGCGCACATGACGACCCGCCGCTGGTACTACCTGATTCCCGCCTCGGGCTCGCCGCGGGCGCTCGTGCACGCCATCGAGCGGCACAATCTGGACGCCCTGCCGGGCACCAAGCAGATCTACGCGGGACGCGAGCAGCTGGCCAGGGGGCTCGACGACCTGCTGCGCGGCGTCAGGCGCGTCGCGATGGAATATTCGCCGCAGGGCGCGATCCCGTACCTCTCCCGCGTGGATGCCGGCACCGCCGAGACGATTCGCGCGCGCGGCGTGGAGATTGTCTCGTCCGGCGATCTCGTGCAGCGGTTCGAGGCCGCCTGGACGCCAGCCCAGCTCGAGACGCACCTGCGCGCGGCGGCCGCGCTCTATCGCATCAAGGATCGCGCGTTCGACCGCGCGCGCCGCGCGCTCGAGGGCCGCGAGCGCCTCACCGAGTACGACCTGCAGCAGGAGATGGTCGGCTGGTTCGAGCAGGAGCGCCTGGTCAGCGATTCCGCGCCGGACGTCGCCGTCGGGGCCAATGCGGGCAATCCGCACTACCTGCCGTCGAGCGATCGCTCGGCGCTCATCGCACCCGGACAGATATTGCTGCTCGACCTGTGGGGGAAGGTGACGGACCCGGGCGCGGTGTTTGCTGACATCACCTGGGTCGGGTTTACCGGCCCGCGCCCGCCGGACGAGGCAACCCGCGCGTTCGACGCCATCGTGCGGGCGCGCGACGCGGCGGTCGCGCTGGTCGAAGAGGCGGCGTTGACGGGGCGCGAGCTGCACGGGTGGGAAGTGGACCGGGCCGCTCGAGCCGTCCTCGAGCAGTCGGGCTACGGCAACCAGATCCTCCACCGCACCGGTCACAGCCTCGGCGAGAGCGTGCATGGAAATGGCGTGCACCTGGATGATTACGAGACGCACGACGACCGGCGGATTTTGCCGGGCACCGGCTTTACCGTCGAGCCCGGGCTCTACTTCGACACATTCGGCGTACGCACGGAAATCAACGTCTTTCGCGGGGAACGCGACGTGACCGTCACGGGGCCGCGGCAGACCGCCCTGGTCACGCTGGGAATCTGAGGCACGGAGAGTCAAGTTTTCACAGTTTCGTCAAAGGTGAATTCGTAGAGTCTTAAAGAAGGCCCAGCGCGAGACAATAAGGCAATGGCTGGGGCAAGAGGCATTTAACGAGGATTCTGAGATGTCGAATCGCAAAACCACACTTTTTTACGCGTTGCTCATCGCTGTTGCGTCGCTTGCGGTCGGGATGGTCATTGCGTCGCGTCTGGACCTGACGCCACCGTCAGCCGCCCAGAACGTCGCGGCGCCGCCGTACAACACCGCGCCGATTACCGGCTCGATCTCGGCGACCACCTTCCGTGACGTGGCCAAGGCGGTCACGCCCGCGGTCGTCAACATCCGCACCGAATCGCGTCAGCGGACGCAGGACCTGAGCGAGTTCTTCGGCGGCGGTGGCGGTGGCGGCAGCGACGACCTGTTCGAGCGGTTCTTCGGACAGGGCGGCGGCGGCCAGGGACGCCAGCGCCAGCAGCCGCGCGATCAGGTCGTGCAGGCCGCCGGCACCGGCTTCATCATCGACAAGGCCGGCTTCATCCTGACGAACAACCACGTCGTCGAGGGCGCGACCAAGATCGAAGTGTCGCTCTACGGCGAGGACTCGGATCAGGAATACGCCGCGAAGGTCGTCGGGCGCGACCCGCTGACCGACAGCGCGCTCATCGAGCTGACCGAGAAGCCGAATCACACGCTGCCCGAGGTCAAGTTCGGCGACTCGAGCCAGGTGCAGCCCGGTGACTGGGTGATGGCCATCGGCAACCCGTTCGGGCTGGCGCACACCGTCAGCGTCGGCGTCATCAGCGCGCTCGAGCGTCCGTTCCCGACGACGGAGGGCCGCAGCACGCAGGTGCTGCAGACCGACGCGGCGATCAACCCCGGCAACTCGGGCGGCCCGCTGCTCAACATCCGCGGCGAGGTGGTCGGGATCAACTCGGCGATCTACACCGACGCGCGGCAGGCCGGCAACATCGGCATCGGCTTCGCGATTCCGATCAACACCGTGCGCGAGCTGCTCCCGCAGCTGCGCGGCGGCAAGATCACGCGCGGCATGATCGGCGTCTCGATCGGCGTCATCCCGCAGAACGCGCTTGAGACGCTCGGCCTCAAGAACCGCCAGGGCGCGCTCGTGTCGTCGGTCGTGCCGGGCGGACCGTCGGCGAAGGCGGGCATCGAGCCGGGCGACGTGATCGT
>Ga0070698_100001959_pt1 | contig 22864 bp, 13 predicted proteins | sample KBSK1502metaG_FD_65477 | JGI IMG/M metagenome (GOLD analysis project Ga0070698, IMG submission 65477) | Corn, switchgrass and miscanthus rhizosphere microbial communities from Kellogg Biological Station, Michigan, USA - KBS K1-50-2 metaG | ecosystem: Host-associated > Plants > Roots >...
CCGTAATCCGCGATCCAGTTCCAGCCGATCGTGAACTTATGGAAGCGCAGCATGTCCATCACACCGGCTTGTTCCACGACTGCCTTAAACAATTCCGGGCGTTGGTTCGACACGGCACCTACCAGCAAGCCACCATTCGACCCGCCTTGAATTGCCAGCTTGTCCGGCGAGGTGTATTTCTTGGCAATCAGGTACTCAGCCGCGGCAATGAAGTCGTCAAAGACGTTCTGTTTTTTGAGCTTCGTTCCCGCTTCATGCCACTGCTCGCCATACTCGCCGCCGCCGCGCATATTTGCCGAAGCATAAACAACTCCTTGCTCGAGTAACGCCAGGCGCAGCGAACTGAAGCCCGGAGAGTTGGTCACGTTGAAGCCACCGTAACCGTAAAGCACTGTCGGATTGTTACCGTCGAGTTTGATGCCCTTCTTGTGCACCAGAAACATCGGCACACGCGTGCCGTCTTTGCTTTTGTAGAAGACTTGCGATGTCTCATAGTCGCCGGACTTGAAGCCCGGAATCTCCGGCTGGCGGAACAGCGTCGACGACTTCGTGGCGATGTCATACTTGTAGATCGTTGGCGGAAAGTTAAACGTCGTGAACGTGTAGAACGTAAACTTGTCGTCTCCTCTGCCATTGAAGCCGCCTACATCTCCCAGTCCGGGCAACTTTATTTCGTTTTCCAATTTGCCATCGAGACTATAGACATAAGCCCGGCCGGCAACGTCTTTCAGGTAGGTGACAAAGAGCTTGCCGCCGACTGAGCTGACATTATCAAGCGGTTCTGGTTTCTCCGGAAGAATGTCTTTCCAGTTTTTCTCATCGGGATTCTTTGGATCAAACAAAAAGACTCGACCGTTGGGCGCCTTGTGATCCGTGAAGACCAGAAACTTATCGCCCACATTATCGATAACGTTGTAGCTGTCATCGCCAATCTCGGCGACAATCGGGGTAAAGGTGTTTCCCGGCTGCGAAAGATCGCGATAAAAAACGGCGTTCCCTTTTTTGCCTTTGCCGCGGTCAGAGATTGAAAGAAACGCATAGCGTTCATCATCGCTGGCGCCGACTCCATGGAAACGTTGCGGATTCGCCGCATCCTCGTAGACCTTCACGTCTTCGGACTGTGACGTCCCAACCTTGTGATAGAAAACCTGATGGTTCTCGTTCTTGCTTGTCAGTTCGTGCCCTTTTTCCGGCGCCGGATAGCGGCTGTAATAAAAACCGTCCCCTTGCCAGGAGACGCCGGAAGCCTTCATCCACTCAACGTGCTCAGGTTCCACCTGCTTGGTGTCCACGTCCATCACGTAAACATCGTTCCAATCAGAACCGCCTTTGGAGACGCCGTAAGCGACGTATTTCCCATTCTTCGAAAGGGCGAATGCCCCCAGACGGGTGGTGCCGTCGGCCGATAGTTTGTTGGGGTCGAGCAGAACTTCCGGCGTGCCCTCTAAGCCCTTTTGCCGATACCAAACACTTTGGTTCTGGAGACCGTCGTTCTTTGTAAAGTAAAAATAATCGCCGCGACGCGCGGGCGCTGAGTATTTGGGATAGTTGTAAAGCTGCGTCAATCGGTCTTTGATCTTCGCGCGATAAGGTATTTTTTCCAAATAGGCGGAAGTGACGCTGTTCTCCGCTTCGACCCAGGAAGCCACTGCTGGTGAGACCGCGGTGTCATCTTCGAGCCAACGATAGGGATCTGTCACCCTCGTGCCAAAGTAGTTGTCGACAGTATCGCCCTTCTTGCTCTCTGGATAGACAATGCTCGGCGCCCCTGACGAATTCTCACTTACCGGGGCGGGCGACATCTTCTGCGTTTTTTGTGCACGCGTGCGCGGAATTAATTGCGATACTGACAAGATTGAAAGCGTCACGACCACGATTGCGAGCGACAAAAGCCCACGCTGAAGACCAAGAGCTGGAAACTCAAAACTATTTCTCATCGAATAATCTCCTGAGGTAATTGCAAACTGGAAATTTCAATTGTGTCGATAGTTGATATCGGAACTCACTACGGAAACCAGTGCGGCAGACGTCGCATACTTTAATAGAGTTGACGCTCAAGTTCAAAGCGCAAGTTCAAGTCTGGTTAAATATCCACAACTACGTAAGCTATCCACTTTTTCGGACGCAAGTTGCTACGAACATTTCGCTCCTCTTGAGCGAAGACAACGACTCCCTGGCGAGTACTGGTGCAGCGTGGCACAAGCGACGTATTGCCTATCAGCGTTCGAGTGGTAATGCTTATCTCCTGCCAAACTGCACCAGTACCCCCCTGGCGAGTTGTCTTTTCCCTGAGGACACTACGGAGTATCATCTGATCCCCACGGCACTCTCCCAAAACTAGCGTCTACTTCACTGTTTTCGGCATTGGAGTGCTTATGAAAGTCTTATTTACCACAGTCGCAAAATACAAGTCCCTATCTCCCCTGCTATTACTGCTCCTGCTGCCTTACATTTCGGCTAATATCAGCTCGCAAACGCGCGAGCGAACGGCAAATCCGGCCATTAAGCCAGCCATCCCGGCTGCTGAAGTCGTGAAGGTTGATGTTGACCTGGTAACAGTTGACGCACTGGTCTTGCAGAAAAAGACCGCCCGAATTGTTGGCCAACTGAAACAAACGGACTTTGTGATTGTCGAAGACGGGACGAAGCAGGAGGTCACACATTTCAGTCAGGATAGTCTCCCGCTCTCGGTGGTGTTATTGATCGATCGCGGCGGCTGTATTGATCCTTTTGGCACCGAAGTCCACCACGCGGCGAATGAGGCGATCCGACGTTTAAAGGAGACGGACGAAGTGGCGGTGATGACCTACCAGGACAATGTAGAACTCATTCAGGAATTCACTCGCGACCGCAAGCAAATAGAGAGCGCCCTGGAGCGAATTCCGGAAAAGGACGAATGGGCCGACCACTGCTTGAACAAAGCCTTCGCCAGGGCTGCGGATTACATGGTCAGCGCCGGCAACCCGGTTGGTCGCCGCGTAATAATTGTGATCACCGGTATCACGCGGAACTTCGACTGCGGCCATGGACCATCAGGCAAGGTGGCCCGGCAGGCGATTTATGAGTCGGGCAGCGTCGTCTGCGGATTGATTCCCAAAACCGCGGTACAGCGAATGGAAAACAAATATATGGTCTGGGGGACAAAAGTGGCCGGCGTGTTTGGTGCTCGGACAATGGATATCAAGGAGCTCGCCGCTGAGACCGGTGGCGAAGTGATGGAAGAGAAACCCGAGCGACTTGATGCCACTTTTACGACCCTCATCGATCATTTGCGCACGCGCTATAATCTCGCCTTTGTTTCTTCAAATCGAAAGCGTGACGGCACTCTGCGAAAACTAAAGATTGAGGTCACACCGGCGGTGCAGAAGTCGCAAGGGAAACTCGTCGTGAAAGCCAGGCGAAGTTATATCGCTCCGAAACAATAAGATGATGTTTGATGATGACTTGGCAGGCTCCGAAGAAGCAGTTGATGCATTCGATCCCTTTCCCGATCCGGTCACGATTCCTATTACGGATGTCTTCGACCTGCACACCATCCAGCCACGAGAGGTGAAGCTGGTTGTTGAGGAGTATCTCAATGAGGCGCGACGCCTGGGCTTTCTTAGTGTTCGCATTATTCATGGTAAAGGCATAGGCGTGCAGAGGGACATCGTACGAAAGATATTCGAGCGAACGGCCTTTGTAATTGATTGGTCTGACGCTCCGCCGGAAGCAGGAGGGTTAGGTGCGACGATTGTGAGACTGCGCGCCGGTTAGGGAAATATCCCACGCAGTCGAGATTTTATCGCAGGTCAGATTTTATGCTTGAAACCTGAAGGTTTATGTATTATCTTCCCGGCGCCTCGCATTTTTTGATTTTTAGCGTCCCATCTTTGCCTCCGCTGCATACTCTGGGACGTACGACTTTACTCGCTAGTCTGGGGCTCGGGGCCTGCGAATCACTCTTTCTTCGCCCAAGACACTCTTTGACTTGGTTTGCAGTTTCCAGCCGAGGCTCGATGCATTCTTGCGACAGCCTTTCGATTACTCTTTCGATTAGGTGCATCTGTCTCTAAACCCTGACCTGTGTCCGCTGCTGCACCAGTCTCGCACCGGTGTCAGCACTCGGTCTCCCGAGCTGGCCCAGGTTGATTTTCTATCAAGCCTTGGTTTCCACCGCCCCGTTTTCTGGAAAGGCAGAATCTTTGGACGAGCCTCAAACAGGATCGTTCCTCACAAAGTGAAGGAGGTGAAAGATGATGTTAGCCCAAGACATCTCTAGCGCTCAGCAACTATTGCAAGTCATTGTAACTCTCCTCGGAGTGATGAGTCAGATTCTATTACTCATGAAGGGATTCAGGGATAAACCCAGCACCCAGGTTACTCAAAATGAAGACGCACCCTCGCCGCACACGGCCTCTGTTATCAAGACCTCGCCAAGGAGTTTGATTGATTTGAGTTTCGTTTTGATATGTGCGGCGTTCTTCTCACTCTTGTTGACCGATTCATTAGTAATCTCTGGCCGGACTCCGGCGCCGGAAATAAGCTCCATTCTGATCGTTCTCTCAATCACGTTGGTCGTGGTTGGGACCATGCTAGGGGCATGGTTCCTGAGGCAGGCTGAGCTAATTACCGGGTTTCTTGCTATTACCACACTGCTAGTGCTTGTGATTTCGCCTGGGGGACCCTTTTTTTCCTCGTCTAGCGATGGAGAAACGGGACTCTCCCTTCTGATCCCGTTGGTCAGCCTCGTTATCCTGTCCTCGGGGATGCTTGTTTACTCTTTTGGAAGTCCCCTTAGTAAATCAGGTGGAAGGAGAAGGCGGCTGACGGTGACCCTTGGGTTGGGCCTCATAGTTCTGGTAGCTGCCGGAGCGCTAGGCAGACAGCTTATCGCAAATGTTACTAGTAATAGGCTGACGCCAAAGATAGATAGTGCGTCAGTGAAAGAAATACTTCCGGAAATTATGAACGCAGAACTTAATGACAAACGAAACTTTTACCAGTTAGCGTCCGAGATTAGTTTGTTACGAACGTACCAGAATTATTTCCGAACGATTAGAGGAGAAAAACCGGCCGCGCCGAAAACTGATAGTAATTCGGAGGCTGTTGGACAAAATGGTCAAGCAAAGCAGCCAGCTAATCAAGCAAAGCAGCCAGCTGATAGCAAGGAAAAATCCTCTCGCCCGAACCCCGCCCCAACAAACCAACCAACCGATTCTGACAGGTACTCCCCGGAAAATCTGACGGCAACTCGTGCCTTGGAATTACTTATTCAAAAAGCAAGAACGGATGGGGATTGGGAGTCTGTAACAAACTTTCAATCCTTTTCACGCCGGTCAAATTCAATTGCGACCGATTATCTTGCGGAACACCTAAACCAGAAAGATCATGGACGAGCCAGGCCAAATCTGCTGATGAATTACTTCAAGGCAATACCGGTCGCTGATCAGCAGGAATATCTATCACAGCGCTTGGGGTGGATCCATCCCGTCGGCTTGCCCTCACAATCTCAGGCGGGAATCCCGTTGCCGGGAATCACAAACGAGGAGCGTTTCGAAGCAGTAAGCTCAATGAGAATAATACAAGTGCTCGATGATCAGGAGAATCTTCGCACAAAACTTTTTGCGGAATTCGATAAAGAGTTCGACTACCAACGGTCAGTTCGAAATGCTTTTAAACAACAAGAAGACTACTACTACGGTCCCGATGAGCCAACCTTCAGGCCGACTCGCCAGAGAACTCTATTCAAGCCGGTATTGTTCCCTAAGATGGAGCCAAACCCAAACAGTGCCAGGCTAACCGAACAACTGGCCCTCCCATTTCAAATGGAGGCATATGTTGCCTATAGTGAATACAAACAACTAGCACTCTCACTAATCAAGCGAACATTTAGGGACAAGATTGGCGAAACCGAATCGGATCGTATAACTAACGCCTTCGATGAATTGGGCGATCAAACTCAGGAAGCTTTTCTAACTTATGTCGTCTACAACAGGGAGTCTCCCCAATCGGTTTACCAAATGCTCTGTGATTTCCATGCCCACCATGTCGACTTCACAGCCCTAACAAATTCCAAGGATCCGCTCGTGGTGGATACGCTTGAATCCTTGATTGATAGAGGGAGCCTTCCAAATCAGGAGCCCGCACTAATCAAACTGGCCAGTGATGTCAATAGCCTTCCAAGTGCAGAATCAAAACACGTCTTCCGTGAGTTACTTCGATCGGAAGTTAACAAGACACCAATCAAGTCTTTGTTTGAGCAGAAAGTCTTCGATCTAGTAGACGATATCAACCGGAATCTGACAGATCAGAGAAAGGAGTTCTTTGATGCGGTGGCGGATCCAATATGGCTGGTCGCCAAAGAGAAGGCTCGTCTTGACGCGGTTGACAAGGGCACAAAATTCCCTACAGTTCAACTCCTCGATAAATTCCGAGCTTTACCGGAAAGCGATCAGAATGGGTTACTCCATTATTTGGCAGTTTCATTGTATCAACCAGGCGGAGACAACTCGCTGGATCCAATTCGATTGCTGGTGGCACAAGCGAAGGCCCACACCAAAGTCGCAGCACTCTTGACCGCCTCGCTAATCACCCTTCCGGTCTTGCTCGTTTCGATCTTTCTTGGTGGTTTGTTCGCCCGGAAGCTGGTTGCTCGCGATCGTATGCGGGAGTTAGTGCAAAAGGAAGCGCTTGGGTATCCCGAAGAAGACAATACTTTTGGGAGTCCGGTTGACCTGTTCGGCCGGACAGAATTGCTAAACGCCCTGCGCGGGCTTACGGAAAGGGGTTGGAGCACTATCGGAGTTGTCGGTCGCAGAGGGGTTGGAAAGTCACGATTGCTTCACGCGCTGTTAGAGTCCGGTTTCCAGGAGAATGCGAGGCCATCAGTAAAAGTTTGGGTATCTTCGCCCAGCAAATTCCACGAGGAGGATTTTATTTCCAGCATGCTCGAACGTCTGGCATTCAATACGGAAAACGCAATAGCCGCTTATTTGAAGGTCAAACCAATCTCAATAAGGAGGATAGAAAGTCGCGCGGCGCAGGTAGGGACGTGGCTTTATGTGGGTGCGGTGATTGTGTTGTCTGGTCTTATCTACGAAATGGCCTCTCGGCTGACGCGAGCGGATATTGTGATCACCTGGATTCCAATCCTCGCGATCGTATTTACAAGCGTAGGAGTTTTCCTGAATTACATGTCCAAGCTGCAACCGGTAGATTTATCGTCGTGGCTACAACGTGATCGAACACATAACCCCCATACCGTGATGTTGTATAGAGAAGTCTACGAGGTTCTAACTTACTTGCGGGGTCGTACCCACATCCCAAGAGCCGACAGAGTCTGGTTGAAGGGAGGGTTTGCGAGATGGGGTCTGCTGGCATTTTTGGGTCTCGTGTTTTTGTATTCAGGCTCTATGAGCATTTCGATTCTTTCTGAATCCTCATCTACGCGATTCGCTCTGCCATTTTTGCTCCTTAGCATAATCTCGTTGGCGAGTTGGATATACATGTATTTCTACAGATCCGCTGGTGGTCAACTAGCAAACACCTATGGTCAAAGTTTGATGTCCCTCATTGCGGAATATCGCGCCTTCGCTTCGACAATCGTTTACAGACTGGGTCAGGGAGCTTTGGGTCACACCTCAAAGCAAAAATTCTCTGTGCTCATCTGTATTGATGAACTGGATAAGATCGTGGATTTTGAAGACATCAGAACCTTTGTCAGGAGAATAAAAGCCATCTTTGAGGTTCCGGGAGTCTATTATTATGTATCGCTCGCAGAAGATACGTTGACGGCGTTATATCTTGGCCCTGCCGAGGGCAAGAATGAAATTGATAGTTCTTTCGACCACATCGTGCGGATTCCCCCAGTTTCCTGTGAGGTCGGGGAGACCATAGCTACCACCTACCTCAATTCGCATAATTCGACACAACAACCTAAGAGATTGGCCCGAACCATCGCCACCTTATCCTTTGGTGTTCCACGTGACATTATCCGGCGATGCGACGAATTCATCGCCAATAAGACTCTCACGCAGACTCCGGAGCAACTCTCATCAGGTATCCGGAAGACCCAAGCCTCTATGGGATACGAGTTGAAACAGATAACGAGAAGACAGATGATAGATGTCACAACTGACGCTTGGAATTCCTCTCTTAATTCTGCCCGAATCTTTGGCGATAATCTGGAAGGCGAATCTGCCCAGCGGCTGGTATTATCCCTGTGGGTATTGGCACTCATCGAGACAGCTCTAACCTTACCGGATGATGATCAGTGGCATGACGTCACGAAGGACCTTTGCGCCATCGGTTATAGGCTTCCTATTGATCAACTATCAGATCTTGAGTGTGAAACAAGAAGGATTCACGACGTTATCGCTGATCGAACTCAGTTCACGAATCCTGACCTAATCGGGACTCCTAAGCCAGTCGTGGCTGTGAGGGCGTAAAATTGACTAGGTTAGATCCAGGGATATTCGATCCACATCCGATCCAGCAGGGGAAATCGTGTAATTGAAGAATCCTCACCGAAACGGCTGCAACATGTTCCGATTGCGCCTGGGCAACGAGATTGGAAGAGGCGAGATCGAGGGTTAGTCGTTCAAGAAAACTATTAAGTAAAATCGCGACCTCTCTCGATCCGCCGCCGCAGTGCCCGCAGATCCGCAAGATGCCCTTCATCATGCTCACGCATCATTTCGGCCAACCGTCTGAGCGTAATCGTTCCCACCCCCGCAAGTATGCCTTCGCGTTTCAGTTGTCCTTCAGTCAAAGCTCGCAACACCTCGACGTTTTCTCGTCGCGCGGTTTCAAAGGCCTGCAGTGCAAAGTCCGGCTGCTCGTTGTTATAACTGCTTTCCGCAGCCACGCGCGCCCCATCAAAATCAGCCAGCGCCGGCTCAACCTCCGCAAGCATTCGCCTTATTCTTGGCGTGTAGCCCTGCAGCTCCAGATCTCTCAAATGGCAAATATTTTCCAGTACTGAGAACTCATCGGGCGAATTCTGCAAACGAAGTTCGCTGTTGGTAAGCCCGGCGGTGGAGTTCGCTAGTTGGTTTGGAGTTTCGTCGAGGAAGTTGAGCAGCGCCGTGAAGTCTGGGTCAGTCATAGCATCATAAAGCGAGCAAACCTTTGATGAGCTCGCTAAGGAAATCCATATCGATCGGTTTTGTCACATAGGCGTCAAAGCCGGCTGCTTTTGCTCCGGCGCGAAAATCTGTCTCCTGGTGAGCGGTAACGGCCACAATCGGAATCCCTCGCAAACCGCCGCTGGCGCGAATTTTTTCCGTAGCGGCCAGTCCATCCATAATGGGTAGACTCAGATCCATGAGGATAATGTCAGGGCGTTCGCGCTCTGCAACCTCCAGAGCCGCAGCCCCGTTTTCGGCCTCAACAACCAGGTAACCTAGTTGTTCCAGCGACAGCCGCATGAAATAACGTGCGTCGTCGGAGTCCTCGACGATTAGCACGGTCCGATCCCTTGAGTCCTTTTCCATGGCTCGTCGCTACCTATCCGCAAGAAAACGCGGACCCTGGCTCGTTGTCCCCGAAATTATTAAAGGTCTTCGTGTTGCTCTCGAATGTATGTCGCCCGCAAAGGTTATGTCAAGAAATGCAATTGGCGAAGTAGTTCGAGGCGAAAACTCAAGTGATTGTCTGGGACCGCGGGCGTCCCGCCCGCAAACGTGCCGGAGTCGCGCCGCTTCTTTATCTGGTTTTTGCGCTTCGTGCTCATTGGGGCGGACGCCCAGATCCGGACAATCACATGAGAATTAGTGCGAACTAAAGCCCGGTTCTTATCGTTAAAGCATAGGAATTCGAACTTCTCGAAAGGCCGGAAATCACCACCATGAAGAAAATAGTCCTTCTCGTACTGTTGCTCGGTATTGCGGGTATCGCTGGCGTCGTACGTTCCCACTCAAAAAGCGGCGGCCGTGTCTGGCCGATAGTTATCAACGGCGACAAGCAGTCAGCAGGCAATGTGCGCGATGAGATTCGCAAGAGTTTTGACCTGGTGGCCGGAGCGCGTGTTGAGGTTTCCGGCATTAATGGCTGGGTGAAGATTGAAACTTCCGATCGCAAAACAGCGGACGTTTACATCGAGCGCCTGGGCGACAGTCAGGAGGTTTTGAACCGTCGCAAAATCACTATTGAGAACACTGCGGGAGGACTGACGATTCGTGGCGAAAAAGGCGATGGCGGACTCATCTCGCGCATGTTCGGTTCAAACCCAACAGAACATGTCACGCTGCGACTACCAAAACAAATTTCCCTCGTGACTAACGGAGTGAATGGTTCCGTTAGCTCCGGCGGTATCGATGGATCGCTAGAGGTAAACGGGGTTAACGGGAAAGTTGATATCGCGCAAGCCTCCGGCTCAGCCGAGCTCAATGGCATCAACGGCAACGTTTCCGTGGGTCTATCGAGCATAGGCAAGGGCGTAGACATCAGCGGGATCAACGGGAATATTGAACTGCAACTCGGCGAGGAAGTGAATGCTACGCTGGAGGCACATGGTATGAATGGCCGCGTCACCTCTGAATTGCCGAACGTGGTAGTTGACAAGAGCAATCACGGAAGCTACAGCGCCCAGATCGGCAACGGTGGTGGCTCGATTTCCGCCAGTGGAATCAACGGCAACATTCGTTTGACGCGAATGACGAAGGCTGGGACCAGCGGTCAAGAGAAACTCGGAAGCTAATTCGATTAACGCGCTGAAAGAGCGGGGCAAGCCCCCGCTCTTTCAACCTACTCGTCGAAGACACTTGTTCAGAGCTTCCTTTTACATAATCTCCGAAAACTTGATGTTCATAATTGGATACTCTTTCCAATCCTTGTAATCGTAGTGCCACCATTCTGGTTCGTAGACTGCGAAACCTTCAGCGACCATAGCCGCGCGCAGCAGTTCGCGCAGACTCCTGGTCTCCGCCGTCGCACATTCGTAGTTGATGTGTGACCGTTCCGTCATCTCGTCATACTCGCTTGGCATCTTTACCTGCAGACCGGTTTTCAAATCAAACAACGACAGATCGACCGCGCAGCCGCGATTGTGACGCGAACCTTTGCTCGGATCAGCCACAAAGATCTTCTTGTCGTCCGCCGTAGCATCCCAGAATACTTTGGTCACTGACCACGGACGGTAGCCATCAAAAACAACCAGCCCATAACCTTGTTTTCTGAGAGCCTGATTTATGCGCACGAGGGCTTCGGCTGCCGGTCGCTGCAAGAAAGCACGTGGCTGTTTGTAAACAGCTTTGCCGAGGAAGTTGTTTTTGGTCGCGTAATGAATATCGAGCTTGATGGTGGGATCGAGCCTGGTGAGCTCCACCAGGTCGGGCTGACGAAACGGACCGGGTTCAACCGGCGGGCCCTGCGCCAGGGCTATGGTGAGAAAAGCAAAGCTAAGTAAAGTGATCTTGAATGAACGCCAAAGCATTCTTGTCTCCTTTGGAGTGCGGTGACCTGTCACCGCTTTGGTCTGCTGCGACCTGTCGCAGCGGCGTTTGGTTGGCAAACATGGTACGAATAGCGGCGACAAGTCGCCGCAGACTAAAGCGCTGACAGGTCAGCGCACTCCAAAATTATCAAAGTTCCAGCGGTTTCCTGGTCGTCAACGTCGGCAGATTCCAGCCACGCAACTTCTCGTTCCATTTCGGTACCGTGTTGTTGATGAACTTGTTTACCTCTTCCATACGCTCAGCATACTCGGGTTGAATCTCCACAAAGTATTGACGCTGGGCGAGGGTTGGGGCTGCGTTTGTGGCGTCCAGGCCGAAGAAGATGTCGCCGATATCGTTTACAACTTGCGATTTGCCGGAAAGGCCGAGACCATCGCTGCGTCGCACCAATCGATCCTCCAGTGTGTCGAGCTCCTTAATGTATTCATCAAGAGCCTTCATCATGTCCTTGTCCGGCTCTTTGTTGAGCGTCTTAGCCGTGGTCTGGGTATGCTTCAGCTGATCCTCGATGCTGTCGAGAAAGCGGAGCGCGTTGTTAGCGGCCGACTGCATATCACGAAGCTTCATCTGTATATCGAGTTGCGCCTGCAAGTCAGCTGGCGAGACAGTTAGCGTCGGATCGAGACGCACTTCGACGGGCTGCACCAGCAGTTTTTCACCGATCGTCAGTCTGACAGTGTAATTACCCGGCAAGACCTGTGGGCCGCGCGGTGGACCTCCAAACGCCGTTTCTTCCTCTGTCGGTGGCCGCCTTACTTCGGCTCCACCGTAGCGAAGATTCCAGGTCACGCGGTTCAGACCCTTTTCTTTCGCCGGCTTTTCCAATTCCTGCACGAGTTTATTACTCTCATCGAAGATCTGAATTTTGAAAGTCGTCTTATCGTCGAGTTTGGTTTTCAGGTAGTACGTTATCAGCGCGCCGTATGGCGGATTTGGCCCGGCAAACTGCTTATCTCCAATGCCGTAACGCGTGAAGCGAGTAGCGAAACGCAATCCCGGCCGCACGGAAAAGAGATGGACGTCGCGCTTCAGGATATCAGCGGTCATCTGCTGGATCGGGGTAGCGTCGTCAAAAACAAGTATGCTGCGCCCGTGAGTTGCCAGAATCAGATCGTTATCGCGCGGGTGAACCAGAATGTCATGAACAGAAACATTGGGCAGGTTCTTTAAATTGAGCGCGATCCATTCCCTGCCTGCCGTGTAGGACGCAAACAACCCCAACTCGGTGCCGGCGTAGAGTAATTTGGAATTCTTTGGATCTTCGCGAACAACCTGTACATACGCATTAGCCGGAAGGTTACCGGCCACGTTCTGCCAACTCTTGCCGCCGTCGCCTGTCTTGTAAATGTAAGGACGAAAATCATCAAACATGTGCCGGTCGAAGGCAACGTACGCTGTTTCCGCGTTTATCCGCGAAGGCTCGATATGCGAAACGGGCGAATTGGAAGGCAGTCCGGAAACGCTCTTGATGATGTTGTCCCAGTCTTTGCCGCCATCGTTTGTTATTTGCAAATTGCCATCATCCGTTCCCACCCATATCTGACCCTTTTGCACGGGCGACTCGGCCAGACTGATGATGGTCGTGTGGTATTCGGCGGTTGAGTTTTCAAAGGCAATCGGCCCGCCGGCGTCCTTCTGCTTGTCGTGGTCGTCGGTGGTGAGGTCTTTACTGATCTGTTCCCAGCTCTTGCCGAAATCAGTGGACTTGAAGACGACATTGCCGCCGAAATAGAGCGTGTTCTTGTCATGCGGCGAGAGCAGAATTGGCGCGTTCCAGTTAAAGCGAAACTTCTCGCCCAGTGCGGCGCCGGCGCCGCTGCCACGCCCCCAGGGATTAATTTCCTGTTGCTCGCGAGTGCGAAAATCTGTCCGCAGAATATTTCCACCCTGCGATTCGGAAATGTAGATTTCCGGATCGTCAGGACTGTTAAGGATGTAAAAGCCGTCGCCGAAACTCACCATGCGCCAATCGTCATTCATAATTCCAGCAGGCTCACGTGTTCGGCTGGGCCCGGTCCAGGCGCCGTTGTCCTGGAGTCCGCCCATCACGTAATAAAACGGCAGTCGGTTGTCGGCGTGAATCTGGTAAAACTGACCGAGCGGCATGTTGTAAACAGATTCCCAGGTCTCGCCGCCGTCGTAAGTGACCGCGATGCCGCCGTCTTCTCCCACCCAGATACGTTTCGGGTTCTTCGCGTCCTGCCAAAAAGCGTGATAGTCGATATGAACTTTTCCGGTGATCGACTTAAACGACTTGCCGCCGTCGATCGACTCAAAAAGGGTTGAGGCCACCGCGTAGATGTGATTCTCGTTGTTCGGATCGATCCGCACGCGCGTGTAATAGAAGCCACGCGAGACGATGTTTGTCTGTTTAGAAACCTGCTTGAAGGTATCGCCGCGATCATCCGATCGATAAAGCGTTCCCTCCTTCGATTCGACAATTGCATAAACTACATTTGGATTGGTTGGAGCTACACGGACGCCGATTCTGCCGAGCAGCTTCGGTAAACCGTTGGTCAACTTATTCCAGGTACGCCCGCCGTCGATCGATCGGAACAAACCGCCCTTTTCACTGCCACTGCGATGCGTCCAGGGCTTGCGCTCAAAGCTCCACATGCCCGCGTAGAGGATGTTTGGATTCGTCGGATCGATTTCCAGATCGGAGACGCCGTGTTCCCTGTCGACGTAAAGCGTCTTTGTCCAGGTCTTGCCGCCATCGGTGGTCATGAAAACTCCGCGCTCATCATTGGGTGCAAACGCATGGCCCAGCGCGCCTACATAAACAATATCCGGATTCTGGGGATGAACCGCGATCGCCGAAATGTGCTCGGAGTCCTTTAATCCCATGTGCTGCCAGGTCTTGCCACCGTCGTTAGACTTGTAAACACCATCGCCAAAGGAAACACTGTTTCTTACATTTGATTCGCCTGTGCCAACCCAAACCACATCAGGATTACTCGGCGCCAACGCAATATCGCCGATTGAAATGGTTCCCTGTCGCTCAAAGATCGGTTTCCAGGTGACGCCGGCATTGACAGTTTTCCATAGTCCACCCGAAGCAGTGGCGACGTAGACGATGTTTGCATTTCCCGGTACCCCTTCGACATCGGCCGTACGTCCACCCATGTTTGCTGGTCCAATGCTGCGCCATTCGAGGCGGGAGAACGCACTCTCGAAAGTAGGTTTGGTGTCGCTTGCGGGCGTAGGACTTTCCTCGGGACTTGGGGAAGGCGTGGCAGCAGGCTCCTGCGCGTAGTTAAGCCGCGTGCTCTGACTTAAGAGCAGGATGAACAAACAGAGACCGACGACTCGTTTAGAGAGAACCATTCTGTTTCTCCTGAAACTTTGGAATGAGTACTGCTGTCCGAATAACAGTTTTGAGTGCGGCGAACCGTCGCCTGGACTTTGGTCTTTGGTTTTTGTCCTTTGAGCTTATTTCTTTGTGCTTTGTACTTTGTTCCTGGTGCCCAGAATACAAACCTCAAAGCTCAAAATGACAAAGTAGGAAGCTCAAAGGACAAAGTCCAAAGTCCAAGTGATAGGTCACCGAACTCCAAGACAAAAAGTTTCTGATGACAAGGACTTCACGCAAGGCCCGCATTCTAACCCCATATTGTCGCGATTCGTAAGAGGCACCGGCGAGTACTGGGTCAGTTTGATGTCCGATAAGCTTTTAGCTTGTCGTGGTGCTACGACAAACTGAAGTTTGTCGGACATTTTCGTTGAAACTGACCCACGCCCACCGGCGGCGTTAATTGAACCGCACGACGAAACCAGTTATAAAGTACAGCACTCAGGAACATGAAGGAGAAATCCACACTTGCCGCAAAGTAGACATCGAAAGATTAACAAGGCGAAGAAACGCCCAAAGAGTGTTCATCCCGCACCTGACACTAAGGCACCCGCCGCGCGGAGTAGTTCGGCCCAGACAATTGCAATTGTGGCCGTGCTTGCGGTCGTATTAGCTGGAGTCGTTTACGTGCTCGTAAATCGCAGCCGAGACAGTGGCACTGAAATCACAACGGCTTCCGGGCTCAAATATAGTGATCAGGTAATCGGAACCGGCGCCACACCTCAAAGAGGCCAAACAGTTACCGTGCATTACACCGGCACACTTGAGAACGGCAAGAAGTTTGACAGTTCTCTTGATCGTGGCAAGCCCGCCGATTTTCGAATCGGGGTCGGCGCAGTGATCAAAGGGTGGGACGAAGGGCTGATGACAATGAAGGTCGGCGGCAAGCGCCGCCTCATTATTCCTTCGAAACTTGGCTATGGGCCGGAAGGCAGACCGCCCGACATCCCCGGAAACTCAACCCTGATATTCGACATTGAATTGCTGGGCGTAAAGTAGAGACACGTTCAGCGCGAAGCGCGAGCCAAAGCGGCGCCTACTAGATCTACTTAACCTTGAACCTTCGGTCAGTTAGTGCGGGCGTGACGCCCGCGGTCCCAAGCAGTTCACTTGACGTTTTGAGTCTCACCTTCTGATTACATTATTCTTGCATTGTCTTGCCTGTTTTCATCCTCCACCTGAGACAGGTGTAATATGTTTACTCTCCCTGGGGTGCCCCCAAAATAACTCACTCAAATGAATTCTGTTTGGAAAGATCGAGGAGGTATTCACTGATGAATAGAAAGCCGGGAAGATTTCTTTTCGCTGCACTCTTATGTTTTGTCGCACTTAGTTTGACGACTGCCGCGTATGGCCAGGGCAGAGGCGGCGGCGGCGGACGTGGTTCGGGCGGTGGCCAGGGAAACGGGGGCGGCCCGCCTGCAGGCGTTGGTGTAGACCGTGGTTTGGGTAACGCGTCAGATCGATCGAACGGAAGATCGGATAACGGTTTAGGGACAGCGTCTGATCGTTCGAATGGACGCTCCGATGCCGGCCTGGATCGGGCCCGAATGGCCGCCGACAATCGGCGTGAAGCGGATAGAGAGCTACGCGAACATCCAGGCGTTGCCAACGCCCTTCACGTGAACGCGAATGATTTGAGAGCTGGTTACCAGGCAGCATTGGCTACCAACCCAAGTCTAAAATTTGGTCAGTATGTTGCGGCTACTCGACTCGAACAAAATCTCAACGCGAGATTTCCAAACGTGACGCGAGCTAACATTCTCGCCGGTTTGGCTAATGGCGATAGTCTTGGTCGCACATTGCGAAACCTGGGTTTGGGTTCCGATGAAGCAAACGCCGCGAAGAAGCAAGCTGAACGCGAGATCAAAGCAGCCAGACAATAATTTGGGTTCAGACTACTTAGCTTAGACCAAAAAGAGCCAGCGCCCGTCGAAGCGACGGGGGCTGGCTTCTCACATCTGATAGCGAAGTTATTAGGGTCGGTAGAGTGCAGCGGTGAGTATCCCCAGCAGTATCTTGTCTACGCCTTCGAACAAAACCTGCTTCATTGCGAGCATTCCGGGAACCGGCTGGACGGCATAAGCAATGACAAACGAAGGGACGGCAAGTATTAGCCACATCGCAATACCAAAACGAATTCCCTGCCCCAGCCAATTCTTATCTTCAACTCCTTTCGCGTAAACCCAAACCGAGCCAATCGCAAACGACAAATACGCCAGACTAATGAAGAGCATTTTTTCAGCGCCTTCCGCCCGATAATGCTGGGCGAGTGGCATGTAGTCCGGCCTCAACAGGATCGCATGAATAAGAAAACCAAAAATATTCGCTACGATAAAGACTACGATTATCGTGGGGATAGCTTTTTTAAGATTCATAGGGGGCTCCTTTGGTGAACTGAGTTGACGGATTGATCTTTGTTTGCTGGAAACTGCGTGCGCGCGGCGCGCATTGTAACGGAAGATGTATGGATGATCTACGAAACTGGCACCAACTACTCGAACGACATTTGGTTTTAGTTGGTGTCAGTCAGTATGTTGAGTCCTGCCAGAATTTGATTAGTTACTCGCCGAGAGTTAATCTGCTACGCAACCCAAATTTCTTCCAATTGAGCACTGCCGAAAGAGGACCCTCCATGAGTGCTAACACTTTAACCATTACGGACAATCGCACCGGTAAACAGTATGAAGTCGCGATCGAAAACGACACCATCAAGGCCATGGACCTGCGGCAAATAAAGACCTCGGAAGACGACTTTGGCCTGATGACTTACGATCCCGCCTTCATGAACACAGCTTCCTGCAAGAGCCGCATTACGTTTATCGATGGCGACAAAGGCATTCTCGAATACCGCGGTTACCCGATTGATCAACTCGCTGAAAAAAGTACATACCTCGAAGTAGCTTACCTTCTTCTCAATGGCGAACTGCCGACGGAAGCGGAGTTGAAAGCCTGGACTCATAACATCACCTATCACACCTTCATCAACGAAAGTATCAAGAAAGTCATCGATGGCTTTCACTACAACGCGCATCCGATGGGGATGTTTGAAGCAACGCTCGGAGCGCTGTCGACTTTCTATCCTGACGCGAAAGAGATCTTCGAAGTTGATAGTCGCAACAAGCAGATCTTCCGGCTTATCGCGAAGGTCCCCACGGTTGCCGCCTTCGCTTATCGCCACCGGATCGGAATGCGATATGCCTATCCCGATAACGATCTCGGTTATGAAGGCAACTTTCTGAACATGATGTTCAAGACGACGGAGTTGAAATACAAACCCAACCCCGTGCTTGAACGCGCCCTGAGTGTGCTCTTCATTCTTCACGCCGATCACGAACAGAATTGCAGCACCAACGCGATGCGTAGCATTGGCAGCGCGCAGACTGATCCGTTTTCTTCTTTAGCAGGAGCGGCGGCTGCGTTGTACGGACCGCTACACGGCGGCGCCAACGAAATGGTCCTGCGAATGCTGAAGGAGATAGGCTCGGTGGATAAGGTCCCCGACTACATCAAACGTGTGAAAGCCGGCGAATTTCGCCTGATGGGCTTTGGGCATCGCGTCTATAAGAATTACGATCCGCGCGCGCGCATTATCAAACAGGTTGCCGACGAAGTCTTTGAAGTGACCGGCAAGGATCCAATGCTCGATGTGGCATTGGAGTTAGAACGGATTGCGCTTGAAGACGAGTACTTCGTGAAGCGCCGGCTCTATCCCAACGTGGATTTCTATTCCGGGATTATCTACAAGGCGATCGGTATGCCGGTGGATATGTTTCCGGTGCTGTTTGCAATTCCGCGCACCTCAGGGTGGCTGGCGCAGTGGGTCGAGTTGCTGGAGGACAAAGATCAGAAAATCGCGCGCCCGCGACAGATCTATTTAGGACAGCGCACGCGTGAGTATGTTCCGATGGAACAGCGGACGACGACAAGCGAAGCGGCCAAAGCCTGAGCCTTCAACTTTTCGATTGCTGCACGGGTTTCAGCAAACCGCAATCAAGCCAGGTCAATCTCCTCAAGAGGAAAAACTATATGAGCGCTCAACCAGAGTCTAAGACAGTTGTTGACCAATCGCCGCCGCCGCAAGCGGTGATCATGCAAATGGTGATGGGAGCGTGGATCACGAAGGTCATCTCGGAGGTGACCAGGCTCGGGATTCCAGATCTCGTCAAGCAGCACGGTTCGATGCCCGCTACCGAAATGGTCAATTCTGGCGGCATTCGCGCTGAGCCTACTGCTTTGGAACGTCTTCTCCGGGCAAGCGCGAGCCTCGGCGTTTTAACAGAGGACGCGACGGGTAAGTTTGGCCCGACGGAACTTTCGGAGGTGCTCACCTCTGATTCGCCCGCATCTGTGAAGAAACTAGTGGAAGCTATCGGCGGGCCCTGGTACCGGTGCTGGGCCGAACTCCTGGAAGCTGTCAAGACCGGGGCACCTCAGGCCCGGAAAGTATTCGGTAGGGAATGGTGGGACTACCTCAATGCCAATCCTAAAGAGTTGGAAGACTTCGCGGAAGCCATGAAGTCCAACAGTCTGAACTCACTGCGCGGCGTGCTGGAGAACTGCGACTTCAATGGCGTCGACAAGCTTGTAGATATCGGTGGAGGCTTCGGCCACCTCGCGGTTGCTCTGCTGGAGAAGTACCCCACCTTGAAAGCCGCGGTGATGGACGTTCCCGATCTCATTCCGCTTGCACAGGAGCGCTTTCCGGTGAAGGACCCTGAGGTTGCGAGGCGACTGGAGTATATCGGCGGAGATATGTTCGACTCAGTTCCACCAGCCAACGTCTACATCTTGAAACATATCGTTCATGACTGGGAAGATGAGAAGTGCATTCAGCTCCTCGAGAACTGCCGTCGGAGCATGCAGGGAGATGGTCGGGTGATTTGTGTTGATTCCGTCCTGCCACCGATGGGCAACGTTGCTGGTTCGCCCGCCAAGCTTTTGGATCTCAATATGCTGGTGTTTATTACTGGCCGGGAAAGAACTGAAGATCAATGGAGTCACTTATACCGCGCCGCGGGATTCAAGATTCGAAGCATTACTCCAATCCACGACAATTTTGGTACAAGCATTGTTGAAGGGGTGAAGCAACCGGCTTAGTGAATCAAGGTTAGAAAGCAAACGACCTTCCCGGAAATATCCAGTACTAGCTTCGTCCAACCGTTTCCTCACACATAAACAATCGAAGGCCCTTGATCCTTACTCGATCAAGGGCACTAGACTCTTCTTTCTATTGGTGCACCCGGCAGGGCTCGAACCTGCGACCTTCTGATCCGAAGTCAGACGCTCTATCCAACTGAGCTACGGGTGCGCGTGGAAAATGATACTAGAAGTTCAATAAATTCATAAGGGGCATAGTATGAACCATGCCCCTTATGATTATGGTCTTCGGCTGCTGCGACATTTAATGCCGCTGTGCCGGAAGACGTTACAGGTGAAAGCGGTTGCGGTATTCGCCCGAGACGAGGAATGCCTTGACCATCTCCGCCTGTTCGAAGTTGCCGCCAAACTGGTTCAGTTTGTTGAGCCAGAATGCGTAGCCAGCGGCGTCCGGATCGCGTCTCAGATAACCGAAGTACTGCATCATCACGAACGACTCGTTACGCTTGGCGCTAACGAAGCCGTCGTTCTCGGCTATTTGTCTGAGTGCCTGGGCCCGGCTCAGCGTGTTGCCGTTGAGTCCGTTAACCAGCGCCGCCCGGTCGCCGTTGAAGCTGCCCCCGGTGTGGCTAATCAGCGCCTCGATAAAGTCGCTGTTAGTCAGTCCACCGTAGGCTGCCTGGAAAGCCGGCCGTTCAACCCAGGCGGCCACGAAGGCCTCTTTGTTCGCTAACAACAACTCATTCCAACCGGGATCTCCGACCCTCACCCCCTGGGCCACGGTGGCTCTGTCGGGCATGAACTCGGCGAAGTTTGGTCGTCGACCGTAACTCGCGCGATAAAGACCGTCCACCAGTCCGCCGGTATGCTGGAACTCGATGGACAGGAAATAAGCGGCCGAGACGTTAATGGTGCGACGTTCCGCACACGCAGCGTCATTGCCACACTCGAGGATCTGATTGCTCCAGAAGTTGAACCCACTTTCGTCAGGCTCGCGTCCCAGGAAGTCGAGATAGTGTTGCCTGACAAAGAAGTCTGGAGTGTCGATGGCGTTGCCGCTGATAACCGCGTCTCGCGTCGCTGTAAACACTGCGTCGGTCATGTTCCCGAGCAGCGAGAAGGAGCGGCTCTCGGGGCCGAAGTGGAAGTTCACCAGCGCTGGTGTCACGGTGTAGAGGCTATTCGTGTCGATATTGTTGAAGCGGTAGCTCCCGTTGCTATCGGTAATGACTTTCGCCGAACGGGCACCGCTGAGATTCACGGTTACGCCACCCAGTGGACTTCCGTCGACGGTTGTAATCTGGCCGCTAATACTGGCAGGTGCCGCCGTAGGTGCGAGCAGTGGAATCTCCCACATGCCGCGTCCGTGAGTCGCAATACGCAAAACACGCTTGACGTTTTGAATGGCCATGTCGAAGACGGCAACCCGAGGCAATCCCTGTCCGTATGGGCTCCAGTTCACCCCCGCATCCTCAGAAATAAAGACGCCGATGTCGGTGCCGGCGAAGAGACGAGTCGGCTTCTGCGGATCGATAACAAAGCCGTTTACCGGAACGTCAGGCAGTCCCGTGATTCCTGACCCATTGATGCCGGTAATCACCGGCGTGGTGTTCAGGTTGGTAACCTTCCAAACGTGCGATAGTGGAGTGGTGGTGCCGCCTGAGAAATTGCCGAGTGCAATGTAAACCGTGTTCTTGTTGACTGGATCGAAGACGAGACGCCCAACATAAAAGTCGGGAATCACGCTGCCGGCGCCAACTGGATCAAGACTCGTAAGAGTTGCAGAGCCCGTAGTCGTATACCAGAGCGCACCGTTGTTCAAACCGACGATGCGATAGTTGTCGTCCAGCTGCGAAATGCCGATGGCACTGATGGCTACACCGGCCTGGATTGGGCCTTGACTAACGGTAACGTTGGCCGTCCCCTGGGTGTCGGAACGAAGCAGGCGATCGGTGCCGATATAGACAGTATTGTTGGGGCTCCCCGGCCCCAATGCCGTCGGACAGTAGAAATTTACCGCTGTCGTGATGGCGGCACTACAAGCAATACCGTTCGTGGTGCCGTTTGCACTGCACCCTAGAAACGACCAGCTGCCAAACGCACCGCCGGTCAGACTGCGGGCGTAGCCTATCTGACCGCTGGCCCCGGTCGCATTGAAGTAGGTGTGATACATCGTGGTGGGCGTACTCTGGTCGATCATCGCAAACCCGCCATCACCATCATCGGAGTGAAGCCAGGTGGTCCCTCCGGTCAGGAGCATGTTGCTGCCATTATCCTGAGTGCCCCCAATAGAGATATCCGGATCGGTCGGATGCACTGCGATGCTCTGAAACTGCGTAGCTTTCAAAGTGGTGTTGTTTTGGTTTACCCAGGTATCGCCGCCATCAATTGACTTCCACACGCCGCCATCATCGCCGCGATAGACCACCAATGGATTTGAAGCAGCGATCTTGATTACGTGCGTGTCGGCGTGGGTGGTAACAGCGTGACTAGTAAATGTAGTGGCGCCCCCATCCAGCGAAGTAGCTTGCTGCCGTGCACAATTGCCACTGGCTACATTGCCACCTAACAAGAGCTTATCCGTCGTCGTTGCCGCACCGGGGACGACGTCGAAACCAATGTTGTAGAAACACTGGAGCTGGCAGAAGCCGCCGCCGCCGGCAAGCTTAGCCGTCCAGGTAATCCCGCCGTCGTCAGATCTACGCAAAGCCCCAAACTGAGCGGCGTTGTCACAAATAGTCGCTCCCGCCGGTACGTTGGATGGTTCACCGCTGGCCACATAGAGAACGGTCGTGCCGGCGCGTACGTAAGCACGCAGCTCGCCTCTGCCGTTGGATGTGGTTGTGGAAGTGGTGACTAGCGATTGAGTGAAGGTTGGCGCCGCTCCCATTGCATTTGTCGAGCGATAGATGCCACCGTCGTTCGCCACATTGATTCCGTTTAGCCAGACAATCAAGGTATTGCCGGAAGGATC
>Ga0070698_100001960_pt1 | contig 22863 bp, 22 predicted proteins | sample KBSK1502metaG_FD_65477 | JGI IMG/M metagenome (GOLD analysis project Ga0070698, IMG submission 65477) | Corn, switchgrass and miscanthus rhizosphere microbial communities from Kellogg Biological Station, Michigan, USA - KBS K1-50-2 metaG | ecosystem: Host-associated > Plants > Roots >...
GACGAACATCTCCACGAAGCTCGAGCCGGTGACCGAGAAGAACGGCACCGAGGCCTCACCGGCCACCGCCCGCGCCAGCAGCGTCTTGCCGGTGCCCGGCGGGCCGATCATCAGCATGCCACGCGGAGCCATCTCGCCGGCCCGCTGGTATCGCCCGGGGCTCCGTAGGAAGTCGATCACCTCGCCAATCTCGGACTTGACTCCCTCGTAGCCGGCCACGTCACTGAACTTGGCCTGCGGCCGCTCAGCATCGAAGACCTTCGCCCGGCTCCGGCCCACACCAAGCACGCCCTGCAGGCCCGCCGCTCCCCCGCTGGCCTGCGCCATCCGCTGGAACAGCCAGATCACGATGATGAACGGCAGCAGCAGGATCAGCCAGTACAGCAGCTCTGCGCCCAGCCCCGAGCTTGGCGCTGTAGCGGTCACCGACGTCACACCGTCGGCGCCGAGCTGCTGGCTGAGCGCGGTGGTGGGCTGGCCGGGAATGACGGTCGTGTATGTCTTGCCGCTCGCCAAGTCACCGGTCGCCGTGGTATGGAACTGCGCCCACGGCAGCCGGTCCATCCGCGCCGGAACCCATTACCAGCTGACACCGTGCCCGGGGGGCGGGCGGATTGCCCCAGAAGGCCAACCCTCCGCCGGGGACGAGCGCGTTCGCGTCTGTGGGATCCCTAGTCGGCACCCCGGCATCCCAGCCGGCCCCGGAGTACTCCGGTCGCCTGCAAGCGGGACCGCCGAGCCACCCAGTGCAGTCTGATTGACCAACCTATATAGTTGTGCCTATGTTTGTGTCGTGGCTGGAGACAGTGGCATCCTCGGCGAGGCACTGGCCGCACTGGCATCCCTGGCGGTCCGCCGCAGAAGCCGCGAGCTGAGCCTGACCTCCGCATCGACGCTGGTCACCCTGGAACGGACCGGGCCGCGGCGGCTGACCGATCTGGCCGCAAGCGAAGGAGTGACCCAGCCGTCGATGACGGCGGTGGTGTCCCAACTGGAGGGCCTCGGCTTCGCCGAGCGGCGGGCCGACCCCGGCGACCGGCGGGTGGTGCTGGTCACCATCAGCCGGGCGGGACGGCAGCACCTGCGCGCGATGCGCCGCGCCGGCGCGTCGGTGTTCACGGCGCTGATCGGCAAGCTCACCGAGCAGGAGAGGGCGGCGCTTGCCGCCGCCCTGCCTGCGCTCCGCCGCCTGCTGGAACTGGCGGCGGAAAGCCCCGACGGCCCGCGCCTGCCGGATGCAACGCCTGGCCTGCGGGCGGGCCGCGTGCCGCAGGCCGGCGGGCCCGGGACATCCAGTTGACGTGGAGGTGATCGTATGGCCCCAGACACAGCTGCGATGCGCTCACAGGACTACCCCGGGCAGGCCGCTGGTGCCACGGCGCCGGTGATCGTGGTCGGGCTGGATGGCTCCCCAGCCGGTTGGGACGCGTTCTGCTGGGCGGCCGGGGCGGCCGCCCGCGGCCACGGCAGGCTCATCGCCGTGTACGCCACGCCCGCGGTGGAACCGCTCGCCGTACCGGACGTGCCGTTCGACTATGCCGCCGCCGAACAAGCATGGCGGGAGACAGCCGGGCAGCTGGCGGACGAAGCCGCGCAACGGGCCAGCGACGTCGGCGTGCCGCTGAGCTTCGTCCGGGAATCAGGCGACGTCGTCCGTGCCCTGACCAGCGTCGCACGCGCGGTGGGCGCCGATCTGGTAGTGGTCGGCAGGTCCGCGAAAATACTGGGCCGGCTCAGCCAGCCGGCGGCTCGTCTCCCGCGGGGATGCGCCAGTAACCGTGGTCGTGCCCTAACCGCGCTGCAGCCGATGACGCCAGGACTCAACTGCCGACGCGGGGCGGCGGGCCCGAACACGGGCCAGGTCACCTGCCGAGTTCCTGCACAGCAGACACCAGGGAATACCACCGTGGCGGTCCGTCGGCTGATGGCCCAGCGGCAAAGGCCAGCACGAGCATCCCCGGTCCCAGGGCCGGCAGCACCCGCCCGGCCAGTGCCGTTTCCGCGGTGGCAAACGAGCCCAGCGCCGGCGCGAAGAGGGCATGCGTGCCGCACTCGCCCACGCCGACCAGGCGCACCTGCGGGAACGCCCCTCCTCCCGCACGGCGCGCGCTGCCCGGCCGGCCGAACCGGTCCTCGTTCTCGGCCGTGTCGGGCACATCCAGCGTGGCGCCGTCGATGGCGACCAGCCGCAGCCCCCGATACCAGGCACCGCAGGTCGCTGGTGTCGCCAGCGGGCGGACCACCGCCTCAAACAAGGCGCGCAACGGCCCCGGCCCCAGCCGGGCCCGGGCCTGTCGAATCAAAGCCAATGAACAGCAGCTCGCGCGGGGACGCGCAGCACCGTGCGCCTCATCTAGTGTCTGTTGCTGATGTGTCTTACTCTCCAGACCATGCGAGTTGCCTACAACAAGCTAATTCGAGACCGCATCCCAGAGATCATCAACGAAGACGGGCACCGCGCAGTCATCCATGTCCTGGACAAGGACAGCTACCAGGCAGCGCTCCGCGCCAAGTTGTTGGAGGAGGCACAGGAAGCCTCCTCGGCCCCGCCACATGCCCTCGCGGCTGAACTAGCCGACGTCCTGGAGGTACTCCGAGCCCTGGTGGCTGCGACCGGTATGCAGTGGGGTGAACTGCTCGCACTGGCAGCAGACAAGCGCGCCAAGCGGGGTGGCTATGAGGAACGTCTATTCCTTGAATACGTAGAGAAAGGAGGTTCGCTTTAGCGATGTTGACCCGACGCCGCCACAACGAACGAAATCCGGACCCGTCGGCGCCCCTAGGGAGTTCGCTTCAGCAGGCACCTGCGCCAGGAACGGCCTTGATAGTTTCGACCATTTGCAGCGCTCGGGCCTGCTCACCGTTCCTGCGAACGATCGCACCGCTCTGGGATACACAACTTACCCACACCCTTTCAAACAAACCGCATGACTGGATCTTACGCGCCGCTTCTCGCGCCGCTAGTTCAGCACGGGCAAACCCAAAGAAGACCGGTCCCCATGATGACATGGACACCCCGCCTAGGCCGGACGCCTCAAATTCACTTATTATCTTCTCGCCCCTGATCCCTCTGAAAGCAACTTCACGGGCCTTGAAACCCGTAGCGCGAAGAGCGGAGACGGCAGCACAAAATGCCTCAAAGTCCTGCTCTTTACTGGCTGGCATTAGCCCCAGAAGAACATTCCGACAACTCTCCAGAGACTCCGTCCAGGGAATAGGCGTGTGCCGTCTAAAGAGATCTCCCTCTTCGGCTCCGCTCACCAGCGCCATATCCTTGGCCAAGCCCACCACGACCCACCAAGGAATTTTCTCATGAAAGATCAAAGGAGCTAGCTTAGGATCCTTGACTTGGCTAGACGGCGCAACTGTTAGCTTCTCATCACGCGGATGGCCAGCATCCACGATCAGTCCTCCATGCCAGAACCCCCAGCTACCAATCCCCGAAGTTCCCCCGCGACCCAGCCGTGGCGCAAGAGTCGCTGGATCGACTGGGAGGTTGCTGGCCAGGCAGATTGTAGTACCAATTCCGAGACGTAGCTGAGTACGCCAGCCTAGGCCGACATGTGCCGGAATATGCGATTCGATGGTTATAGCCATTTTGGGCTTAGTGATTCGGAGAAGGCTCAGGCAGTACTCCACCTCTTCAAGCATCTCCGAGGGCGTGACAGCAAACCTGGCATCGGCCTGCAAGCTCACTGTAATCGCTGGAACGTCGATCATGACGCCGGCTCCGCCATCCATGCGTCGCCCTCGAGAGGAGAGATTGAGCAAGCCAAAGTGCAAGCGGCTCGGAGTGGTCAGCGCAAGGTGAACGTCGGTCATCGCCGACTCTGTATTAGAGTGCAAGCCCGGTTGAATATCTAGACTCCCGCCAACATTTTTCGAAGTGCCGTAGCTGAACCGTGTAGTGCGGCATGCTATCACGGCTTTCATAAACCTCGTAGAAGCGGCTTGAGGCTCCCAACGGAGTGCTTACCCTTGGTCGAACGTATATGACATCTTGTACGCGAAATAGCGTTACTGGCTGGTATCTTTCGAAAAACCTTAGCTCAAGCCTGACCTGTTCGTTCTGCCACGTCAGACTCCCTCCCTCCACTGTTGCGCCGCCAAGCGAATCTATAGTTCGAGTGATATCTGCCTTTGTAGCCTGAAGGTTCCGAGCTTCCAGATTACATATTTCCTCGAAAACCGGACTATCTGGATTCTGTAGCAGCAGACGTATATATGTGTTATGGCGGCGAGATAGCAGCCATTCTAGCTGATCGTCAAGAAATCGATAAAGCTTCAGGCCAAGCACGTCGACGTGGACTAACGTATCGCCAAGCGCGAACCTAGCGTATTCTATCCGGAACCTTTGGCCGATTTCAGTATCCGACACACACCTAGCGTTAGCTTCACTGGTAAGGCGCACCGATCTCGCGCTGCTAATAACGAACTCTTCGATTTTCGACTGAAAGACGTCGAAGCTCTTGTTAAGCTCCGCTTGGATACCACTTACCTGTTCCCTGAGCCTTCGTTCTGCTGAATCATCTATGTACCGTAGAAGGCCGAAGCCAATGCTGGCAACCCCACCGGCCAATAGCGAGTCTCCGATGGCGGCCATCGTTGATGACTGTGAGCCCTTGCCCGGATGCGATAGGACCAGCACTAATCCGACAAGCGCGACGATGAGCGCGACAAGGAAATAGATTATCGTGCTCAGCGAGTGCTCTTCGGTAGGATCCCTCACGTTAGTTGAGTCGAATTCAGGAGCACTTCGCAGATCTGTGAACTCTTTATCTCGAGATCATCGCTTGCATCTATAATAAGTTCGCAGTGCTGGATAAGCTTATCAGTCTCCCAGTGAGTCTCTCGCCATTCCCTCTCATCCCAGGTGTCCGAAAATTTGAGATGGCGGTGATTCCATTGCCGACGTCGATACTTTGTCGTCGCCTTCAAGCCAACGGTAAGCGGATTCTGGAGGTTTGCGAGGAGATAGTCGAACTCCACTGCTGTGCGGGCCCCGACAAATATACACCGATTGCTTTGGCCACCAGCTCGGTGGATGGCCGCTACAGCCAGATATATGGGATTCTCAGCCAGCAGGTCGTGGGCCACCCCCACGAGGTTACGCAGGCCGCGGTCGCGTGCGGCCTTCCGAACGCCAGTACCGAGCTCGAAGACCCGGGCGTTCGCGGCTGCAGCGACAGCCCGTGCCAAAGTTGACTTGCCTGAACTGTGCCGCCCAACAATAACGACCGGCCGACTGATGCAAGGAGTCACCCGTGTCATGGTAGAGGCTCCAGCCGACACTTCGCGGGTCCTACGACGGAATGCTTTGTCACCCTGCCGCTTCGCAGACCCGGGGGCACTCACGAGCGCGGGGCCTTGACCTGAGGCTTCCGGCAGTGCGTACGCGGTCCTAAGACCGAGCACATCAACAACCGGTTCGGTCTGCGCGCACCCCGTCATCTGAGGCTCCTCCCGGGATCACACCCCGCATGCACGCAACAGCCGCTTGTTGGTGACCGCGGATTGCCTGGCGGCGAAATGACTGCCGAGCAGACCCTGCATCTAAGCTAGTGGCGCTTGCTGACGGTCTTTGGTTGTCACATGACTGTGGCTCCGCATGTTCAGACGTTTGCGCAGGCCACTGCCCCGCAGGATAGCTGGTTTGCCCAATACTTACAGCGCGGGCCCCCCGCCAGCGTTTGCTCGGCGGGGAGCCCGCTAGGGCTTAGCGGCTGAGCAGGATGTCGATGGCTTGGGTGATGGCCGGGAGGAACTCCTCGTGTGCCAGGCCGGGGGGCTGGTGGGAGACAGCCCAGGTCACCACTGTGTCTTGGAGTGCGGCGCGGGACATGGCTGCCCTGGCGCTTGCGGATGCGGCATCCTTCTCGGCCTCGGCGCTGAAGCTTTCGAGTTGTCGGGCCGTGTGTTCTGCGTCCGCGAGCGGCTTCGTCTTGCGGTGCTTGAGCACCACGTAGCCAACCGCTACGAGTGCGGCCGAGGTGGCGGTCAGGGCCACTGCCTGCAGAGCCGAGGACCAGGGATCGCCGCCGCTGGTGACTTGCAAGTAGTCGAACCGCAAGATGAACATGGCGGTGAACGCCGCGGTGAGGGTGGCCTGCAGGATCCGCAGGGGGACCGGCCGACCCTTGGCGGCAAATAGGTCAAGCAGCCACATGGCCCCACCGAGGGCAGTGCACAGCAGGACCGTCAGGACGACCGTTGAATTCTGGTCTAGCCCGAAGGCTTCGGCGGTCCAGTAGGCCGGCAATGCGTCGAGCAGCGCCAGGCCGATCGCCACCGAGGTGCCCACCCCCCGTGGGATGCGCAAGTGACGGCTGGCCTTACGCCGTTCGGCGTCAGCCCGTGCCCGGGCGGCCGTTGCCTGCTGACCGGTTTCCTCCGCATCTGCTGCGATCCGTTCCGCTTGGGCTTGGTCGTGCCGTGCTTCGTGGAACTGGTCCTTGGCCAGGCGCGAGGTGGTGAACAGCCTGCCGATGGCCCGAAGCGCGTAGGAGACAGGCGACTCGCCGGGCTGTGGGCCGGAGGGCTTTTCAGGTTCTCCGGGACCTCCGGGACCCATGAGTGAATGGATCGTCATGTTGACGCGCCTCCTTTCTCATCCACCTTGGTAGGGGGAACGCTGGCGGGTTGGTAGGGGGAACGCTGGCGGGCCGAGGTGAATCCGGCCAGCGCCAGGGCAGCCGTCTGGGGGTGGGCGGTAGACGTGTTCTTGGGCCAAACTGTCACCCATGGGGGCGTATCGCGGCGCTGATCGTTACGTGGGGTGGCTCTACAAGCAGGTGTCGTCCCGGCCGGACCTGACGCTGCTCACGCGCGTGGCCGGTGTTGTGGCCGGGCTGGAGCACCGCCCCGCGGATCTGACCGCGACTGTCCACGACGGGCTTGCCCTTGCAATGGCCGCCCTGAGCAGTAGGAGGTTGGACCTTGCAACCGCCGTCGCCCGGCTGAACCCGCGGTCACCGGTGCTCGCCGCGGCTGTGCACGATGCTTCGTTTCGGCGGCCCGTCTGCGCAGCGCTTGCCGCCCATCTCGAAGATGCGGGTGTGCTGGCGGCGTACCTGGCGCTGATGAGGGATCCAGACCCGCTGGTGGTGATAGATGCGCTTGCAGGGCTAGAGGTGTTCCGCAGCCTGCGGCACGGCGGAGCTGCCCGTACCAGGGCCTCAACACGGCCGCTGCCACAGGCGCTTCTTTCGCAGCTGGTCGATCTGTTCGGGCATGACGATGCTGGGGTGGTGGCCGGCGCGTTGCGGGCGTTGGAAGGACGGCAGCTGCCGGGCGACTTGCTGGCCCGCATCGTGGAGTTGCTTGGGCACGGTGATGCCCAGGTCGCTGTTGGTGCGAAGATCGTGCTCGATGGCCGTGACTTGCCCGGCGACCTGCTGGACAGCATCGCTGGCCTGCTCAGCCACGGTGAGAAGGCGGTCGCGGCCAGCGCGCGCCTCCTGCTCAGCAGCCGGGATCTGCCTGAGCCGGTGCTGAAGCGTTTGGTGGGGCTGCTGGCCGAGCCGCGTACCTCGGCCGCGGAACATGCCGCCGCCTTGCTGGAAGCCCAGGACATGCCCGACGAGTTGCTGACCCAGGTGGTCAGCTTGCTGGAGCACGCCGACCCGCTGGTTGTCTTGCACGCGTTGGGCGTTCTTCAAAGCCGTGACCTCGACGATGACGTCCTCAGCCGGGTGGTGGTGCTGCTTGGGCACGGAGATGACCTGGTCGTGGAGAGCGTCCTGAGCGTGCTGGAGGGCCAGGACCTGGATGAGGAGATCCTCAGCCGGATCATCGCCCTGCTCGATCACAGCGAACCGTCAGTCGTCGCCGGGGCCCTTGGCCTCCTCCAGGACCGGGTACTTCCCGATGAGTTGATGTTCCAGATCGTTGGCCTGCTGGAACATGAGCACCCAGTGGTCGCCAGCGCAGCCGGGACGGTGCTGGCAGGCGCCGAGCTGTCCCCCGTTGTCTACACCCAAGTTGTTGAAGGGCTAGACCATGACAGCCCGCAGATGATCGCGGGTGCGCTGCGTGCCTTGCGGACCAGGCATCTTCCGGACGATCTCCGTGGCCGTGTCATCAGCCTGCTGGAGCATGAGGACGCCGCCGTGGTCGGGCATGTGCTGCATGTGTTGGCAGACCGGAATGTTCCCGACAGCGTGGCAGCGGCGATGATCGGCTCGCTGGAACGGCACGATCAAGCGGTCGTGGATGGTGCCCATGCGGCCTTGCGGGGGCGGCAACTAGCTGGTGATGTCCTCCAACGGATCGGTGGGCTGTTGGGCGGCGGGCGCCCGGCAGTCGTGGTGAGCACGCTGGAAGTCCTCCGCGGAAGGGACCTCCCCGAGGCAGTGCTGGCCCGGGTGGTCGGGTTGCTTGACCATGCGGATAAGGAAGTCGTGCGCGCGGCCCTCGCGGTGCTGGCTGACCGGCCTGTGCCAGACCCACTTATCAACCAGGGCGTGTCTCGCTTGCTAGCGTCAGAGAACGCTGACGGCAGGCTCCTGACCCAGTTCCTGCATGGGCGCGGCGTGATGCCCGGCGAGGCCGCTGCGTCCGTTAACACTTGGATTGCCGATGACCCAGTGACCCGCTGGCCCATCGCCGGCGAGCTGGAATGGCCAGAGCAGTTCGCCGGTGACCTTGCTCTTCGCATCCGGGCACTGGCCGCTGCCCGGGCCGTGGCAGACACCAACGCTTTTGGTGGGCTGGTGGCCGGCGCGGCCGCGCGCTGGCTGGCCGGGGCCTGGGACTTGGGTTGGGCCGATGCCGCGCGGGCCGAGCTGGCGGAGGCCCGCTACCGCCTATCAGGCGCCCCGAATGGCCTATCCCTACCAGGCGGATGAGCGGTACCACGGCGGGTGGTACCTGGGCCGGAGTGCGCACCAGCGCGGCCAGGCCGCTTCCCGGTCGACCGGTTCCAGCAGGATGGGAGGGCGCATGAACCCCGTTCTGTTTGGTGAGGAGCTCGATTCGTGGGCGGAGGTCATGGAAGCCGTAGCAGCGGCGCTGGCTGACCACCCGCTGACCGCGGGAAAACTGCTGTCGCAGCCGGATTCGCTGCTGGCGGCGGTCGCCGGGAACACCCCGCCGATGCTGCGCGAGTGGCAACGGCACCGGGCCGGGGACCCCACTGCCGGCGAAGGCGAAGCCGACTGGAGAATCTATCAAAATGACCTGCCAGTCCGTCTGCTGGCCAGCGGCATTATCCAGGCCGCTGTGGGGGCAGTGACTGCTTGCCGCGGCTGCCCGCTGGCTGGCCCACCGGTATCCAGCAGAGGGCCGGATGCCAGGGTGGTGGCGGTCGTCGCGGTCTGCGCCCTGTCCACCTTGGGGCTGGAGGTGACCGGCGAGGACGCGCTCGTGGCGCAGGTCCGTGACCGGATACCACAGTTCAGCACATCCGGCTGGGTGGAGGCGCTTGGTTCGCTGTCCGCTCGGACACAGGAGCTGTACACCCTGCTGCGGGCGGCCAGGGACCGGCGCAGCCAGCCGTGGCCGCATGTAACTGTGGACGACCGCATCCTTACCGAAGCCGCTGCCGCGGCGGTGGTGGGCGGGGCTGCTGCGGCCAGTGGGATCCCGCCCGAGCAATGGCTGTTTGCGTTCCACCTGTTCTGCCGGCTGGCGGTGAGTGCCGCCGAAAGCGCGCTCAGCACGATCGAACAGTGGTTGGGCGTCGGCTTCCAGCCTGCGCCACACACCACCGAGCGGCGGGCCAGCCTCGCCGCGCTGGCGGCTGGGCAAGCCGCCAGCCTGTGGCAGGGTTGCGCCTGCAAGGCCGTGACCGAACCGGGTGACCTGGGCTTTGAGCCGCGTGGGTCCTGCCGGCAGCCCGACCATGATCTCAGGTCCTGGCAGCCTGGCCAGCCCAAGCCGGGGAGCCGGAAAGGCTCCCGCTACGCCAGCACCCTGTGGGGCTGGCTGCGCCGCTCGCTGGGCGGAGGCGGGCGCCCGGGCGGCGCGACAGAGGCTGGCCGGCCCCGGCTGCAAACCAACGACGTGGCCGGCAGCGTGCTGGCTAGGCAATGGCTGTCGACCGACCGGGGATTCGGTGGCCCGGGCCTGGTGTATGACCGGATCTTGCCCGAGTACTGTCTGCGGTGCGAACGCAAGGTGCAGCTCGTGAGCCGACCCACCAGCAGGGGGCACATCCAGGTTGAACGGGCCTGTTGCCCCGACCCGGAGCGGGTCTATCGCAGCGACTTCGCCGAGCGTGACGGCAAGCTCCAGCTCCGGCCCAAGCTTGGCCTGGTGGTCGTGTGGCCGGACGCGCCGCGAGGCGGCGCACTGGGCGAGACCACCGGCCACGCGGGGTATCGCAGCACCCATGAACTAGGGTCGCTGTGGCTGTGCCGGACCTCGGGCCGTTACTCCCTCGCCCGGCTCTACTGCCCGGCGTGTGGCCCAGCCTCCGAACGTGACCACCAGCAGGTGAGCCACGGCTACGTGCTGCTGCCGCTCGGGGATGCCTGGCAGGACCTGCTTGAGACAGCCCAGCCCGCCGACACCGGTACACAACCCGCTGTGTGGCATACCGTCAGCGTGGAGGAACTGCGGTCTCTGGAGCAGGTGGTGGCGGCAGTGCAGCCGGGGACCCGGCCCGTGTTCACGACGGCAGCCGATGTATGGACAGTTGCTAAGAACTGGTCTAAAGCAGATATTGAGCGTTTCCGCAACTTGGCCGGGCAGTCTGTCCTAGAGCTGTTCTTGCGCTGCAAGCAGATCGCTGCCGCAGGCAGCCAAGACCAAGCACCAATACATCACGGCAGCACCCGGAGTCAAGGTATGCCGGAAGGACCTGGAGGTGAGTTCGTTGACTGAGCTGACAGAGGAACTGCTGCGCCAGGCAGCAGTTTTCGTGGCCCAGGATGAAGGCTCCTCCGGGTACCTTAGCCGTTTCGCCGACGCCGTCATTGCAGACGCCGGGCTCGCCAGCCGGGCGCTCGACCGGGCGCTCACCGCCAGCGCCCGAGCGGGAAACGCGACAGTCCAAATCTGGCCTGGAGATTTGCGGGTAGTGGCAACCTCGGCCGGCGCCAGGCTCACCGCCTGTGCGCTGGCCGCACCGGGTGGCGGGCTGACTGCCTCGCTTCGCCTGCAAGACGCAGACCGTCACCCGGTCGCTGGTGTTGCCGTGCTCATCCACGGTCACGGCGGAAAGCGGGTGGCGGTCACCAATACCGCTGGCTGGGTGAACCTGGCCGAGGTGGGTGACACCGTGCGCATCGAGCTTGGCCGGGCTGGTCAGGAACAGCCGTGGGACAACGACGGACGCGCCGACGGTGACCCCGTCATCACTCTGCCCCGAATCCCCCGCGGGGAGTACGAGTTGGCAGCCGCACCCACCCGCCAAGACCGGCGATCAGGCGCAGACAGGTGGCGGGTCACGGCCGGGCAGGTCGACTTCCTCTGCCAGGAACGCAGCGGCGGGTACGACCTCACCCTGCTGCTTGAAGGAGTGCCCGCCGATTTCGCTGGCTACTCCACGGCCGGTGCGTTCGGAGTCCGCTTCACCGCCTGGGGCCATGATGAGTGCTGCCGCGACTGGATCGTGCCGCTGGCTCCGCGGCCGCTTGGGCTGGGCGGATCCCTCTATGGCACCAACGTGGACCGGCTTGACCGGGAAAGCGTCCGCCTCGCCCCCACGGTGGAACTCCTCAGCCTCGCCGACAACAACCTCACGGAGGTGGTAGGCCGCAGTGTGCGGCACTCCGACGCCGGCGGCGCATGGGCAGCACTGCACCGGCGGCTAGAGCCCGGGCCGCTCCACACCCTGATCGGTAAAGCCCTCACCGAGCGCGAGAATGCCCTGTGAACGGTAGCGATCTCCGCTACCAGCCCGACGAATGGGCACATGATCTTGATCAGTGGTGGGTGCCGCTGGCTGGCCTGGCGGCCCAGGCCGACTGCACCTCGAGCGAATGGCTGTCAGTTCTGGGGGTTGAAGAGTTCTTCGATAAGCGCCTGCTAGCTCAGCCCCGCGTCCTGACCCCCTGGCTGTGCCTGACGGCCGCCACCGTGGCGGCAGCGGCGGCGCGCAGCTGGGCACAGATCGACGATGGTCGGCAAGCGCCAGATGGCACAGGGCGGGACGTTGCGGAGCTGGCGGCATCCGCCCTCAGCTTGGCGGTGGTTCTTCAACGGCACCGGTGGAGTGGCCACGGCCTCGGCGAAGGCATCACATCCACACCCGAACTCATCGAGTCCGGCAAAGCTGCACTCAGCTTTCACGGCCACACCGCTGCCGCTAGCAACGAGCCGATCGCAGTGCACCTGGTGGCAGGCTGGCTATCCTGCAGCGGCGCCGAAATCCCTGCTGCGGGACCAGTGCACAACGCTGCCATCGTCCTGCCTGAACCCGAAAGCAGCGCGGTTGAGCGCGCCCGCAACGACCCCGGGCAGCGTGCGATCGCGGCGCTCGCAAATGCCCTGGGTGGAGGCCCGCTCACGTGGGCAACAGCCCACCTGGCCGAACGCCTCGCGGCCGCGACCCTAGACCCGCGCCCAGAGCTGCAGCGCCCAGACGATCCACCAGCCCAGGCCTGGGCCAACGTTCTGCTCGCAGCTAAGCAGGGGCATGTAGGCCGGTTTGAGGCACGACGGCAGAGCTCATTGCTGGCGGTGCCGCCCGCCACCCCCGTACCGGATTTGGCACGGATGGCCTTCCTGCACGCCAGCGACGATTTCGTCAGCTCGATTGCGGACGCCTTCACCGCCGCCGACACGGTGACCTCGCTCGGCCGCCCCGGCCAGCTCATCACGTGGAGCTTGCAGCTCCGCGGCGGCCAGCACCCTGTGGCCGAGCGTTCGGTGTCAGGTCCTTCCGCTGGCCTTGGCGCCTATGTGACCTTCCGCTCCTTGGCGCAGCTTGGCCTGTTCCCCGACAGAGAGGCTGCGTTTACCGGCCAAGTTTCACCACGCGGGCAGCTTCGCGCGGTGGGCAGCGCGAGCGACAAGGTAGCTGCTGCTGCCGGTCATCGAGTGTTGCTGGTCATCCACCCAAGCGACCAGCGATGGCAAGACCCGGCCGTGACCGTTGAACTCAGGGCGGCCGAGCGGGCCGAAGATGCCCTGATCGCGGTGACGCAGCAACTGCGAGGGCTTCGCAGTTACCTCGAGGCGGCATGCCAACTGGTGGCACCCGAGCCTTGGCTGCAGGCCTGGCTGGACAACCAAGGAGGCACCGGCCACAGCATGCCGCTGCTCACCATGATGTGCCGCCACCTGTCGCCGCCACACGACGCGGCGACCGGCCGCAACGTGCCTGTCCCGGCCGAGACGCCGCCGGGCGCCGCAGCACGCCGACCCAAGCCATCGCCAGGCGGGCAGGGTGAGAACGAGCCGGTAGTCCCGCCTTGTCCCGCGCATCTGCTGGCATGTTCCTACCCGGACTACTCGTTCGCGATCAGCGCCGACCCTGGCGGCGGAAGCACGATGACTGCCAAGCGAATAACGGCAGAGGCGGCCCGGCGAGCACTTGACCGCCTGCGTTCCCCCGGGTGGGAGGAGCCTCAGGCGAGCATCACCCTGCCGCTTTATCTCCCTCTGGGGAACCTCCCTGCGACCTGGGATGAGCTCGTACGGATCAGCGTGGATGCGCTTCCGGCAACGGGTGAGCCCAGCCTCGATGTCGCCGCAGCGCTGGCGGGCGCGCTGCGGGCCGGGCACCCCCACAGGTGCCGGGCGCTGGTGGTGATAGATGGCAGCGACCGCAGCCCCCGGAACAGCAGCCAGGGACAGGGCCGGGAGCGGGGTTTCATCGCCCTCGTAACGGGAACCGGTGAGACGCGCCGGGCAACCCAGCCTTGGTGGGGCTGGCGGCCAGCGCGTCCGGCGCAGGTTGTGCTGTGCGGCCGTACCGGAAGCCCTTTCCACCTAAACGCCACCGAGGCACTCCGCCTCGAGCGGCTAGGCACCACCGTGACGATGGTGCTTGACCCCCTGACCGGTGACGAGATTGACCGTTTCACCGCGTCCTTGCCTCGCGGCCCGCGTCCACTCGCTGGGGCTGTCAGGGACCTGGCGGCCAACCCGCTCTTGCTCACCCTCAGCGTGATAGCGGGCGGCCGCGACCTCAGGGGATCTGATCAGGCCAGCTCAGCCGACCTGTTCGACCGCGGCATCACCGTCTTGCTGGGCAAGGCCGACCAGGACCGCCGCTTCCTGGCGGAGATCGCCTTCCGTGCCGCAGTGGCACGTGGCGTCCCAGCAGGGGTTTTCACCCTCAGCGACCTAGCGGACCCAGAAGCCAAGCAAGCCGTGGCGGCAGCGCTCGCCGTCGGTGACGCGGAGCGCGCCTGGGCGATGGCGCTGAGCCAGGACGAACGAAACGCCTTCGAGCGGGCGGCAAACGACTCGCATCTGCTGACCGCATCCGGTAACGGCTGGCGCCTCTTCCACGACCGGGCCTTTGCGTTCCTGGTCGCCGACCGGATCGCCCGGCGCGCCGCCGAAGACGACGCACCCGACGACGAGGCGTTCGGGATTCTGACACCCCACCTTGGCGATCCACCGTGGGGGGACGTGATCGAGGCTGTCGGCCGCCTCCTTGAACTACATGCCCCAGCGGCCCCCGGGCGCCCATGACCCTCAACCTGTGGGAGTGGCAACCCGCCGTGCGGCGTCCACGCACCTGGCCAGCCAGTCCTCGCTGACCGCCGCCCCAGGATGGGCGAGTTGGCACTCCTCCACCACGAGAGACTCCCACGCATTCATGGCGGCCCGGGCAGCCGCCTCGTCGGAAGCCACCTGCTCAAGCATGGCCTGGCGGTAACGGGCAGCATGGGCGCTCGCCCGGCGCAGCCGCCAGCAGTGCCAGCTCTCCGCATGCTCCAGCAGGCACACGCCCGCCGCCACTGCAGCGGCCACTGCCAGCACAAGTGTGACAGCCCCGCTTGCACGCAACAGCAGCGGACCCGGCCAGGTCACGACCGCGCACCCGACCAGGCCCGCAAGGATGAACCCGCCGACCAGGCCCGCACGGCGATGGCCCATGCTCACCTGCCAGGCCACCACGCCAGCGAGGATCGCCGCGACAGCCCCGAACACTATCCGCTCGACCCATGGGAGGCTCCACGCCACCAGCCCACCGGCCATCCCGCACACGGCGAGCAGCACGGCCAGGCAGGCCGCCGCCGGCATGAAGCGAAAGCGCCGCACCCCGCGCGGATCGGCCTTGCGGCGTGCCAACTCGTAGCCAAGCTCCTCCTCCCGTGCCCGGCGGCACGCCGCCACGGCCTGCCGGGCTGAACTACGAGCGACTACCCACCAGTGCCGGGCCTCCGCAAGCAGGCCCGGGGCGTACGGATGCGACGCGAGGAGCCGCCGCAGGGCCAAGTCAGGACCTGGCGCCTCACCGTCTTCACGCTCGACTGCCCCTGGCAGGGCGATCAGATGGCGCTGAACACGATCTGACATGACTGCTTCCTTCACCGTTTAACCCGGCTCCGGCCGGGCCGCGACTGGGGACTACAACCCGTCGGTAGGGACAGCACGCACGCCGCCCTGGCAAGGCCCCGGAACGGGGAGCACGGGCAGCCGCTCTCCCTACCGGAAGCCATGAACCGAACGGCGCGAGCTCCCGGTGGGAGGAACACATGTTTATCGGGAAGGCCAAACTGCTCGTCCTCGTGGCAGGGCTGTCACTGATCGCACTGATCGCGACCGCCTGCACCAGCCCGCACAAAGACCCACCGGTGCAACTGCGCTCTACCGCTCCGGCGGCCCTGGTGATCGCGACCGGCCAGCCCCACGCCGATCTCCTGGCGATCACGGCGCTGGTGACCGGTGCCGTCTGCCCCCGCGAGCACCTAGAGATCGTGGTCCCGAACTTTAACGCTGGGTCGGCGCTCTACGTCTCACGCGCACCCGCCACGTCGGTCATGCCTGGCCCCGTTCCGCCCAAGAAGTCAGGCCCCGGTCCCACTCAATACCAACGGAAGATCTACACGCGCGCGCTTGGACAGTATGACGCCAAACTCCGCGCGGACCGCCATCAGCTAGAGCAAGAATTCAGCGCGCACTTCCGGGCCTGGGCCGCCACCGTCATCACCGCCGTCGCAGGTGCACCAGCCACCAGCACCGGCCCACGGCTGGCGGCAGCCTTGTCGGATGGCAGCGCCTACTTCGCCAGCCTCAACCAGTCCGGGGTGCACTTGGGCCAGCACAAAGTCACCGTGATCTTCACCACCGGCACCATCCCCGGCCGGGTGCCGCTGCTCCGGACAGGAAGCGTGCACGGCGGAACCGTTATCATCGTCAACTTCAAGGCCGGTCAAATACGCAGGGCCGCTTGGCGGTACGCCCTTCTCAGGGCCGGAGCAACCAGCGTCCATATCCTCGCCCCTGCGGCCATCGGCGAACTTCCAGGAATCGTGCGCCAAGCCCTCGGCGGGTGCAACTATTAAACCCTGAGTGTGTGTGATCAGACCCCGACCGTCGGCAGGTTCCACGCCATGTCCCGGTCGGTGCTGGAGTTCGTTACTGCCCAGCGCACCGGCGGAGAAGGCCGTCGGCAGGTAGCAGGACCAGGTGCAGCCGGGGTGTCGGGCGTGTTGGGGCTCAGGGGCCGCTGTCGTGCCTGACAGAGGCCAGGTTCGGCAGCGCCTGGGGAGTGCTCGGGTCAGCCAGGTCGTGCCTGAAACCGCGGTGGAGTACGCGCGGACCCGGGAGCAGTCGATCGGCAGCTTCCAGCTCACCCAGGGCAAGCTCGCCTGGATACTCGCCATTGGACCAAGGCGCAACTGCTCGCCTTGCACCTGGGGCGGCTTAACTTAAGGAGGCGGGCCCGCTCACCCCAGAACAGGTCAGCTTCGCGAAGGTGGCCAGCGTACGGACGCGATCGACATAGGCAGGCGCGGAGGATCCTCGGCGCGAACGGGATCACGCTGGAGTACCCGGTGATCCGCCACGCCAACAAAGCTGGAGTCCGTGCTCACCTACGAGGCACCGAGGAGATCCACGCACTCACGCTCGGCCACGCCCCTGACCGGAATCCCGGCCTACCGCTGAGCCGTGCGCGTCGTGGCACCGACCCTGGACGACGATCGCGACGGGCCCAGCCCACGGTCGGAACCAAATCCTAATTCCTACCGTTGTCACCAGACGCGGATACATTAGGTCGGCTACAGGGGGTAGAAGATGTTCAACGCCGACGTGGGCCGGGGCACGCATCCGCGCCCCGGAGCCTTTTCCCAGCAGGTCCGCCTCACCTCTAGTAGGGTGTGAGTGCAGTGGGTGGGGCGGGTACAGCCCGGGGCGGGCGCATAGCACGCAGTAATCGCAAAGCTCGCAGACGCATTTAAAGCCACATCAGAGTAGGCGATGAGACAAGGCCTCTCAGAGTCGACGCCGAGACGAGGTTCCTTCAGGTCACAGTGGGACCTCGTCAGCCGCACTGCACCCAGAGAAGCCAGATACTTTCAAGCCTCCGTGGCCCCATGGCTGGGGCAGCAATCGATCAGTGACTTCGCCCAATACCTCCAGGGCGCGCCGCGCAGCGAGTTGAAGGGCCTGCCGCAGCCTATCAAGCCTCTGGTCCTTGCCGAGTTCGCTCTTAACTTCCATGAGCGAGCAGGTACTCTCACGAAAGCCGTCCGGAGCAGCATTGATGACTACACCTCCGGCAGGCCGAGCATGCGCATCGCGCACCAGCCTAATTTTTTGCCCTCGCTCAACGTCACTGGCCAGGCAGCGGTCTGCGAGAGCATAGCGAAATTGCAGCCATCCAATCCCGTCCAGGTATTCCTCATCGTCGATTATGACCTGAACAACGACCGGCGCTACCGCCACGCGATGATACCCAGCCTCTCCTCGCACACCGGTTATGCTTCGCTCTGCGCGCCGCCGCTTCGTAAGGATGAAGCGGTCCTGATCTTTGGAGAGAAGAAGCCCAGCGAGAAGGACCTGCCACAGCTGATCCAGCCTCTTCATGATCATACCGCTCATGATCTGGCGATCATCCGCCAGGTGTGCGGCGTTACCGAGTCAAACAGGTATCGGCTAGCCGAGCGTCAAGCGATCATACGTGAACACCTGCTTTTCAGCCTCCGCAACGGAACGACCCTCGCGGACGTCAACTCGATTTTCCTGAGCCGGGTGGCGAACCTCCTGCTTGGCCTACCGACGATATTCGTGCCCGGTTCACTGGCACTTCGGGCGCTGACAGAGCATCTAGAGTATCTCTGGTCAATATCGGGGCTCTACAATCACGCCTGCCGGAAAGTGGCCGCAGAACTGGAAGGCATCGGGGTCATCATCAGTTCCAGCCTCGTCCTTGCCGAAAATGTCGCCCCCTTCTGGGTGGTCTGCGCGCACGACTCTTCGCGCATCGCCATGGGGTGGGCTGACTGGCAGCGTACGAAGGCGACCGGCACCTGCAGCCGGTGTCATACGTATGTCGAAGTGACATCCCGGAACATCGGCGACTTCCTCCACGGCCAGGAGAGGGCGAAGCTCATCCCGCGCGTGGTGTGGGATGACCTGCTCGACGGTTTCGCCTGGGGCCACATGGGCGGGTGCAGTTACCGTGGCGGGCTTGAGCACTACATGTTCACCACCGCCGTGGCGCAGCGCCTGGGTCTCACCCCGCTACCGGAATTTCTCTCCGAGTACAAACCACGCGGCCCGCTCAACGAATACGAGCATGCCGCCCAGCAGCTAGAGAAGCAACGCACCTCAAGCCGGGAGCAGCAGGCGGCCCGCAAGGCATGGAAGCTGGCACGCTCAGGAAGGGCAAGCGTCGCTTACTCACTGCTTTGGAAGCCAGACTTTAAAGACCTGGGACATTCCTTCCAAGGCACTCGCTAACCGTTACGGGCGCGCCAGTTCAGTGATCAATACCCGCAGCCTCTCGGTCGGGTCAGGGTGCTGCCAAATGGACTTTCCGACGACAACGCCCTGTGCGCCCGCCAGCACGCATTCCCTTGCCCACCTGCTGAGTGTCGCAGCACCTTCCGAGGCTGGTGCGCCCTGGGCGTAGAGGGGCAGAGGGCACCACTGCCTGACCTCTCTGATCACCGCCCCGTCGACTGCCGAGTACACGTTAACCATGTCAGCGCCCATCTCGTAGGCGATTCTGGCGGAGAAAGCCTGATGACTGTATCCGATCTCCTCAGTGTCCGTCGTGGCAAGGCACATTGCAGAAACCAACAGCGGCAGGCCCGCATTTTGGCAGGCAAGGACCGCCTGGGCAACTACCTTCAACGAGAGCAGTTCGGCCGGGCCGCCGAGCAGAAGATTCACGACGGCGGCGCGAGCGCCAAGTTGCTGGCACGCGTCTGCTCGGTAGAACAATTCCCATTCAGCCGACCTGGTCCAGTCTCCGCCCAAGACTGTACGGTTGCCGTCAAGTCTCACTATCGGATTTACCGACGGTTGAGGGTTTTCCCGGGAAAGCCGCTTTAGCACGCCGTAGTTGACAATGATTCCCGCAAGAGGCTGCGCAGCGAACTCTCGCAGCAGGGTGTCCATGCGGTCGAGGCCCGGAAGAAGCCCAAGCGGCGCATGGTCAAACGCCACGATAACGCTGGGACCGCCCGACTCCTTCACGTGCCCGCCTAGTGGCCCACGAGCAGCGAGAAGGCCAAGCCTAGCAGGGTCGAGATGACGGTGATCAAGATTCCCAGTATGGCAATCTGGTTAGCCGTCAGTTTTAGCGCGTACGAGGAGAGCTGTTCCCTCAGTTGATGCCCTTCGTCATGCGCTTCTGTGTAACTAGCCTCCAGCTGGCCTGTCCGCTCCTCAGCCTGGCGCAAGCGCTCCTCTAGGCTCGCGGTGTTAGCGCGCATAGCGGCAATCTGCGCTTCTAGTGAGCGCAGCTCTGCGTTGGCTATTTGTGATTCGGTCTGCAGACTCGATGCCTGTAGCGAGTACTGCGCTATGACGTCGCCCAGCTCCATGACAAACGACAGCGGCAAAGTCAGGGCAATGCTATCCGGGTGAGTGCGGGCGATCACCGCCGCCGCCATGAGCTTCGAGGAGAGCGCGGCCCGGTCGCGTTCAAACTTCCGCATGAACCATTCGGTTCCGCGCCTGGCGTTCTCGTTGAATGTCATTTCCGAAAGAGACACAAGCGCCAGGATCGCCTGCATCGTGCAGTAGGTCGTGATGTCCTGGTGGCCAGGACTCCAGCAGCCGTCCTCCGTCTGCTGCCGGGCCAGCCACGTGATCGCCCGTAGCGCCTTGTCCCGGTGCGGGGCGACAGACCCGAACGAGCGGAGCCCACTGATCACGCACGCGGTATGCCACTCCGCGGGCGCATACCGCAGATCATCGAGTCGGGGCGGCCTGAAGTAGCCCTCGTCCTCGTCGTAGGACTTCCAGACCGCCTCCAAGGCGATCGTGGCGTAACGACGGTCCTCGAAGCGGTTGAAGGCTTCCATCGAACTGCCGTAGAAGCCCGGGCCAAACCAGTAGGAGGCTCGGTCCGGCCAGTTTTGGTCTATGTTCGCCCGCAGGTAGGAAAGCCCGCGTTGCACATTCGGGTCGTCTCCACCGAGTCCCGAGAGGGCGAGGGCCTTGAGAACCTGGCAGGTGTCCCAGGCATCTTCCCCCCAGCTACCGTCGGGCCGCTGCTCTTCTTTCAGCCACGTAATAGCCCGCTGGATTCGCTCGATAGACATCAGAGTGGGCCGTGTCGTGGTTTCGTCCAGTCGATGACGCTTCTCCAGATGCCAGATCATATCAATCGTCTGGGCAGTGAAGCACGGTTTCATGTTCGGATAATCATCGGAACCCCATGAACCGTCTTGGTGCTGAGAATCAATGGCCTGGACAAAGATCGTCACATGTCGCTGAAGGCCATCCGATCCGCAGGCTGCGGCAAGTGCGCTGCGGCTGCGCAAGGCACGCTCTTCCAGCGCGAGGAGTTCGTCATCTGTTGTCTCGCGAGGCCCATCGTCAGGCACGCCAGCGACGGCAGCCGCCAATGATCACTCCCCGGGGGGGGCGGGCCCTGCCGGGGCCACGCCATATCGTTTGGATATGTGTATCACATGCGTTACTCTCCGCAAAGACCTCATTGATGGGCATCACGGCTCATGGTGACGTGAACTCACCCTTGGGGGCGGAGTGGCGAGGAGACTGAGTCGGCCAGGGATGGTGGCATCTGGTGATATCGCGCCGCTGCCCGCCTTGGTCAATGACCCGCCCAGGGTGCGTGACGACGGCCACGAGAAACTGGTTCTGGCTCACATTCGGGCTCTGGCGCGGATTCCGTGAGCGGTGCTATGCGGGGTGGAGGATGACGCGCTTGCGGAGGAGGGCGAAGCTGGCGCGGCCGTACATTTGCCTTTTGAGCATCTTGATCTTGGTGACGGTGCCCTCGACGGCGGCGGAACTGTAGGGGAGGGTGAGCCCGGCGGCGACGGCCTGCTGGTCACGGCGGATGCCGTTGGCGAAGGAGCGAAGTTCGGGCAGGTCGCTGGCCTCGGCCTGGGTGAGCCAGCCCTCTAGTTCGGGCTCGCCCTGGCGGTGGGTCATCATCTCGGCGGAGCTGCGCACGTGCCCGGCCAGGACGCCCAGGTGGGGGCAGCGGTCGAGGATGCCGGCGAGCTGGGCCTGCTCCTCATCGCCGAGGGCGGCGGGGCGGGTCAGCAGCCAGCGGGTGATCTGGCGGGTGGCCGGGACCACCGGGCCGGGGGGTGGCGCGGCGGTCATCGCGCGGAACGGCCGCACGTAGCGCTGCACCGCCTGCACGCTGCCCTGCCAGCCCTTGGCCTGCAGTTCGGCGTGCAGGGCCGCGGCGCTGGTGATTCCCTCGTTCCACCGCCGGCGCAGGTACGGCTTATAGTGGTCCAGCTTGGTCTGCCGGCTGGTGGCCTTGACCAGCAGTTCCTCGCCGCTGGCCGCGGCCGCGAACCGGTGCACCGTGCCGCGGGCCAGGCCCAGGATGCGGGCGGCTTCCCGCTCAGAATGCCCGGCGCCCAGCAGGCCATGGACGGCGGTGTGCCGGTCGCGGGTGCGGGCTACCAGGCGCCGGTCCCGGCCGCAGACATCACGCACCCCCTCGGGCTCGGCCAGCGCGGGGCGGGCCGGCCCGCCACTTTCGTCTCCGGGCGCGCTGGCCGGACGCGTCAGGCAGCCGTGGCTGCCTGAAAGAACCCGAACCCGGGCATTGGCTCCTTAACTACGGTGGCTACTCCCGCGAGACGGCGGACCGTTCACCCTGCCGGGCCGTTAGTCCCCACTAATGTCCCCACCGGGTCCGTTGTCGTGATGGGTTAGGCCTTTGACTTGGAGCCCCCTTACGGAATCGAACCGTAGACCTTCTCCTTACCATGGCTCTCTGGCGGCAGTCTGGGCGGGTCTCAACGAGGCCTAGCGGGGAATTGACCTGGGCATTTATGTCTAAGTGCGTCTTGATGAGTCTCGCTGTCTGCTGAGAATGGCCCCACTACTTGGCCCCACCTGGGTAGTCTCGTGTCATGGCCGCGCGGCGCGGATGGGGCGAGGACTCGATCCACTTCGAGCACCGGGGCGGTCCGTGCCGCGATCCGGAACGGCACAACGGCTGCCCCGGCATCTGGCGCGGGGCCGTGTCGCTCGGATACACCCCGAACGGCCAGCGGCGGATCCGGAGGAAGGTCGCCGGGAAGACCAAGACCGCGGTCAAGGACAAGCTGAAGGCCCTGCACGCCGACGTGGACATGGGGATCACCCCGAAAGCTGGCTACTCCGCCTACACCGTACGCCAAGCAGCAGAAGACTGGCTGAGGGAAGGCCTCGAAGGCCGTTCGGCTAAGAGGCCGCGCGGATAGGTGAGTGGTCACGGTCGTCGTGCCGGGCGGCCGTCCCAGCGGTGAGTGGTCCATGCCTGGCGGATCAGGCTGCGGACGGTGATGATGGCGTCGGCGAGGTCGA
>Ga0070698_100001962_pt1 | contig 22858 bp, 22 predicted proteins | sample KBSK1502metaG_FD_65477 | JGI IMG/M metagenome (GOLD analysis project Ga0070698, IMG submission 65477) | Corn, switchgrass and miscanthus rhizosphere microbial communities from Kellogg Biological Station, Michigan, USA - KBS K1-50-2 metaG | ecosystem: Host-associated > Plants > Roots >...
CGGATCTACCCATTTCAGGTTCGCTTACCAGCCGCGGCAACTGGCATGCGGCAGGACTCCAAGGCCCAGGCAGAGCAAGTCAGGTCGATCGCTGTGGAACGCCTGGGGGAGCGCATCGGGTTGGTTCCCGCAGCGATCATGCTCAACATCGACGAAGTGCTGCGATTGCATCTCGCCTCGTAAGCTGATCGATCCTTGGGCCCTCACCGGGATCGTGAGCTGGGACGGCCGAGTAGAACGCGTGTCTGACTCCGGCCTCGTTCCTTATGGTGACTCCCTGGGGAACCAGCCTGGCCACCCGGGTGGACATGTTCGCTGCCCGGCCCGCCGCCATCGCGGACCAGAACATTCCCAGTGACGGACTGAGCCGCTCTACCCGGCACTCCCTCCCGGGGTGAAGAATACGCCAAATGGCCAATTGACGGTGCTGCCAGCGGAGGCCGAGACTCGGTACGCCAGGTAGTCGCTGGCCTAACAATCCGCAACTGCTCGGAGTTCAGGAGGTAGTCGAGATGGTGAGCACATCGCGGCGTCGTCACGCGCCTGCGCTGGCCAAGTGGACGCTGGCCCTCGCCGCTGCCCTCGTAGGGAGCACGATGATCGGCTCCTCGGCGATGCGTATCGTATCCGCACAGGGCCCTATTAAGGAATATGCGCTTCCCGCCGGAAACCCAATTGGGATCACGACTGGTTCAGACGGTAACGTCTGGTTTACGACTTCGGACGCCGAACTGGGTCGGATCACTCGGTCGGGCGAGATTGTCGAATTCACTATCCCTCAGACTCCCCCCTGCACGACGAACTGCCCTGCCCATGCTGTACCCTGCGCTCCCGATTGTTTGCCACAGGGTCGGGAGATCACGACCGGTCCCGATGGCAACCTCTGGTTCACACAGCCATTCAGTGACTATGTGGCGAGGGCTCAGATATCCACGAACGGCGTGAGCTTCACAGAGTACCCGGCGCCGACCGGCTGCGGTGGACCATTGCGCTTCTGTCTGGACGGCATCACCACAGGGCCTGACGGCAACCTGTGGTTTAGTGAGCCGTCACGCCACCAGATCGGCCGTTTGACGCCGGCGAGCGGTGCGATTGCCGAGTTTCCGGGCGCGGGATTTCCCGAGCGGATTACCCTTGGCCCGGACGGCAACCTCTGGTTCGGTGATCCGGGCGCCGGTGGAATCGGCCGGATTACGATCGCTGGTCTTATCACCGAGTTTCCGTTCCCGAACCCCGAGCTCTCACACGGCGGCCCCGCGCCAAACCCCGACGGCGACGCCGATGCCGAGGACTTCTATAGCCTGGACCCGAATGGCGGGATCGCTGCAGGCAGCGATGGCAATCTCTGGGCCGAGACTGCCGTTTTTTGGGGCGACGTTCCTCCCTCCTCGTGCCCAGTCGTGACGAACGACGATCTGTGCAGCGGTTTTGGTTACTACCTGACCTCGCAGTGGATGCTGGCCATTAGCCCCATTGATGGGACGGTAGAAAAGGAGTTCCGCCTCCCGAATACTCAGGGGAATCCGCAGGATCTGGCTCGCGGCAGTGATGGCAATATCTGGATCCCGATGCCCGCCGCAGTCGGCCCCTCACCGTGGGAGCCCTCCCCCGGAATGCAGGTGAGCAGTCTCTCGCCGACGGGCAGCCTCACCACTTACGCCACGGATTTCCCGCACCCCTACGACATCACCGCCGGTCCGCATCAGACGATGTGGTTCACAGAGCAAGGCCATATCGGGCGCATCCAGACCTGTGGTGACGATTGCGGGCCTCAAGAGACGAATTAAGAGAATGGGAGACGGCGTAAAGCCAAGTCACGAACACTTGGTTTGCTGAAAGGCGATGGCTGGGTCAATTGGTCAGGTTTGCAACATTGCTCTCCAACCTGGGCGAAGCAGCCGCAAACGCCGTGAGCGATCTCGAGGCCGTGTAGTCAAGTATGGGTGACCGCCGCCAGCCCTGACGCGTTCTGACCGCCGGACGCCTCGGTCGACGAGGACCTTCATCGTGGGGCGGCTGACGCGAAACGTCTACTGAACACGCGCCAGATCTGCCGCCGGATGCCGTCATAAGGGCGACGACGATGATCGAGGGCAGTTCCTCTGATGGCCAGGACGCTGTCGGGCTTCTCGAGCACCTCAAGGCCGAACGGCGGACTGGCAGCCTGACCCTACAGTCGGCGGCCGCGGGTACGTATCGACTGTACCTGTTGTTTGGTAGCGTCTATCACGCCGTCGGCCCATCCGGCGAGGGCTTGTCAGCCCTGGATGAGGCGATGTCCTTGCGGGACGCGACCGTTTCGTTCGACGAACAGGCCCGCCTCCCGGAAAGGCACACGATCTCGGTCGGGCCGGCGGGACTCGACGGGTCTTCCCTTCGCCCGCTCCAGCGGAGTCCGAATTGGAGCCGCTGGGCGGCCCTCGGAGCCATCCGCTCTTGCCTGGTTGTGATTTTGCTCCTCGTTGTTGGCTTGCCCCTTGCTCTCGTCATTGCCGGAGTGGCACTTGCCCCCTTGGGCGTGCGGACAGAAGTCGGCTACCGCTCGACGCCGATTTGCTCAGGCAGTTCTCCCAATACCCCGTGCTACCAGATCGAGCCAGTCAGCGTCGAATCCGCCAAGTACCAATCGGGTCGATGGGGAAGCTGGACCGAGCATGTAACGGTCGATACAGCCAGCGGCTCGCGCACGCTGAGCATCTACGCCGCCTATCCGCTGCAGCCCGAGCCGACGTTTCCCTCCTCGACCGTCCAGGTAAAGGTGTATCGGGGCAGCCTCACCACGCTGTATACCGGCGGCCAGACGTATGAAACCGCCGATAGTCCGATTAACCGAAGCCCGCTCGGCCCAGCAGTAGTAATGCTGACCTGCGGCGGTCTCTACTTCGTAATCATGGTGGCGATCAGGCGAAAGCGCCTCCTGAGCGATGCGCGAGGAATGTGGACGCTGTGGGCGGGGTCGCGCATGGCGGCCTAGAAACGAGCCTTCGCCGAGGACGCTCCGACAACGATTGCATTTCCAAAGTCCAGAGTACCGACCTGCTCGAAGTCGCAATCCACCTCACATCGCACTTCGACCAACACCTTGCGTCTGGTGTCGTTCGTGATTGTTAGACATTGGTTCGCAACTGAAACACGAACTGTCGGTTCAGCCGAAGGGCGAGGAAAGTACAGGAGCGGGAAGCAGCCGAGAACATTTCCGCTTTGATCACTAACTCGGTATAGGTACTCAGCACCGCGGACCGAGGTTCCCGCTTCAGCGCTGCCCCCGGCGGCAACCATTTCGTGCTCGCAGGATTCCGGAGGACAACTCATTTGATCGACAACGACGGTATGGCTTGTGTCGTTAAGGATTCGTACGCTTATGCTTTGTTCCGTCGGATCAATTGGTCAGGTTTCGCAACTTTAGTCGGCCAGCTTGGCCGCTCGCTTGTCGCATCTCTGAACCGCTTACTCCTAAGAAGCGCGTAGCCTTCTCGCCGTGAGCGAGCACATGCTGACCGTAGTTAGGTTAGATACTCCGAAGCCGGAGATTGCCAGCCTTGCACAGGAGCTAAGCCGCTGGCTCCTGGACAAGAGGGTCATCCAAGGTAACTCGAGACGGGACAAGCTATGGCAGCCAAGCGAGTGGATGCCTGGACCGCGGTGGCGGGATGTCGTGAAGGACCATCCGTCGAACCAATACTTCGCAACCAGCGCCAACAACGGCGTAGATGTTGAGGTGAAGCGCGACGTTTACCACCCGCTTGAGAATTACGAGCCGCCGGTCTGCGTGCGTTGCGGCGCTGCCCTTTTGGAAGACGCTCACCACGCCATGATCGAACCTTGGCTGGCTGGGCCCGAGCCCGTTGCGGTATGCGCGAAGTGTGGCTGGTCGGCATTGATCGGGGATTGGCCAGCCGGAGGTGGGTTTGCCATTGGGGCGCCCGCGGTGGTCTTCAACAACTGGCCCATTCTTCGGTCGGATTTCCTTGCGGATCTCCGTTCGGCTCTACGTGGGCGGACGTACGTTGTACGCACGTACACCTAACACCGCTCGTCGTCCGGAAGCTCCGGCTGCTTGGTGTCGCCGCCTACTCGACGCGCTCGTCGATGCACGCAAGCCCGAGCGGTAGTAATCGCAGGGATCCCTGGTGCGCCACGCGACCCGGGCGGCTTGAAGGCGATGGCTGGGTCGATTGGTCAGGTCTGGCAACTCTGCTATTAAGGCTTGCCCAAACCATCGAAGGGCCGCTGAGTCATCTCCTGGCCTGAGTTGCTCGCTCATCTGCTGGACAAAGCCGATGGTCTTCACTGGTTCACGCGCAAGATCGCTGCAGCCGACGTCCGCCCCAGTAACCGAGGCAAAGACTCTCTTGAAAAGCGACACCCAGCAAGCTCGAGCTCTTCTGTGTCCGGAAAAGTTGAGTAAAGAAAACCATGTAATTCGCTTGACTTGTTTGGCTAATTTCGCGTAGCGTGCAACCTGCTCGGCATGGGGACCGAGACTCGACGCAGGGTCGTTTGTTTCTAAGGGAGGAGATAGCGATGAAGGACCTGCACATCACCCGTCGACAGATTCTGAAGGGGGCTGGGGCAGTTAGCCTTCTCGGTGTGCTCACGACTCCGACTGTGGTTTTCGCGGACAGCGGGGACGGGGACAACGATAAAGGGAGAATCAGGTGGGACCTGATCGACTTCAGCCCTCCCGACATCAGAGCTGGCGGGGACGACACGGCCAGCGCGGAGGGCGAGTCAACGCTAACGCTGACGGGCAGCGGAACCTTCAGGCCAAGGTCTCCTCGCGATGTGACCGGCGGAGGCACATGGACCACAACGAATACTGACTTACCGGGCAGCGGCAGCTATCGGGTGACCGAACTGGTCAGCTGGCGTCGAGCACCCGGTAGCCTGGCGGGCCTACCCCTTAACGATCACATCGGAAAACTGGCGGATACGCGTGCTGGGCTGGCCGTCCTGCGCATCACGTACTCCGATGGGCTCGACGGAGTGCTCTTCCTCAGCTGTAACCTCAGGGGCACCCCGGCGTCCGTCGACGAGGGGATCAATGCATCGAGAGAGTTTGTGAACTTTTTCGATCCAGCGATGCCAACTGTCGGCAAACACTCGAATCGAACCTTATTCCATGTGCTTGGCGAGAGTGGGGAAAGCTAGCTCATCAGACAATTGACCGACGGGTTGTGGCGAGCGGCAAGGGGATCGTTTGGAGAGACGGAGGGATGCCTATAGGGTGGTTTGCGGTAGCTGCTCGGTTGGGGAACCGGGCTCTGGGGCAGGGTCGGTTTGTTCTCTCAAGGAGGGTTTGCTATGACAGACCTGCACACGACGCGACGACAGATCCTAAAGGGAGCCGCAGCGGTGGGTGCGGTCGGAGCGTTGGTCGGCCCGGCCGCGGTGTTCGCGGAAGGTGACGATGGGGAAGGCCGTAGAGTCCGTTGGGACATCATCCTGGTGGGCAGCGGATGTGTTGCACCTGGGGGCATGGCCTCGGCGAGCTCGAATGACGGCTCAAAGATCACAATTGGGGGCACAGGGACATTCCCCAACGTCATGAACAAGTGCCGGAAGGACGTGACGGGCGGAGGAACCTGGACGGTCACGGCCAGCGACTCGCGCTGCTTCCCCGGAACGGGCACATTTAAGGTCACTGAGCTTTTGGAGTGGACGACCGCAGGCGGCACGCCACCGCTACCGTGCGACAACATCGGCCCGCATTCCACATCCGGTCTGGCGACGCTTCGCGTCCGATATTCAAACGGCAAGACCGGGACGCTGACGATCAGCTGCCATTTCGTAGGAAGTCCGAACTGTGTCTTTGAGGGAATCACGGCCACCATGGACTACGAAGACTTCTGGAACCGCGAAGCGCCTGTGGGAATGCCTGGCATGCCCGGCTTCCTCGAAGGGAACCGCACCAACTTCCACTTCATCGACAACAACGAAGACTAACTCGCGTTGGCGGACTTGAGGGGGGCCGCTCCGGCCCCTCGCTTCAGTAGAAGACGGGAAAGCGCAAAGGAGGTTTCTCATGGAGCGTGCTCTGCTGTTTGAGCGTGCTTCGCGGCGGGGCCTGCGAAAGCTGGCATTGGTAGTCGGCGCTGTCCTTGTGGCCGTCGCGCTGATCGGATCAGCGGCCAGACCAATCGCAGCCGGGGCTGCCAGGGATGCTGATCAACAGGTGATGGGGGCTGGCAAGACGATCATCGAGGGTGGAACCGGGGCACCATCATACGTTCCCGTGACGACGGTCCTGGCCTTCCACGCGAATGGACAGCAAGGCGATTTCGAGTGTCTGGCTCTCGCGCCGATGAGCGGTTCCGGTGCCCCTGAGAGCGGGTCATTCGAAGTTAATGCGATGTATGTGACCGGCCCGATCACATCAGTGACGGTGATGGGTAGAACAGCCGTGCTGCAAGGGACCGCAGTAGTGACGGGTCTCGGTGCTGGACCGCACCAGCCCTTTACATTCACGGTGAACGCTGGTGGCCCGGGAACGACGGCGACGTTGGTTGTGTCCGGCATGACCTTCCACGAGATCTTGCTCGAGGGTCAGGTTACGATCCATTAGGGTTCTGCTCAGGGAGGAAGGGGATGATGAGCGAGCGCGAACCTCTGCGCATCACGCGGCGAACCGCGCTCAAGTGGGGTGCCCTGGCGGTGTCTGCCCCAGCGGTGGGCGGCGTTCCGCTCGACCTGTTTACTTCCATGGACAGCATCGTGCTCCTTTGGAATCAGGCGGCACTGCAAGGCGTTCGGGATGCGAGGCTCGGTCCGCCGATGGTCGCTCGTGCGCTCGCCATCGTCCACTCCTGCATCTACGATGCCTGGGCTGCCTACGATCGCCGAGCCGTCGGAACCCGATACGGCGGAGCGCTACGCAGACCGGCTCACGAGCGCACGTTGGCCAACCTCAAGGCGGCCATCAGCTTCGCTGCGTATCGCGCGGCCGCCGATTTGTTCCCGACTGACCGGCTGAGCGTCTTCGATCCGCTTATGCGCCAGCTGGGTTATGATCCCGCGAACACGACCGACGACACCACCACGGCGGCCGGAGTCGGCAACGTGGCGGCCCGGGCCATCCTCGAGCTTCGGCACCATGACGGCGCCAACCAGCTGGGCGACGAGTCCGGTGGCAGCCCTGGCCTCGCGTACGCGGACTACACGGGCTACAAACCAGTGAACGATCCGATGGATCTGAGGCCCGGTAGCAAATTCGATCCCTCCACCGTCCATGACGCGAATCGATGGCAGCCGCTCCGCTACGTCGACAGCAGCGGTATGCTCGTCACCCAATCGTTCGTGGGCGCCCAGTGGCAGCACGTCAGGCCATTTGCGCTGACGAGCGTTGCGCAATTGCGATCACCCACCGGGCCTGCGCGATATGGTTCCTCTACCTACGAGGCGCAGGCCCGCAGCCTGCTCGGGCTCAGCGCCGGTTTGACCGATGAACAAAAGATGATCGCCGAGTATTGGGCAGATGGTCCCCATTCGGAACTTCCACCCGGACATTGGGACCTGTTCGCCCAGTTTGTTTCACGGCGCGACCACCACGGTGCGCAGAAGCACGGGATCGACGCTGACGTCAAACTCTTCTTCGCGCTGACTAACGCCATCTTCGACGCGGGGATCTGCTGCTGGGACAACAAGCGATTCTTTGACTCGGTCCGACCGATCACGGCCATCCGCTACCTCTTTCGAGGCCAACGTGTGCGTGCCTGGGGCGGCCCGTATCAGGGCACTCGATCGATGGACGGCGCGGACTGGCTGCCGTATCAGGCGCCGACCTTTCCGACGCCGGCCTTCCCGGAGTACAGCTCCGGTCACAGCACCTTCAGCGCAGCCGGCGCCGAGCTACTGAGACTCTTCACCGGGAGCGATAGGTTCGGCGGTTGGGTCACCTTCCCTGCTGGGAGTTCGAAGTTCGAACCTGGAGCGGTCCCGGCCGCCGACATGACGATTCGCTGGGCAACCTTCGGCGATGCCGCGAATCAAGCGGGCTTGTCTCGGCGCTACGGCGGGATTCATTTTGAGCAGGGCGACCTCGACGGAAGAGCCGCCGGCCGGAACGTCGCACGTCTGACCTGGGCCAAGGCCCAGAGTTACATCGACGGGGCGGCAAGATAGCCGACCTCATCTGGCTGGCGAAAGGAAGGCCCAATCAGATAAGCCGCCGGGCGACACGGGCTCGCTCGCAGAGGTGTCCTCTCCCGCTTGACGGCGATGGCTGGGTCAATTGGTCAGGTTTGGCAACTCTTGTGTCTGATTTCGGTGGCTCCCTGGCCGCATCAGCGCGGCATCTTCTTGTCGAAGCGACCCGGCCCATGCTGCCAGACTAGAAACCCATGGGGACGATCTTCGAGGTGCGCGGCGAGGGTCATTCCGATTCCAAGGTGATCTCCTACGGTGCTCGGCGCACGCGCGCGGAGGCGGAAGAGCTTCTCAAAGACAGCCGCACGCGAGTAGCGGCGGTCGGAGGGAAGGTTGATCGGTGGTGGATCGAGGAGGTCGACACAACGGGTCTCTTCGAAATACCATCCCGTCCGACTCCCAGAGAGCGCTTCACCACACGGGTAGAGCGTCGAAGTGCGCCCGGACAATGGCAGACGGTGCATGTTGACGTCCTAGACGGCGAGAAGGTTGTGGCGTCGTACGACCGCAACTACGCCATGCTCCAAACCTTTGAGCCCTTCCGGCAGGGAAATCAGTTCTTCGCACTCGTGGCACCCAACTACACCGCAACCTCAGTCTTGGATCTCCACACTGGCAAGATCATCGCGTCCGAGGAGCCAAGCCCTACCGGGTTTTGCCCGGTGGGGTTTTATGTCCCTGACTGGTGGGATGTCCACGACGGGCATGTTCTCCCCGGCGAACTGCGTTGGAAGGCCGATTATGAGTGGCCAAGTGATGGCGACTTTGGGTTCGTCTGGGGGTGCCTCTGGGGTGATGACTCATCGTGGAAGGTCCAATACCTCGACCTCTCGGAGATTCGGCACGGCCGGATCCGCCGCGAGGAACGATTTGGCTACCTCAGGCTAGCGACGAGGCCCGACGTGGTCGGCAAAGCGTTCATCCGCCTGTTGTCCTGGGAGGGAAAACGCAAAGTCGAATTCGCAGTCGAGGAAACCTACGACTTGAGCACGGGGGAGCGTATCGACGAGAAGCCGTGGGATTAGACCGGATCGGTGTGGCAGCCCCCGTCAAGGCGATAGCTGGGTCAACTGGTGTCAGGTCTGGCAACTCTATTGGCCGGCGTAGATCAGGCGGTAGCCTCGGCTTTGCATCGACTCCTAAAGCGCGGCTAACTGGCGCGTGGACGTCACGAGCCCCGGAGACGATTACGGCGGTCGGGTTGGTGTACGAGGCGGCCAGATTGGTATTTAGCCCTGCGGCAGCGCTGCAGCCAGACCGTGTCCTCGGTTCGATTTACCGAGCTGGGAACTGGCACCCATTTGAGTCGGGGCGCGATGCCTGACCAAGAAGCCAACCGCTGATGCCGAAACCGATGGACAAAACGCCTTGCTCTCATATCGGCTACTCCTTAAGGCGATGGCTGGGTCAATTGGTCCGGTTCAGCAACTTTGTTGGCGTAGATGGTCTCGAGAACCGATGGTTGAACCATCGCGTCTGCAAGTTGCTAACCTCAGCGCGGCAATGGATTACGAAACCTCCGTGGACGATATGAAGATCGCACTTCCTTGGTACGAGCCGGACAACCCGGATTTACCACACGTCGCCTTGGGTAGCCTCGTGTCGAATCTAGCCCATGAGCGAACGGCGAACCGCGTACGATATGCCGGCCGTGTAGCCAACGTTTTGCGTTTCATCGAGGAAGCGCCCGCATCAACGGACGTCCGCGTCGATAACCTGATTCAGGTCTCGTTTATCGAGAATCTTCACCTCTTGCGTGACGGATGCGCGAATGTAATCAGCCGTCTCGGCCCGCGTACCACCAAGCTGCACGCGGACTATGAGAATGAATGGGGCAAGGTTTGCCCTGAGGTTAGCTGAGCATTTAGCGGATGCACGGAGTACCAAGCGACCTTGACTTGACCGGATTCTACGGAGCGGACTTGAATCAGATTTGCCTCGGACCCTTCGACCTAGCCTTCAACTTCTCGACGGGCATGCACATTAGCGTGGAGGGGTCCTGGGAGCTACGAGAGGCGGATGGGACCTTAGTTGATGGCTCTGACGGCCGAGTCGGCGATAAACCCGGCAACCAATCACGGCGGAATTGGCAAGTACGGTCGCTTCTCGCCGATACGGTCGCGTCAGGTGACGTGAATGCTCCTCGCTCATTCACTCTTGTCTTCGCGTCCGGGCGCCGGCTTACGATCTTCGATGATCCGGACGAGCCCTACGAGAGTTTTTCGATTCAGCCGGGTAACATCTTTGTCTAGCCGGATTAGTCTCGATGGCTAGACCCGTTATACCGGCCCACACAGGTTGCCAAGGGAAAGGCAATAGCCCAGCTTCGGACAAATGTTCCTCAAGGTCGAATCGACGCCATCCTTAGCTTGGCTCTCTACGATCCCGATTGGAAGCTAGCCCAGGCCGCTTGTCTTGATGCGTTGGCCGATGACGAGGATGATGTGGTCGCCACGGCCATCCTTGGGCTCGGCCATATCGCCCGCTTGCATCGCCACCTTAGCCTTGATATCGTCGTCCCGCGCCTTGAAGCTCTCAAAGGTCGGTCCGATCTGATCTCTGGGCGACTCGACGACACCCTCGACGATATTGCCGTTTATCTCCGTCGCAACCAACCTCTGGATTGACTGTGAGCTCAATTCGGGCCAGATTGGTGGTCAGCCACTCTAACTGATGGCCTTAGAAATTACCGTTCGGTACGCTGATGAAATCGACCTCGAAGGCAGCCCTGAAGCGCTCCGAGAGCTTGCGAAACTTGTACGATCTGCCGTTGCTGTAACCATTGATCTTGCACCCGTATCCGGAAGGCGAGATCCGTACGAGGGCTACTTGCGGAAGGTCATCATCCAACCTGATGAGCTAAAGGTCCGAGTCCGTCGAAATGACGATCGGCTCATCATCTCGGGAACGGCATCGGCCCGTGACATCTTCGCGGACAACCTGCTGTACGCAGCCGAAACGCACCAGATGGGTGAGCACGGCCACGTTGACTATTACCCTGACCACTACTATCTCGCTGAGGGCTCAGAGCCGCTTGTGATATCACAGACGCTGGCCTCGTCTCACCGCTGAAATTCCCAGTCGAGCCCCCACGCCGAGACTGGATTGTCCGGTATGGTAAACGACCGAGCGACAGCCTCATCAAAGATCGCCAGTAAGTTATCGGGTATGTAACTCGGGCCAACCTTCGTCCACTCTCCAAGCGCTATAACGACCTCGGGTCCCTGCTTCGACGCAAAACGGAGAGACCAGATTGTGGCTTCACTGGCATCCGGCGCAACATGGGTCGCGAAGCCCGCTATGAACAACGGCTTGGCTAGGAACTGACGCCACCGCGAGCTTCCGCTCATATCCAGTTCCCGTAACAGCGCAGGATCAGGTTTTGTAGCCGCCTTGGAAACGATTTGGGCCGACAGCCCCTCCACGTAACCGGCCATTCCCCAACGAATGAGGACCGCATCGCTCGTGGTTGAAAGCTTGACACCGTCATCGACCTCGTGCACACCATCTATGTGGCGCCCATCCGGCCAATGCCCTTCCTTGGGGATGATGTAGGAGACTGAAACCAAGTTTTCGCCGCTGAGCTTACCGGTTACTCTTGCCAGTTCCTGTTCATCGCCGGCTCGAAGGATGGGCAATGGAGATAGGAATCCGTTCATTGACTGTCTACTCCGTAGGGGAATTGACCGCTAACCGCTAGCCGCTTACTCGCTATCGTCAAGCCTCGGAGTCTTTTCGAGGGGTCGATGTGCGCCAGTGGTTCCTCCTGATCAAGTGCGCGTCTTGCCAGGCTGCCCAGGCTCGTAACCACGTCAGCCTCGTCGGCCGAGAGCTGCCAGCGATCGGCGTAATCGTCCGATAACTGAGGCGTCACATTCCTTAACTCCTCTGTAAGAGCAGCGCTGAGCTCAAAGACCCACCAATCATCACATTGGAGCACTACCGCTGGTCCGGCCTGCCATGGTTGTTTGCCTGTTACCCGTTCCTCCAGCCGAGTGAGAGCCCCCGGCTCAAATCCCAATCCGTCCACTGCCTCAAACCGGTCGCGAGGCCCCTCAACGGGCCGGCGTGTGTGATTTCTTCTCGTACGGCGATGAAGAACTTGCTAAGCAAGCTCACGCTGTGAAGTATGGCTTCCGGCCTGAGGATGCTGATTAGCCGCTCGACCCCCCAAGCGGCAGTTCGGGGGCGGTGTGGAAAGCTGCCAGCCGCTGGCTGCCAAAGTGATCGAGGCTCCGGAGTGGTCCGTTGAAGGCGATGGCTGGGTCAATTGGTCAGGTTTGGCAACTTCGCTCGCAAGCCTCGGAGACTGCATCGGCAAGACCTTGGCCCATCTAGTTCCGAATCGTCTCGAGGACAGCCTCGGATAGCTACCACAGTTATTTTGTAGCCAATAGGGTCAAAGGCCTCTGCGTCGCCGCCTGAGGCAGCCTGTCTGGGGCGGCGCGTCAGTAGAAAGCGTAGATCGCTTCGTCCGTTATCGCGATAGTGGGCTTCCAACGATAGCCCGCGACATTGAGGTGACGCGCCAAGGCAAGTCCGAGTACGACCCATGATGTAGAGGTCGAAAATCTGGAGAACAATCCTGGTTTCTCGCGCGTCACCCGCAGGCTTGAGGACCATGCTCTTGGTCGTAACCGAGTGGATGGTGCCCCGATTCTGTATAAGAGTGATGGGTTGCGTTGAAAGAGAAGGGATCGCTCCTGGAGGCCGAGAGGTTATGGCGTTGAATCCTTTAGGCGGCGCCGCAACTCCTTGTAACCCGGACGCATGTCTGTCCCACCCGAGCGATGACCCTCGACTTTTGTAACCCGTCTGGTGAAGGCTCCGGCCGCGGTAGTCGAGGATGCGCTACTCCAAGCCTGACGGCAGCGGCACTGGGTGACGCAGATCGACAAGTAACTTCGGGTCTAGAGTGCGATTGCAGGGAGCCAGTGCCGGTCACCACCTTCCCGCTGGGCTGTAGATCAAACAGAATCGATTGGGGCTGGGGCGAGTACGTATAAGTGAACAAGACCTTGCTTGTCGTCGCGTCCTTCATCGAAAGCACCCAGGGTGGTCTGACCGCGAGTTGTTTCGGCGGCCAGCTGACGTACTGAGCGCAGTTAACCGGGGTTGAAGTGGCACCTTGCCACGGCGTAACCAGTACATCTCCTCCCCCCGCATTGAATACACCGATCCCCGGCATCCGGTTGTCCGGTGCCGACGAACTGCAAGCGCCCACCAACATCGCAGCCGTGACGGCGACGATGAGTCCAGCACGCATGCTGAAGGGTTTGTCGCAGCGTGTTGGCGTCCTTGCGCTAGCCACCCTTCTCAAGCATGAGGACCATTTGCCCAGTGTTGGCGTCAACGAAGACGAGAAAGTAGTGCACCCTCACCGGTTGGATCGTCGGTTGCGATTCCGGATTCGATGGAGGCCCGCCACCGGATGACTCGTCGGTTCCGTTTGGCGTCAACTCGGACACCACGTAGCAGAAGCACTCATGAAGGGGGCTTGAGCTGTGCCCGGCCCCCGTGTGGATTAGGTGGACGAGCTGACTGCTACGAACAGTCATTCCTGGCCGGAATGCGAGCGCGGCTTGCGTGGCAGCATGTTCAGAAACCAGGGCCTGCTGATTGGCGTCCGGCAGTAGGAGGAGAATCCCATCGGCCGCGAGCTCGGTATTATCCACACCGGGAACGGTTACCGGGGAAGGTGACGCAACACTGGATGTAAAGAGCACGACAAGCCCGGCAACCGCGAGCACCGCGCCTAGACCAATCGAGCTCGCCAGCGCGACCGTGGGACGATGCTTGGCAGTCTTCCGACCACTCATCAATCAGTTACATCCCCAATCCCAAACGTTGTCGTTGTAGGGTGTTTGGCTCGGATCATAAGTGCCTACCGGCGGTCCCGGTGGGCTGTACTCGCCGAAATAACTCTGGGGATTGCTACCCGCCGGCCAATTCCAGCCGACGAATGCGTCAACACCGGACGAGTGAATGGCCGTAGTGTTCTTGCCATACTGGAATGAGTACCACTGCCCATTTCCGGTGCCGGGCTGACCTACCCACACTTGGGTGCAGCGAAACGTCTCGTTGTTACCGCCGTTATTCCCATAGCCGCCGCCCATCTCGCTGGCAAGGCTCTCTATTTCCACGTAGTTCTGTGCCTCGTCAGGCGTGAAGTTATTACCATTGCCATGGTAGAAAATATTGCCATCGAACCACATGAAACAGGACAGGAAAGGTGGCGTCAAGGTCGTTGTCCCAAAACCACCGCAGGCACCGGCCCTTTAAAGGGCACTCCTGACGTTTCCGTGGGTCATTCAGTCCGACCTGGAAGCGCTGGACGACAAGAGCCGCAGCTGAGCATCACGAGGGCAATCAGAAGTGGGGCGGAATGAAAGCCGTAGGCGCGGCGGATGATCAGCCGAATGCGCGTGTTGACGGCCTCGACCGAGGCATTCGAGAGTCGATATTCGAGGGTCGTGATCAGCGCCTCGATGTGGGTCACGATCCGGTCGGCGACCACCACGAACGACGGGAGCCGGGAACGGAAGGCCCAGCCGAGCCAAAGCTCGAGCAATTCCAGGCCTCCGCCAGGGGGAGTTGAAAGATCAACCGCAGGTGTTCCTTGAACAGGTAGGCGCGATGGAGCGCTTGCTACGCCACGTCTCCGGGTAAGGGTAGGATACCCCCGGGAACTGCCGGTCAACGAAGCGCATTAGCGCCGCAATCGAATCCTGCCGCGCTATTCTGGCATACCCGACTGAGCCAATGCCAAATCGACCCGGGACACGTGGCTCGCTCGCACGGCCACGGACAACCTATTCGCGTGGCCATACCCATGGGAAGCGAACACGCAGTAACGCCTGGGGCCAGATCGATGTGACAGTGGCCTTCGGCATCGGAGCTCGTCTGCCAGGGCGTGCCGACTGGCAAGTCATCCGAGTTTACGGCTCCTCCGTGGCAGTCCGTAATGCGAACGTCTGCTTGGACCGGGCGAATCGAACACGGGCCTGTGTTAGCGGAGTCGCACCCGTACGTCGAGTGGTGCCACTTATGCCCGAAGTCTGCGACCGTAGAGCCAGGCCGAGTACCAGCATGGCGGCGATTACCACGAGAACAATTACAACTTCTCGCTCGTGCCCTTCGAACTTCCTTTTAAGGCTTATGACGTGACACCGGTATAACCTCGATGGCGGCCGATTTCCCGTCGTTCCGTGCGGCAGTCCAAGCGACCATGTAGCCAAGTCAGCCCGAAAACCAGCTCCTTAAGGATTAAACGACGATGAAAAACGGACTTACTCCTTAGAGGCTGAAGGACCTAAATACGAGACCGGGCTGAACCCGCTCGTTGCAGAAAGGTCGCCGAAAAAAGTCGAAGCACCGGCTTTTTAGAGATTGGAGCGGAGAGCAAGCTGTCGGAAGCGACCGCCACTGCCGGTCTCGTGATTGAGCGTCCGAAACGCAACTGAGCTCACCCTTTAAGGAGTAGGAGGATAACGCGGCCAACCTCATCTTGAGCAGACGACCATCGCCTACCAAGACGAAAGACCGTCTTCATGGGTGATGGAGGCCGGCCTTAGGACAAGGCAGGAGAGGCACTACTCCGGCCTCACCCTTTAAGGGATAGGAGATGAAAAACGAATGCACTCTTTAGAGAGTGAAAGCCGATGTATGAAATCGAGGCCGAAAATCGGCCTTTTAGAGATTGGAGGCAACAAAGGCACGTGTCCCAAAACCACGGTCGATTCTGGCCTTTTAAAGGGTGACCGTCCAAAGACCGACGCTGGGCTCGCCCTTTACGAGTAGGAGGAGAAAGAACCGCGACGAGCTGCGTGCTGAGCGAATAACGACCGCCAAAAAGACCCGGGCGTCGTCGAGCCCCAGGACCCCTTTGGTGAAGGCGATGGCTCCAACAGTCGTTGGGACCCCGGCCCGTATGGCGGCGAAAGGTCGATGTAACCAAAAGGACTTAAGAACAGGCCTTTTAAGAGTAGAGGCAATGACGCCCAGTCCTTAAGGGGTGCGACGAAATTCGATGTAACAAAACGCCTAGGAAAACCGGCTCTTTAGAGATTAGGTGGCGATTGCAAAACGGACTCACTCCTTAGAAAGTGAAGGCCGATGTATGAAATCGGGGCGGAAGTCCGGCTTTTAAAGATTAGAGGCGGAAAGCAAGGAAGGTCGGTCTGAAAACACATCGTCCCAAAACGACCGTCCGCACCGGCCTTTTAAGGGGTGAGGCTCGAGACACCGACTCTGGCCTCAGCCTTTAGAGCGTAGGGAGGGCGAAGGACAACGACAAGACCCGTCTTGACCGAATGACATCGACCGACGACGAATCAGGCCACGCGCCGGAACTTGCGGCCTCGGCCGAAGACGACTTCTCGGCTAACAATTGGGACCCCGGCTCGTACCTCGACGCGGTGCGAAGGGACCTCGCTTCCACTTTCGCTCCTGACCCTTCGCTTCCGCCTGCGGTTCAGGGAACGAACCCCATCGCGAAGCCTCTGCGAATTCGGGAAACGCTCGTTCCCACCCCGGGACGGACACCCATACATGGTCGTCCCTCGATTCTTCGCGAGCTCCGCAAACACGCCAGTTCACTTCTCACCCAGGAAACCACCTCCTGGCTTTTACGCTCGCTCACCCAACGTGACCTGTCCATCCTCCAGGCTCTCCACGACTACCGATACCTCAACACCCTGCAGATCCAGCAGCTCTTCTTTCACGGCATCCGCTCCGCGCAAATGCGGTTGCACTTCCTCTCCAATCACGGCCTCATTTACCGCTGGCACATGATCGATCCGCCCGGCCTTACCCGGCGGCCCTCACTGCTGCTGCTCACACCCCGCGGGGGGCGGCTGCTCGCCGAGTTTCGTGGCCACTCGCCCTGGTCCTACATCAGACGGGCGAAAGACGCGCGGGACCACTGCTGGCACGTCACCCACGATCTCGAGGCCAATGGGTTCTTCGTGGATCTCGCCCTGGCCAGCCGATTGCACATGGAACAGGGATTGTGGCTGTGGATCGGCGAGGAGAGCTGCCGCAGCAGCCGGCGCGTCTGGGCGAAGCAACATCGACGACCGATCGCCACCCCCGACGGCGAAGGCTTTTACGTCACGCGTGGTCGCGTCGTGGCTTTCGACCTGGAATGGGATCGTGGAACAGAGTCCGTGAGCCGCCTACGGGCGAAGCTTCGGACCTACGTTGGCTTCTATGAGGACACGAAAGGGGCCGATCGCGAGCACGTGCTGTTTGTCCTGCATCGCACGAGCCGCGAGGAGCTGCTCCACCACGTGGCTCGCGAGCTCGTTGCCGTGGGGCCTGATTGCTGCCGGTTCTGGACCACCACGGTCGAGCGCATCGACCATGCCGGCCCGTTAGGCCCGCTCTGGGCAGCGGTCGGAGAATCCGACTCGGGGAAGGATGACGACTCGGAGCTTGATGAGCCGAAGCCGGTCGACCTTAAACGCCTTCGTCGCAGACGTCTCACAGACCTGTCGGCACGAGAGACCTCGCAGCGGACGATTGCTGACTGCATCGGCCGAGGCAGCTGGTGGGAGCACAGACCTGGAGGCGGGGAGGTGGCCTGACCCAGAAACGCGCGGGGAGAGGGCCAGAGTCAAGCCCCCTTCAGGACGACGTCGAGCAATCGGCCGAAGGCTCGGGCGATGCATCGACAACGCGTGTTGTTTGGGAGGCGGTCTATGGCCATCCACTCTGCGACGAGGACCTGACAGAGGTTGAAGGCAATCTGTTTCGCTTGATCGACTTGCTTGCGAGCATCAGCGGCTCTATACTCGGGGCCCGCGAGTTGTCCACGACCGACGGAGACGAGGCCGCGTGAAGGCGAACCAGATCGAGCGAGACATCGAAACGGCGCGCGCCAAGGGCGTCATCATTCCGGCCTTTGCGTACGCGCGAGTCTCGTCCAAAGAGCAAGAGCGCGAAGGCTACTCGATCCCGGTCCAGTTGAAACGAGTCCGCGAGTACGCCGAGCGCCACGGCTTTACCATCGTCGCCGAGTACGTTGACGTCGAGACCGCCAAGGAGCCCGGACGCCGTGAGTTCTCGCGGATGGTCGATGCCGCGCGCCACGACGCGACGATCGGCGCCATCATCTGCGAGAAGGTCGATCGCCTCTGCCGCAACCTTCGGGATTATTTGACCATCGACGAGCTGTCGGCGAAGGCCCTGTTCTGGCAACAGGACTTTCCAGACAATGCGGCGGGCAAGCTCTCCTTCGGAATGATGGTGCTGCTGGCCAAGCATTACATCGACAACCTGTCCGACGAGGTCAAGAAAGGCATGGCCGAAAAGGTCCAGGAGGGCGGCTTTCCGCACCAGGCGCCGCTTGGCTACCGCAACGTCCGCGAAGGTGATCGACAGGTGGTCGTCCCGAATCCGATCAAAGGGCCGATGGTCCGTCGCGCCTATGAGCTATATGCGACTCGCGCCTACTCGCTCAAGACGCTGCGAAAGAAGCTCCGCGATGAGGGTCTCGCCACCACCAAACAAGCAAAGCTCATCAGCCTCAGCCAGCTGCAATGGCTGCTCAAGAATCCCTTCTACTACGGCGACTTTCGCTGGAAAGGACGAACGTGGGCTGGGAGCCATCCGCCATTGGTCTCGCGCGAGCTGTGGGACGCGGTCCAGGCGGCCTTCAGCGCCCATGAGAAGCCCGTCTACCAGAAACATGACTTCGCATACAAGGCCCTGCTGATGTGCGGCTCCTGCGGCCGTCACCTCACCGCGGAGCTGAAGAAGGAGCGCTATGTCTACTACCACTGCGCCGGCGAGGAGGCGTGTCGCCGGACCTACATTCGCGAGGAGCAGCTCGACGAGCAAGTCCGTGCCCTGCTGGCCAGCATTGCCATCCCGGAGGACGTCAAGGCGTGGCTGCTGCAGGGCATCGCCAAGAGCCGCGAGGAGCAGCGCGCCTACCACCAGACGGTCGTCCAGGAAATCCGCACGGAAATCAAAGAACAAGAGCTCTTGATGGACCGGCTTTATGACGATCGCCTTCACCGGCTTATCGCCGAAGACTTCTTCCGCCAGCGATGGGACCAGCTCGAGGAAAAGCGGAGCCAGCTGAGCCGCGACCTGGCGCGGCACCAGCACGCCGAAGGCGCTTACATCGAGCTCGGCAGCAAGCTCATCGAACTGATCGCCCAGGCTCCGCAAATATTCGAGCGAGCCGATCCGGAGCAACGGCGTGAGCTCGTGGGATTGCTGACATCGAACCGCGTACTGAAGGGCAGAACGCTGGAATTTGAATTGCGAAAGCCGTTCGACGCCCTCGTCTCAGCGGCAAACAGTGAAAATGGCTGGGTCAGTAGGATTCGAACTCAGTACAATGACGAGGCGCGCAGGCCAAATATGACGAGCGCGGAAGTCCGCCAGCGTTTTCTCAACTTCTTCAAAGAGCGGGACCACAAGGTGTTACCGAGCTCCCCCTTGATCCCGTTCGGCGATCCTACGCTGCTGTTCACCAGCGCCGGGATGGTCCCGTTCAAGCCCTACTTCCTCGGCCAGGCCAAGCCGCCATTCCCTCGAGTGACCACCTGCCAGAAGGTCTTTCGTACGGTCGACATCGACGTAGTCGGCAGCGATGGGCACCATCTGACGTTCTTCGAGATGCTCGGCAACTTCTCCTTCGGCGATTACTTCAAGGAGAAAGCCATTCCGTACGCGTATGAGTTCCTGACGAAGGAGCTGCGCATCGACAAGGAGCGTCTCTGGGCCGGGATTCACAACGACGACGACGAGAGCTTCGAAATCTGGAAGAAGACTGGTGTTCCCGAAGAGCGCGTCCGTCGCTTTGGCGACGAGTACAACTTCTGGGCCGCCGGCCCGACCGGGCCGTGCGGTCCGGACTCCGAGATTCACTACGACTGGGGTGAGGAATACAGCTGCGGGCGTCCTGACTGTGGGCCGAACTGCGAGCACTGCGACCGCTTCCTGGAGATCTGGAACCTGGTCTTCATTCAGTGGAATCGTGACGAGTCCGGGAAGCGGACCCCACTGGAGCGCAAAGGTATCGATACGGGGATGGGCCTCGAGCGGATCACCGCGGTAGTCAACCACTATCGAAAGGGCGTTTTCGAAACCGACCTGTTCCAGCCGCTGATCCAGCACTGGGCGGAAGAAGCCGGCAAATCCTATGGCAGCGACCCGGAGGTGGACGCGTCGCTTCGCGTCCTCGCCGATCACGCGAGGGGCAGCACGATGCTGCTGGCGGATGGGGTCGCGCCCGCGAACGACGGACGCGGCTACGTCCTTCGTCGCTTAATCCGCCGTGGCATGGTGCACGCCCGGCGGCTTGGCCCGGCGGTTCACCTTTCATCGGGCGTGTCGATCGTCGCGCGGCTGCTGGGCGACGTCTACCCCGACGTCCGCAAACAGGTGGACCGGATCGCCGAGGTGGTGCGGTTGGAGGAAGAGCGATTTGGCGTCGCTCTGCGGCAGGGCATAGAGAGGTTGCAACCCTTACTCGAGCGCGGAACTCTTGGCCCCGAAGAAGTGTTCTATCTCCATGACACGCTTGGCTTCCCAATCGAACTCACGGCGGAGCTCGCCAGAGAGAAAGGCGTGAGCGTGGACCTGGAGGCTGTGGCCGCCCTGATGCAGAGCCAGCGCGAACGGAGCCGTGTCGCAACCGGCGGCTTCACTGCCCCGATGGCCCGGAGCGCAAGCCGCTTCATCGGCTACGACCGCTTGGAGGGCGACGCCGCGGTCACGGACGTTTTCCCGGTGGCGGGTCAACCCGGGCAAGCCGACGTCTTCCTCGACGAGACGCCCTTTTACGCCGAGCGCGGCGGGCAGACCGCCGACACCGGGGTGCTGAGCTGGAACCGAGGATCGGCGCGCGTGATCGACGTCCAGCCGCAGGGCGAGGCTATACGGCATCGCGTCGAGGTCGCGCCTGACCGGCTGAAGCCCGGCGATCGGGTCCACGCTGCGGTGGATGCCGCGCGACGCCTAGCGATAGCGCGGCATCACTCGGCCACGCACCTTCTGCATCGGGCGCTCCGCGATGTCCTCGGGGACGAGGCCGTCCAGGCGGGTTCCGCCGTGCAACCCGACTACGCCACCTTTGACTTCCGATTCCCGCGTGCTTTGACCGCGGACGAGGTCGATCGTGTCTCTCGCCTGCTGAACGAGAAGATCCGCGCCGACCTGGTGCGCCGCGTCGAGGAGCTCCCACTGGACCAGGCGATCAAAACCGGCGCGGTCGCGCTCTTCGACGAAAAGTACGGCGATCTGGTCCGGGTGGTCTCCTTTGGTGACTGGGCGCGTGAACTTTGCGGCGGGACGCACGTCGAGCGGAGCGGTGAGATCGGCCTGGCCCTGATCTCCAACGACCGCAGTATCGGCGCGGGCGTCCGTCGCATCGAGATGCGAGCCGGCGCCGCGGCCGAGCAGCAGGTGCGCGACAACGAGCGAGTGCTCCGCGAACTCGGCGATGCCTTACGGACGTCGCCATCGGAATTCCCCGCCCGGGTCGCGGCCCTGCAAGCGGAGGTCAAGCGTCTCGAGAAAGAGGCGGCGACCCTTCGCCAGAAGCTGGCCGCCGGTGGCGGTGCCCAGATCGAAGAAGCGGACGTCAAGGGCGTCCGGTTGATGCTGCAGCATGTCGACGAAGGCGAGAAAGACCTGCTTCTCTTCGCGGACCAGGCGCTCAACCGAGCCAACGGCAACGGCGTCGCCATCGTCGTCGCCGGTCGCAACTTCGCCGTCAAGGTGGCGAGCCCCCTGGCTGAGCGCCTGCCGGCGAACGATCTGATCCAGGCTTTCCGCCAGGTGGTAGGGGGGAAGGGAGGGGGACGCGGCCAGGTGGGGCAGGGTGGCGGCATCGATCCGGCACGGGTCGGCGACGGCTTCAAGTCGCTGCAGGACTATGTGCGGGCCCATCTGAAAGAAAGCACGTGATCAAGATCAAGGACCGCATCAAGCGATTGCGCCGCGGCGCCGATTATGAGAACTACTACACGGCGCTCGACATCGGCACCGAGTACATCAAGGCGCTCGTCGTCAAGCGCGAGGGACGCAATGGCGTGGTCCTCGGCGCCTCGCGCCAGCGGCAGGAAATCACGGACATGCAGGGTGGAGTGCCCGCCAACATCCAGGGAATCATCGACAGCTGCGACCGCGCCATGTCGGCAGCGGAGGACATGTGCGACACCATCCCGGGTCAGGCCGTGATCGGCATCGCCGGTGAACAGGTCAAGGGCTTGAGTACGACAGTGACCGTTCCGCGGGCCGATCCCAACCTCAAGATCAACGAGGTCGAGCTGCTGCAGACCCTTCAACTGGTCCAGAAGCGGGCCATGCGCGAAGCGCAGCACGCGATGAGCCTCGAGCTCGGGGTCCCGGATGTGAACGTCAAGGTGATCAACTCAGCGATCACCGGCGTCCGCATCGACGGATACGCAGTGAATGACCCTTCGGGTTTCCAGGGTCGCACGATGGTGATCACCGTCTTCAACACCTTTGCCCCGCTAACGCACGTCGGCGCCTTGCAGACGATCGCGTCGGAGCTGGACCTGGAGCTGATCGCCACCGTCGCCGAGCCGTACGCGATGGCGCGCTGCGCCGCGACCGACGAGATCTACGACTTCGGCGGCATCTTTATCGACATCGGCGGCGGCACCACCGACATTGCCCTGATTCGCAACGGCGGAGTCGAAGGCACTCGCATGTTCCCAATCGGCGGCCG
>Ga0070698_100001963_pt1 | contig 22848 bp, 19 predicted proteins | sample KBSK1502metaG_FD_65477 | JGI IMG/M metagenome (GOLD analysis project Ga0070698, IMG submission 65477) | Corn, switchgrass and miscanthus rhizosphere microbial communities from Kellogg Biological Station, Michigan, USA - KBS K1-50-2 metaG | ecosystem: Host-associated > Plants > Roots >...
GCCGGCAAGTCGACCACCATGCGGGTCCTTGCGGGAGTCATCCCGCCGACCGGCGGCATGGTCCGGGTGGCCGGCCACGACCTGCGCTCGGACGCGCTCGCTGCCAAGCGGCGGACCGGGTACTGCCCTGACGTCGGCGGCCTGGTGCCGCGGGCGACCCCCTGGGAGCACCTCCAGCTTGCGGCGCGGCTGCGCCGGATGGACGACTGGGAGGACCGCGCCCGGGAGTTGCTGGAACGCTTCGAGCTCGGCGACGTGGCCCACCGGGTCACCGCCGGCTTCAGCCACGGCATGGGTCGGCGGATGTCGGTGGTCCTGGCGGCCTTCCACGAGCCCGACGTACTCCTCCTCGACGAGCCGTTCGACGGCGTCGACCCGCTGGGGGTCGAGGCCACCCAGGAGGTCATCGCCGACGCGCGGGCCCGCGGTGCGGCGGTCCTGGTCTCCACTCACCTGCGCGAGCTCGCGGTGCACGCCTGCACGTCGGCGCTGGTGCTGCGTGGCGGCTCCCGGGTCGCGACGATGGCTGCCGTCGACCTGATGGGGGAGGACGGCGCACGTGTCTATCGCGACCTCCTCGACTGAGCACCTGTCCGACGTCCTGGTCCGTCGGCTGGTCGTGCCGTGGCGCAGCGGGGCGCGCGACGTACGCCATCTCTTCGCCTTCCGTGCCGCCTCACTACGCGGCAAGAGCCGGAACCGGGTCCGCGTGCTGATGGCGGTGCTCGCGCTGATCACCGTGGCGATCTCGATCGCGCCGGCGTGGATCCCGGAGACCTCGCACTTCTCGACCGGCAGCGTGCTGGCGCTGATGCCCACGGCGTACGCCGGGTTCTTCTTGCTGGCCGCCACCTCGGCGATCGCGTCGGGCGGGGGCCGCGAGCTGATCGCCCGCGACCAGGCGGTCGCCTATCCGATCAGCCCGGTGGTCGATCACCTCGGCGCGCTGCTGATGGCGCCGCTGAACATCGCCTGGATCCTGCAGTGCTGGCTGCTGCTGGGCATCTCGGCGTACGCCCTGGGCCCGGAGGGCCTGCCGTGGATCATCCCCATGACGCTGATGTGGGTGGCGTGCGCGACGGCGCTGGCCCAGGTGATCGCGTGGAGCATGGAGGCGATCCGGCGCGGTCCGGCCGGCCTGTTGATCTCGCGGGTGGTCGTGCTCTCGGTGATGCTGCTGGGCGCCTGGGCGGTGGCCACGCATCGGCTGGCGCCGTTCCTCGACGACCTGCCGCTGCTGCGGCTCGTGCTCGCCGCGGCGGTGGCCTCGACGACGGGGTTCACCTGGGAATGGTTCACCTACACCGTGCTGCTCCTGCTCGTGGCCGTCGGCGCCGTGATCCTCGGTGCCGTGCCGGCCTGGCTGGCCCTGCGCCGGATGCCCCGTGACGAGGCGAAGATCGAGACCGGCAGCTATCGCGCGCGCGCCGACGCACGGTCGGACTTCTGGGCGCTGGTGCGGGTGGATCGCGGGTCTGTCTGGCGATCGGTGCCGCTGCGCCGCGGTGTCGCCGTGCTGGCCGCGCTGCCCGGCCTGATCGCCGTCGGCGGCGGGCTCGAATGGCAGATGATGACGATGCTGCCCGGCCTGGTGGCCTCGGGTGCCGCACTGCTCTTCGGCATCAACGCCTGGTGCCTCGACGGTCGGGGCGCACTGTGGCGCGACGCCCTTCCGGTCTCGCCGTCGACCGTGTTCGCGGCGCGCACCTGGGTGCTGCTCGAGCTGCTGCTGGTGTCGTCGGCGGTCACCATGCTGATCGCCGCGCTGCGGGCCGGCGTGCCCTCCGACTCGGAGATCGCCGCACTGCTCAGCACCTGGGTCGTCGTCTCCCTCCAGGTCGTCGGCGCTGCCATGCGCTGGTCGGTGCAGCACCCCTTCCCGGTCGACCTGCGCTCGGCCCGGGCGACGCCCGCTCCACCGCTGTCGATGGTCGGTTATTCCGCGCGGCTGGCCTGGATCACGACCATCACCGGCCTGATCTTCAGCGGCTTCGCGCTGCAGCCCGAGTGGCGGTACTCCGTGATCTTCGCCCTCCCCATGGTCTTCTGGTCGGCCTGGCGGATCGCCCGGGTCCGGACCCGGTGGTCCGAACCCGTCACCCGGAGCCTGGTCGTGGCGACGGTGGCCGCCTAACTCGCTTGGTTCGATCACCTGGCTCCACTCGCCGAACGCCCTTGTTTCGTGGTTTCAGGGCCGCCGAGACAACGATTCAAGGGCACTCGGCGGCCAGCGCGCCCACCTGACTGGATCTCGACGTACGGCGGCAGGATCGCGGCTCGTGGTCAACAGCGCGGGCAGGTGAGACTTGACCCATGGACGCCGTGACGCACTTCGAACGCCTGCTGGAGTTCGAGACCGACTGCTGGGACACCCACGACGCGATGAAGAACGGTGCGCAGGACTTCGTGCTGCTCGACGTCCGTTCACCGGAGCACTACGCCGCTGGCCACATCGCCGGGGCCGTCAACCTGCCGCACGGGCGGATCGTGGAGCGCAACCTGGAGCAGTGGCCGGCGGAGACGAAGTTCGTCGTCTACTGCGCCGGGCCGCACTGCAACGGCGCCGACAAGGGCGCGTTGCGGCTGGCGAGGCTGGGCCGCCCGGTCCGGAAGATGATCGGCGGGATGACCGGCTGGCTCGACGAGGGCTATTCGCTGGTCAGCTGATCTTCCCGCGGTCGCGCCGAACGCCCTTGAATCGTGCTTTCGACGCCCTCACAACCACGATCCAAGGGCACTCGGCGGACCGCAGGGAGTCAGGGTCAGCTGAGCTTCTTGACCACGCCAAGCGGCGCGAACCTCAGCACCGGCGCGAGGGCCGCCCACGGCAGCGCCGGCACGTGCGCGGAGGCGACCTCCTTCTCGATGGCCTTCACCATCGAACGGACACCCTTCTCGGTGGAGGTCATCAGCTTGACCTCCTGGGCGACCTGCTCGTTCATCTCGCTGGCGATGTAGCCGGGGTAGAGCACGGTCACCTTGATCGTGCCCAAGCCATGAAACTCGTTGCGGATCCCCTCGGCCAGGTGCGCGACGCCGGCCTTGGTGGCGGCGTACGTCGTGAGCGTCTTGGGCAGCCCGCGCATTGCCGACATGGAGCTGATCATCACCAGGTGCCCGGCGTTCTGGGCGCGGAAGATCTCCAGCGCGGCCTCGCTCTGGGCGAGAGCAGCCACGAAGTTGGTCATCGCGGTCGCACGGTTGGCGTCGTACCGTCCGGTGCCGAGGGGCGCGCCCTTGCCGAGGCCGGCGTTGATGACGACCCGGTCGATCGAGCCGAAGTCCTCGGCGAACGCCCGGAACACCGCGAAGACCTGGTCGTCGTCGGTGACGTCGAGCGCCCGGATCCCGACCCGACAGTGCGGAGCGAGCGTGGCGATCTCGTCGCGGAGCGCCTCGAGCTTGTCGGTACGGCGTGCGCACAGCGCCAGGTCGTGCCCCAGCACGGCGAACTGGCGGGCCATCTCCGCGCCCAGACCACTCGAGGCGCCGGTGATCAGGATCGTCTTGGATGTGGCCGGAGGTGTCATGGCGTGAGTCTGCCCGGTCACCGGAGTGACCGGGCAGTCACGTCAGCCCTTGGGCTGGTTGATCACCACAGAGCCGACGATCTTGTCGGCGAAGGTCTGCTTCTTGGCGTCCCAGAGCGGCCACAGATAGCCGATGTAGCAAGGCAGGCTGTCGACGATGTGGCACAGGGCGCGAAGGAAGGCGATGCCTGCGCCGATGGGCTGGCCGGTCTCCGGCTTGACGAGCTTGATGCCCAGAGCGGCCTTGCCGACCGTGTAGCCCGTGTTGCCGCCCTGAAGGCAGATGTTCCACACGAACACGCCGATCGTGGTGACGACCCCGATGAGCTGGATGAACGTTCCAGCGCCCCCGCCCACGAGCGCACCGAGAAGGACCGGCACGTAGCCGACGAAGAGGACCAGGGTGTCGACGAGGTACGCGCCGACGCGCTGGCCCCACCCCGCGAAGGCGTACGACGGGCTGGCGTAGCCGTAGGCAGGCTGGCCGTAGGGCTCGTAGGGGTTCGGCGGCGGAGTCGGCTCCTGGCCGTAGGGGTCCGGCGGAATGGTCGGATCTGACATCTGGGATCTCCTTGATCGGATCGGTCGACACACCTTAGGCATGAACAGAGCCGCCTGTCGGGCACCGAGGTGTCCGAGGTGTGAACAAACAAAACCGACAGTCTTGACTGTTTGTTTGCGCCGCGAGACGCTGGACGGCATGACCACCGTCCGCGTACCGCAGGAGGAGCGCACCCGCGCCATGCGGACGCGGCTGCTCGAGGCGACGATCGAGTGCCTGGTCGACGTGGGCTTCAGCGGCACGAGTACGACGTTGGTGTCGCAGCGGGCAGGTGTCAGCCGCGGAGCCCAGCTGCACCACTTCCCGACCAAGGACTCGCTGGTGCTGGCGGCAGTGGAGCACCTGGCCGTGGCGCGGGGCCAGGAGATCGAGAAGGCGGCCGCAGGGCTGTCGGCGCGCGCCGACCGGACCCGAGCCGTGCTCGACCTGCTGGCTGCGCACTTCACCGGCCAGATCTTCACCGCCGCCCTCGAGCTGTGGGTCGCGGCCCGCACCGACGCCCAGCTGCTCGCCGCTGTCGGTCCGCTGGAGCAGCGCATCGGACGAGAGATCCACCGTCAGACCGTCGAGATGCTCGGCGCCGACGAGTCGGTCCCCGGCACCCGCGAGCTCGTGCAAGCCACCCTCGACCTGGTCCGTGGCCTCGGACTGGCCAACACCATCAGCGACGACCAGCGGCGCCGGGCGCGCATCCTGGACCGCTGGGCCTTGGTCCTCGATCAACACCTGAAGGAGAAAGCATGAGCGTCCTCGACGACGTACTCGCCGATCTCGCTGCCGAGAGCGACGAGCTCGATGCCCTGGTGGCACCGCTCGACGAGGCCGGCTGGCGACAGCCGACGCCGGCCGCAGGCTGGGACATCGCCCACCAGATCGTGCACCTGGCCTGGACCGACCAGGCGGCGGTCCTGGCGGCCACGGACAAGGCCGGCTGGGACGAGATCGTGCTGCAGGCGATCGCCGACGTCGACGGGTTCGTCGACGCCGCCGCCGACGAGGGCGCGAAGCAGACCGGTGCGCAGATCCTGGCCGAGTGGCGCGCCGCGCGCTCGGCGCTCGGTGACGTCCTGCGCGCGGTGCCGGCCGGCGAGAAGCTGCCCTGGTTCGGGCCGCCGATGAGCCCGACGTCAATGGCGACCGCACGCTTCATGGAGACCTGGGCGCACGGTCTCGACGTCACCGAGGCGCTCGGCGCCGAGCGACCGCCGAGCGACCGGGTCCGCCACGTGGTCCACCTCGGGGTGCGCACCCGCAACTTCTCGTTCGGCGCGCACGGCCTCACCCCGCCGGCGGACGAGTTCCGCGTCGAGCTCAAGGCGCCCTCCGGCGAGATCTGGGCCTTCGGCCCGGAGTATGCCGCGCAGACCGTGACCGGCTCGGCGTACGACTTCGCGCTCCTGGTCACCCAGCGCCGGCACCGCGACGACCTCGACCTGACCGCTGTGGGCGCCGATGCCGACCGCTGGCTCGACGTGGCCCAGGCGTTCGCCGGGCCCCCCGGAGAGAAGAGGAAGCCGTCATGACTGGTTTCGAGACGCCTCGTTCCTCGGCTCCTCAACCAGCGTTGAGGATCGGCAACTGCTCCGGCTTCTACGGCGACCGCCTCAGCGCGATGCGCGAGATGCTCGAGGGAGGGCAGCTCGACGTCGTCAGCGGTGACTACCTCGCCGAGCTGACCATGTTGATCCTCGGCAGGGACACGATGCGCGACCCGAGCCTGGGCTACGCGCGGACCTTCGTGACCCAGCTCGAGGACTGCCTCGGCCTGGCCCTGGAGAAGGGCGTGAAGATCGTGTCCAACGCCGGCGGCCTCAACCCCGCCGGCATGGCCGACCGGCTCCGCGAGGTGGCCAACGGGCTCGGGCTCGACGCGAAGATAGCGCACGTCGAGGGCGACGACCTGCGGTCGTACGCCAGCTCCGATGCGACTTGGCCGAACGCGCTGACCGCCAACGCCTACCTCGGCGGCTTCGGCATCGCGGCTGCCCTGCAGCAGGGCGCCGACGTCGTCGTCACCGGCCGGGTCACCGACGCCAGCGTCGTGGTCGGCCCGGCCATCGCCCACTTCGGCTGGACGCCCACGTCGTACGACGAGCTGGCCGGCGCCGTCGTCGCCGGGCACGTCATCGAGTGCGGAGCGCAGGCGACGGGTGGGAACTTCAGCGGCTTCAGGAAGATGATCTCGACCGGCTCGATCAGCGGGGGGCTGCCCATCGGCTTCCCGATCGCCGAGATCGCGGCCGACGGCTCGAGCGTGATCACCAAGCACGCGGGCACCGGTGGTGCGGTGACCGTCGACACCGTGACCGCGCAGCTGGTCTACGAGATCCAGTCGACTCGCTACCTCGGCCCCGACGTCACGACCGATCTGACCAGCATCACGCTGCAGCAGCAGGGCGAGGACCGGGTCGCCGTCACCGGCGTCCGCGGCGAGGCGCCGCCGGCGCAGCTCAAGGTCGCGGTCAACGAGCTCGGCGGCTTCCGCAACCAGGTCGAGTTCGTGCTGACAGGTCTCGACATCGCCGCCAAGGCGGCCTGGGTGAAGGAGCAGTTCGTGCTCGACCCGGAGCCCAAGGTGGTCGCGTGGTCGCCGGTCGTCGAGCCGCAGCACGACGCCGACACCGAGGAGGGGGCGAGCATCCGCCTGCGCTGCACGGTGCTCGATCCGTCGGACAAGCCGGTCGGCAAGGCCTTCACCAGCAAGGCCGTCGAGATCGCGCTCGCGTCGTACCCCGGCTTCACGATGACCGCGCCGCCCGCACCTGCCACGCCGTACGGCATCTATCGGCCGGCGTACGTCGACCGCGACGCCGTCACGCACACGGTCGTCCACCACGACGGGCGCCGCGAGGTGATCGCCGGGCCGACCGAGTTCTCCACGCCCGACGTGAGCGGCGGCCAGCGGCCCTCGCCGTACCCCGCCCCCGGCGACCGGCTGACCCGCCGCCTGCCGCTCGGCACCTTCGTGCACGCGCGCTCCGGCGACAAGGGCGGCGACGCCAACCTCGGGCTCTGGGTGGTCAACGACGGGTCGCCGAAGTATGCCGACCGGGTCACGTGGCTGACCAAGTTCGTCAGCCCGCGCAAGGTGCGTGAGCTGATCCCGGAGGCCGCCGACCTCGACGTCGACGTCTACGTGCTGCCCAACCTCGGCGCCGTCAATGTGATCATCCGCGGGCTGCTCGGCGAGGGCGTGGCCGCGTCGACGCGCTTCGACCCGCAGGCCAAGGGGCTCGGTGAATGGGTCCGCTCGCGGACCGCCAACATCCAGGAGGAGCTGCTGTGACCGGTTGGTCCGAGGAGCGCCAGGCGCTCAAGGAGACGGCAGCGGAGTTCACCCGTCGCGAGATCGCCCCGCACCTGCAGGAGTGGGAGGACGCCGGCGAGCTGCCGCGTGAGCTGCACCGGGCCGCTGCCAAGCAGGGCCTGCTCGGCGTCGGCTATCCCGAGTCCGCGGGCGGGGAGGGCGGCGACCTGCTCGACGGATGCGCGCTGCAGGAGGGCTTCATGGCCGCCGGCGCCTCGGGCGGGCTGATGGCCTCGCTGTTCACGCACGGCATCGCGCTGCCGCACCTGATCGAGAACGGCTCGCCGGACCTCATCGACCGGTTCGCGCGGCCCACCCTGGCGGGTGAGCTGATCGGGTCGCTGGCCATCACCGAGCCTGGCGGCGGCTCCGACGTGGCGGGCATCACGACCAGGGCGGTCCGCGACGGCGACCACTACGTCATCAACGGCTCCAAGACCTTCATCACCTCCGGCGTCCGCGCCGACTTCGTGACCACTGCCGTGCGCACGGGAGCGGCCGGTCACGGTGGGCTGTCCCTGATCGTGGTCGAGAAGGGCACGCCCGGATTCACCGTCACCAGGTCGCTGAAGAAGATGGGCTGGCACTGCTCCGACACCGCCGAGCTCGCCTATGTCGACGTCCGGGTGCCCGCCGAGAACCTGATCGGCGAGGAGAACCAGGCCTTCTACTACATCGCCCAGCAGTTCGTGGTCGAGCGGATCTTCCTGGCGCTGATGGGTTACGGACACGCGGCCCGCGCGCTCGAGCTTGCTGCGTCGTACTGCCGTGAGCGCGAGACGTTCGGCAAGCCGCTGATCAAGAACCAGGTGGTGCGCGCCAAGCTCGTCGAGATGCACCGGCAGGTCGAGGTCGCGCGCACCTACACGCTGGCCGTGGCCGCCCGGCACGTAGCGGGGGAGAGCGTCGTCGCCGAGGCCTGCCTGGCCAAGCAGACCGCGGTCGAGACCGCGGTGGAGGTCACCAACCAGGCGGTCCAGCTGTACGGCGGGACCGGCTACATGCACGGCACCGAGGTGGAGCGGCACTACCGCGATGCCCGGCTGCTGCCCATCGGAGGAGGAGCCACCGAGGTGCTCACCGACCTGGCCGCCCGACTGTTGGGCTACGCGTCATGACTGCGACCCACACGGCTGGGACGCTGACCCGGCGAACCGCGATGCTCGAGAAGATCGAGGCGCTGCACGTCGAACAGGCCAAGGCCGTCGCCGGCGGCGGTGAGAAGTACGTCGCGCGCCACAAGGAGCGCGGCAAGATGACCGCCCGCGAGCGGATCGAGCTGCTCGTCGACGAGGGCTCGGCGTTCCTCGAGCTGATGCCGCTGGCCGGCTGGGGCAGCGACTTCACCGTCGGCGCCAGCATGGTGTGCGGCATCGGCGTCGTCGAGGGCGTCGAGTGCATGATCGTGGCGAGCGACCCCACCGTGAAGGGCGGCGCGAGCAACCCGTGGACGCTGAAGAAGGCGTTCCGGGCCGCGCAGATCGCGAGCGAGAACAACCTGCCCACGGTCAACCTCGTGGAGTCCGGCGGCGCGGACCTGCCGACCCAGAAGGAGATCTTCATCCCGGGCGGGAAGCTGTTCCGCGACCTGACCCGCTCGTCGGCGCGCAAGGTGCCGACGGTCGCGCTGGTGTTCGGCAACTCGACCGCCGGTGGCGCCTACATCCCGGGCATGAGCGACTACATCGTGATGGTCAAGGAGGGCGCCAAGGTCTTCCTGGCCGGCCCCCCGCTGGTCAAGATGGCCACCGGCGAGGAGACCGACGACGAGTCGCTGGGCGGTGCCGAGATGCACTCCCGGACCTCCGGGCTGTCGGACTACCTCGCCGTCGACGAGTACGACGCGATCCGGATCGGCCGGCGGATCGTGAGCCGGCTCAACTGGCGCAAGGCCACCGAGTCGCGGGTGCGCGACTATCTCGAGCCCGACCACGACCCCGACGAGCTGCTCGACATCATCCCCACCGACCTCAAGGAGCCGTTCGACCCGCGCGAGGTCATCCTGCGGCTCTGCGACGGGGCCGGCCCTGGCAACGAGATCGTCTTCGACGAGTTCAAGCCGCTCTACGGACCCTCGCTGGTCACCGGCTGGGCGAAGCTGCACGGTCGGCAGATCGGGATCCTGGCCAACGCCCAGGGGGTGCTGTTCTCCCAGGAGGCCCAGAAGGGTGCGCAGTTCATCCAGCTGGCCAACCAGATCGACGTACCCCTGCTGTTCCTGCACAACACCACCGGCTACATGGTCGGCAAGGAGTACGAGCAGGGCGGCATCATCAAGCACGGCGCCCAGATGATCAACGCGGTCAGCAACTCGACCGTCCCGCACCTGACCGTGATCATGGGCGCGTCGTACGGCGCCGGCAACTACGGCATGAATGGCCGCGCCTACGACCCGCGCTTCCTGTTCACCTGGCCGTCGGCGAAGTCCGCCGTGATGGGTCCCGCGCAGCTCGCGGGCGTGCTCGAGATCGTGGCCAAGCAGTCCGCCGAGTCCAAGGGCCAGCCGTTCGACGCCGAGGGCTTCCAGGGCGTCAAGGACATGGTCGAGGCGATGGTGGAGGAGCAGTCGCTGCCGTACTTCCTCTCGGGAATGGTGTACGACGACGGCGTCATCGACCCGCGCGACACCCGCACCATCCTGGGCATCTGCCTGTCCGTGATCGACAACCTGCCCATCGAGGGCACCGACCGCTTCGGCGTCTTCAGGATGTGACTGAGTTGGTTTCGACAAGCTCAACCAGCGTGCGACGAGTCCTCGTCGCCAACCGTGGCGAGATCGCCCGCCGCGTCTTCGCGACCTGCCGCCGACTGGGCATCGAGACCGTGGCGGTGCACTCCAACGCCGATGCCGGCCTGCCGTTCGCCCGCGAGGCGGACTACGCCGTACGTCTGCCGGGCAACACGCCTGCCGAGACCTATCTCCGCGGCGACCTGATCCTCGATGCCGCCCGCCGGGTCGGCGCGGACGCGATCCATCCCGGCTACGGCTTCCTCTCCGAGAACGCCGACTTCGCCCGCCAGGTGATCGGGGCCGGCCTGATCTGGATCGGTCCGTCGCCGGACTCCATCGAGCGGATGGGCTCCAAGATCGAGTCCAAGAAGCTGATGGAGGCCGCCGGCGTCCCGGTGCTCGGCAACCTGTCGCCTGACGGTGGCGTTGATGGGGCGACCGAGGCCGACCTCCCGCTCCTCGTGAAGGCCTCGGCGGGTGGCGGTGGCCGCGGGATGCGTGTGGTGCGCTCGCTCGCCGACCTGCCCGGCGAGGTGGCCAAGGCGTCGGCCGAGGCCGAGTCCGCCTTCGGTGACGGCACCGTCTTCGTCGAGCCGTACGTCGAGCGCGGCCGACACGTGGAGGTGCAAGTCGTTGGATTCCGGAGCGTCGGCGACGGTACCGAGGCGGCCGTCTTCGGCACCCGCGACTGCTCGCTGCAGCGCCGCCACCAGAAGGTGGTGGAGGAGGCGCCGGCACCCGGCCTCTCCGACGAGACCCGCGAGGCGATCCACGAGGCGGCCCGCGCGGCCGCGACCTCGGTGGGCTATCTCGGAGCCGGCACGGTCGAGTTCCTCTACGACCCCGCGACCGAGAAGTTCTACTTCCTGGAGATGAACACCCGCCTCCAGGTGGAGCACCCGGTCACCGAGGCGATCTATGCCGTCGACCTGGTCGAGCTGCAGCTCGCGGTCGCCGAGGGTCGAGGTCTCGATACGCTCGCTGCGCTCGCTACTCGACCAACCGGCCAGCCGGTGGGTCACGCCATCGAGGTGCGCCTGTACGCCGAGGACCCGTCGGTCGACTACGCCCCCCAGACCGGGCGGCTCCTCGACTTCGACGTCACCCACGCCTTCGAGTTCTCCCAGCCTGGCTTCGGGATCCGGGTCGACTCGGGCTTCGAGGCCGGCAACGAGGTCGGCACCTTCTACGACGCGATGCTGTCGAAGGTGATCGCCTGGGCGCCGACCCGCGAGCAGGCTGCGCGGGCCCTCGCGCGCACCCTCGAGAAGGCCTCCCTGCACGGTCTGATCACCAACCGCGACCAGCTCGTCGCGTCGCTGCGGCACCCGCAGTTCCTCGAAGCCGACCTGACCACGTCGTTCTATGACGACCACTCGGAGCTGCGCGAGCGCACCACGCTGGACCAGTGGATCCCGTTCGCGGGGGCCATCGCGCTGGCCGAACACCGGCGCCGCGCGGCCGTCGTACAGTCCCGGATCCCGGCGGGCTTCCGCAACGTCGTCTCCCAGCCGCAGACCACGCGGTTCGCGATCGACGGCGTTGAGGTCGCGGTCGAGTGGCTCGGCGGGCGAGCCGGTTTCGCCCCCGCCGAGCAGGACCCTGACATCCCCGTCACCGTGCTTGAGGCCTCGCCCGACGAGGTCGTGCTCGACGTCGCCGGCAACGTCTACCGCTATCGCACCCGGGTCAGCGACACGGCGGTGCTGGTCGACGGCCCGTTCGGCGGCGCCACCCTCAAGGTGCTGCCGCGGTTCGTCGACCCGTCGTCCCAGGTCGCGGCCGGATCGCTGCTGGCGCCCATGCCGGGCAGCGTGATCGCGGTCCACGCAGCCGTGGGCGACGAGGTCATCGAAGGCCAGCCCATCCTGGTGATGGAGGCCATGAAGATGCAGCACACGATCGCCGCGCCGTACGCCGGCACCATCACCGAGCTCTCGACCCAGCCCGGCCAGCAGGTCGAGGCGGGCGCCGTGCTCGCTGTCGTATCCGAAGGAGAAACCGCATGACCACCACCCCGTTCAGCGAGCCCGAGGAGCGGATCGCCCTTCGCGAGGCCGTCGCCAAGCTCGCCGGCTCCTACGGTCGCAAGTACATCGAGGAGAAGACCCGCAGCGGTGGCAAGGTCACCGAGTTGTGGCAGGACATGGGCAGGCACGGCTACCTCGGCGTGAACATCCCCGAGCAGTACGGCGGCGGTGGCGGCGGGATGGCCGACCTGGCTGCCGTGCTCGAGGAGGCCGCGGCCGCGGGTGCGCCGCTGCTGATGATGGTGGTCAGCCCGGCGATCTGCGGCTCGATCATCACCCGGTGCGGCACCGAGGAGCAGAAGCAGCGCTGGCTGCCGAAGATCGCCGACGGCTCGTTCATCATGGCCTTCGGGATCACCGAGCCCGACGCGGGCTCGAACAGCCACCAGATCACGACCACCGCCACCCGCGACGGGGACGAGTGGCTGCTCAACGGCCGCAAGGTCTTCATCTCCGGCGTCGACGAGGCGGACGCGGTCCTCATCGTGGCGCGCACGGCCGACGCACGGGGTTCATCAGCAGGGGCCGGCAAGCTCAAGCCGGTGCTGTTCGTCGTACCGACAGATGCCCCGGGCTTCGAGTACACCAACATCCCGATGGACTTCCACGCGCCGGAGAAGCAGTTCTCGCTGTTCATCGACGACGTCCGGCTGCCCGCCGATGCGCTCGTCGGCGACGAGGACGCCGGCCTCTGGCAGCTCTTCGCCGGCCTCAACCCCGAGCGGATCATGGGTGCGTCGTTCTCGATCGGCATCGCGCGCTACGCGCTCGGCATGGCGGTCGAGTACGCCAAGACCCGCAAGGTCTTCAAGGACGTCATCGGCACCCACCAGGGCATCGCGCACCCGCTGGCGAAGGTCAAGATCGAGCTCGAGCAGGCCCGCCTGCTCACCCAGAAGGCGGCCGCCCTCTGCGACGCGGGTGACGACTTCGGCGCCGGCGAGTACGCCAACATGGCCAAGTACGCCGGCGGCGAGATCGCCTGCAACGCACTCGACGTGGCGGTCCAGACCCACGGCGGCAACGGCCTCGCGCAGGAGTACGGCCTGGGCAACATGCTGGTCGCCGCCCGCCTCGGCCGGATCGCCCCCGTCTCCCGCGAGATGATCCTCAACTTCATCGCCATGCACTCGCTGGGGCTGCCGAAGTCCTACTGAGCACGCCACACTCGACCCATGGCCACTGAGCACGGGGAGCAGGGTGGCGTCCGGATGGCAGAACTGGTCGCCACCCTGTCCTATGCCGCGGATCTCGGGCTCGGGCAGCCGATGGAGCACTGCCTGCGCCAGACGGTGATCGCCCTGCGGCTCGCTGAACTCGCCGGTGCCGACCAGGCTGACCGGGAGGCGACCTACTACCTCGGTCTGCTGGTGAACTCCTACTGCCATGCCGATGCGTCCGAGCAGGCCCGCTGGTTCGGGGACGACATCTCGATGAAGGCCGACAGCTACGACATGCTCGTCATGAGCACGCCGCAGATGGTCGCCCACCTGCTGCGCAGCATCGGGTCGCACGGCAGCACCAGGAACCGGGTACGACGGGTGGCCACGCTGCCGACCGCCGGCTGGAGCGAGATGTCGACCTGGCTGCTGACCCATACCCAGCTGGGCTCGGACTTCGCTGCCAAGGTCGGGCTCGACGACCATGTGGGCCAGGCCCTGCTCAACGCCTACGAGCAGTGGGACGGCAAAGGCCCCCGACACGTGCGTGGCAAGGAGATCCCGCTCGCCTCCCGCCTGGTTGCGTTGGCCAGCCGGACCGAGATCATGGCCCGGCGCGGACCGGAGACGGCCGCGGAGGCAGTGCGGAGACACCGCGGGGCCATCTTCGATCCCGAGCTCGCGGACCTGATGATGCGCAACTGGCCGGGGGTGCTCGACGACCTCTCCGGAGCAGCCACCTGGGACGCGGTCGTGTCCGCGGAGCCAGCGCTGCAGCGCTGGGTGAGCGGCGCCGAGCTGGACGACGTACTGGCGGAGATGGCGGACCTCGTCGACCTCAAGTCCCCTTATTTTGCTGGGCATTCGCGGGGAGTGGCGACGCTGGCAGCGGAGGCAGCCCGGATCTCGGGGCTGTCGGAGGGCGATCAGGCGACGGTACGACGGGCCGGCTACCTGCACGACCTCGGACGGCTCGGGGTCTCCAACGCGATCTGGGACAAGCCCGGGCCTCTCGGCGACACGGAGCGCGAGAAGGCGCACCTGCACCCGTGGCTCACCGACAAGATGCTGGCGCGCGTGTCGGGGCTGGGCCCGTCCCGCGAGATCGCGGCCCGGCACCACGAGCGGCTCGACGGGTCAGGCTATCCACGGGGGCTGACCGCTGCGTCCCTCACGCCGCTCGACCGGCTGCTCGCCGCCGCCGACGTCGCGCATGCGATGACTGAGCCGCGGCCGCACCGGGAAGCGCTCTCCGCCAACGAGGTGCAACGCCAGCTCCAGGCGGAAGTCCGGGCGGGCCGCCTCGACGGCGACGCGGTCGCGGCGGTGCTCGAAGCCGCCGGCCACCGGGCGCCCACTCGTCGTGAGGGACCGGCGGGGCTCACCGTGCGTGAGGTGGAGGTGCTGGCCCTGCTGGCCAGGGGGCTGGCCACCAAGGAGATCGCCCGGCGGCTGGGCACCACGCCCAAGACCGCGGGCAACCATGTCGAGCACATCTACACCAAGCTCGGGGTCGGCTCCCGGGCGGCAGCGACGCTATGGGCGACGCAGCACGGGTTGGTCGGCGCCTACGAGGTGGGGTGACGGGCCCTGGGTTGAGCCGGTGGTCAGGCGCCAGGCCAGCACGGCGACGCCGAGGGGTACGACGGTCGCGGCGATCCGCTGGGTGAGGCCCTGCACGGCCGAGCCCGAGCTGGCCGCCGTCGTTGCCAGCAAGGCGATCGTGACCCAGCCGACGGTCCGGTTGCCGATCACGAAGGCTGCAGCGACGGTGGTGATCGCCGCGATCGCGAAGCAGGCGAGGTGCAGCTTGGCGTGCCACGACGTCAGCGCCACGGACGCCGAGCAGCCGGCATCGGCGGCCCGGCAGTCGAGCCGGAAGAACGTGTCGGTGAAGCTGTCGAAGCCGGGCAACGAGAGCGCCACCAGGACACCGGCCGTCGTCGAGCGGAGTGCGGGACGCACCACCAGCAGCCCGAAGGCGATCGTGATGGCACCGGCGAGTCCGACGAGCAACCGGAACACTCCCGCGTGATGGGCGGTGAGAGCACCGAGGTCGCTGATGTCGTGTCGCATGGCGTCGTAGCCGTGCCCTTCGGTGGCGCCGACGACCAGGAACGTTCCGATGAACAGGAGCTGGGCCGCGATCGCGGCCCGTGAGAGGAGTGTGGTCATGGCGTCCACGCTGCGCCCGTCCTGGTGTCGGCGCCATGGGGAGTTCGCCCCATGACGGCACGACTCGTCGTACCTAGCGTCGAGGCATGACCACTACCGAGCACAGCGATGACACCATCCCCGGCACCATCCCCGGCCTCGCCCAGGCCAAGCAGTTCGCTCGCGCCAGCTGGGCCGCGGGTGACTTCGCCACCATCGCGCGGCTCTACCTCTGGCCGGTCGGTGAGGAGATCGTCCGCCGCGTCGGCGTCGGCCGCGACGAGGCGGTGCTCGATGTCGCCTGCGGCACCGGCAACGCCTCGATCCGGGCCGCCCTCGCCGGCGGCCGGGTCACCGGCGTCGACCTCACGCCCGAGCTCTTCGACGATGCGCGCCGCGAGGCCGCGACCGCCGGCGTCGACGTCGCCTGGGTCGAGGGTGACGCCGAGGACCTGCCGTTCCCGGATGCCAGCTTCGACGTCGTGCTGTCCACGTTCGGCGTGATGTTCGCGCCCCGGCACCGGGTCGCGGCCCGCGAGCTGGTGCGGGTGCTCCGCCCGGGCGGCCGGTTCGCGATCACGAGCTGGACCCCCGAGGGGCGGACCGGCCAGCAGTTCCGGATGCTGGGGGAGTACGCACCGCCGCCTCCGCCGTTCGCCGAGCCGCCGCTCGCCTGGGGGGTCGAGGAGCACGTGCGCGAGCTGTTCGACGACCGGCACGTGAGCGATGGGGACGTGGTGCTCGAGTTCACGAAGCTCAGCGTCCCGCTGCCCGACCTCGGCACCGCCCAGGAGGCTGAGGACTACCTGCTGGACAAGTGGGGGCCGATGATCACGATGCGGCCGATGCTCGAGGCCCACGGCGTGTGGGACGAAGTGCTGCGACGCTCCCGGGAGCTGTACGCGCCTGGCGCCGACGCGGAGTACCTCCTGGTCACCGGGCGCCGCGCCGGCTGACTTCTCGGCCCCACGCAACAGTCAGGCTGTCGGCAGGTTCGCGGATCTAGCCTCGCCTTCCCGAAGGGAGGGCGAGGGCGATGGTGCTCAGCGCAACGACGCGAACACGTCGTCCAGGAGCGCGCCCCCGGCCGACCGCCCCTGCTCCCGGAACCACTCCCGGCCCAGCGCCAGCCCCAGGAGCGGACCGGGCAGCCGCAGCAGCAGCGCCACCGTCCGGACCGACGCCCCACCGGTCGACTGGCTGTGGTGAGCCGCCAGCGCCGCTCGCTTCGCCACCAGGTGACGCCGTACGTCGACCCGATGGGTCAGCTCCGCCCTCGGCAGGTACGACGATGCGAACCCGTCGGCGGGGATCAGGTGCGACACCCGCGGCACCCGGCGCAGCACGGACCCGACCCGGCGGAGCAGGTCCCGGTCGACCGTCGCCTCGAGGACGACCGGCGTGCCCGCCAGCTCGGCCGCCCGGGTGCCGACCCGGTGCACCTGGACATGGTCCCGATGGCCGTAGCCACCCCGGGCGTCGTAGACCGTCAGCACGTCGGCCCGCTCCTCACGCAGCAGCTCCGCCAGGCGTGCCGCCGGTTCCTCAGGGTCGAGGTCGGCGAAGCCCGGGACCGTCCCCGGTGTGGTCGCTCCCGAGCCGGAGTCCCGGTAGCCCAATACCTCGACCCGGGCACAGCCCAGGTGCCGGGCAGCGGCTTCGAGCTCAGCGAGCCGCCGGCTGCCCAACCCGTCGCCCAGCCCGTCGCTTCCCTCGGCCAGGCCCGCCTCTCCCGCGGTCGCCGTCACCAGTACGACGCGGTGCCCCTCGGCCGCCGCACGCGCCAGCGTCCCGCCGGTCAGCAGCGCCTCGTCGTCGGGGTGCGCGTGGAAGGCGACCAGCGTGAAGGACACGTCGGCAGTCTCGCACCCGGCTGTGAGGTCGGCGGTCTCGCTGCTCCTGGTCGGAGCCCTCCTCGGCTACGTCCTGCCCCGCCTGGTCGGCACCACCGCGTCGGAGGTGGGCACTGAGCTCGGGACCGTGGCCGCGCACCAGTTCGTCGGCCTCGCAATGCTGTGGGCGGCGGGGATCTTCGTGCACTCGTTCGTGCTCACCGGCTCGCTGCCCGGCCTGACCCGGACCCGCGCGTTGACCCTCAACCTGACCGGCAGTGCGGTCTCCAACGTGCTGCCGTTCGGGGGCGCCGCGGGCATGTCGCTGAATTACCTGATGATCCGGTCCTGGGGCTTCCGGCCGTCGGCGTTCGCGGCGTACACCTTCGTCACCAACCTCTGGGTCGTGCTGCTGAAGCTGGCCCTCCCGGTGCTGGTGCCGGTGGTCCTGCTCGCCTCGGCGACCAACCCGACGCCGACGCTGATGGTGACGGCCGGAGTCGCGGGTGCGGCCCTCGCCGTCCTGATCGCGGTGGTGATCGCCTCGCTGACGAGCCGGGCGGCGGCGGTCCGGATGGCCTCGCGGGTGGCGCCGGTCGCGGCCCGGATCGGTCGACGGCTCCGCCTCCACTGGGAGCCGGACCGGCTGGCCGCCGATCTGCTCGGCTGGCGCGACCGGGTGGCCGAGGTGGCCGGCCGCGGTTGGGGCCAGCTGTCGGTCGCGATGGGCGGGTACGCCGTGCTGCAGGCCACGCTGCTCTGGGGCTGCCTGCATGCGGTGGGTGTGCACCCTCGGCTCTCGCACGTCTTCGCCGGGTACGCCGCCGACCGAGTGCTGACCCTGATCGTGCTGACTCCCGGCGGCGCGGGCTTCGCCGAGGCCGGCATCTCCGCCACCCTGGTCGCCCTGGGTGGGCCTCCCGGCAGGGTCACCGCAGGCGTGCTGCTGTATCGCGGGTTCACCTTCGCCCTCGAGATCCCGGTCGGCGGTGTGACGCTCGCGGCCTGGCTGCTCCGGCGCCGGCTTGCGGCCAGGAGGGCCTGATGCGCCTCCTGCACGTCACCGATGTCTACACCCCGCAGATCGGCGGGATCGAGCTCTTCGTCCGCGACCTGGCCGCCCGTCAGGCCGCGGCCGGGCACGAGGTCGCCGTACTCACCCCCACGCCGAACCCGTACGGCGACGAGGTCGGTCCGGTCGAGGTGTTCCGCGCCGGGCCGACCCGAAAGGTCGCCGCCGGCCGCAAGATCGTGCTCTCGGGCGACTGGGACGTCGTGCATGCCCACCTGTCAGTGCTCTCGCCGTTCTCGTCCCTGGTCGGCAGCGCGGCCGCGGCTGTCGGCGTACCCCTGGTCAACACGGTGCACTCGCTCTGGGCCGGCCGCACGCCGGTGGTCCGCGCAGCCGGAGCCGTCGCGCACTGGGGGACGACGCCGGCCGTGTGGACCGGGGTCAGTGGCGTCGCCGCCGAGCAGATGCGGGCTGTGCTGCGGGACGGTACGCCGGTCCGAGTGGTGCCCAACGCCGTCGACGTCGCCTGGTGGCGAGCCGGCCTCGACGAGCCGGGTGCGGCCGTGGACCCGACGGCCGTGACGATCGTCAGCGTGATGCGCCTCGTGGCCCGCAAGCGCCCGCTGCACCTGCTGCGCGTCCTGCGCGAGGTGCGTCGCCAGGTGCCGCCGGAGATCGCCCTCCGGGCCGTGATCGTCGGGGCCGGCCCGCTCGAACCCAGGCTGCGGCAGGCCGCCGCCCGGTGGGGTCTCGCCGACTGGGTGAGCCTCCCGGGACGCCTGGACCGCGAGGCGATCCGCGCGCTCTACCGCGAGGCAGACGTCTACGTCGCACCTGCCTTCCAGGAGTCCTTCGGCATCGCCGCCCTCGAGGCCCGGGCCGCGGGGCTGCCGGTGGTCGCGATGCAGAGCGGCGGCGTGGGCGAGTTCATCCAGGACGGAGTCGAGGGCCGACTCTGCCGGGACGACCAGGACCTGGCGCGCGTCCTCGCGGACCTGGCCGCAGACGCCTTTCAGCGCGAGGTGATGACGGCGACCAACCTCGCCAGCCCGCCGGACTTCGACTGGGCGCGCGCTCTGGACGGCTTCGCGTCCGCCTACGCGGAGGCAATGGGCACCCGACGCGCCATTCAGCGGACTGGCACGGAGCGGGCGTGACCATTCGCTCCGGATTGTCAGCATTGGAGTGTTTCGCGATCTAGTTCGTTCGGACCATTTCCTCTCACCCACCTTGCTCATCGGGCCGGGGTCGTGATGGTCTTCGCGCGTCTGTGTTCGTCGCCCTGCCTGGGAGGGCGGCTGTCTCGGGGGAGTGCGCATGTTGCGTCGTGGCCTGGTTGTGCTCGTTCTGGCTGGACTGTTGGGTTCGGGCTCCGTCGTGATTCCACCGGTGGTGGCAGGTGTCCCGCCGTTGGCGCCGGCAGATGGCGCGAGCGATGTCTCAGAGACGCCGTCCGTGCCGTTGCCGCACCTGCCGCTGCCGAACGATCCTGCCGATGCCATCTCGGGGCTGCCCTACGAGCTCGACACTGTGCCGGACGACGCCTCGGGGTCGACCGCCCTGGGCGACGATTGGTCGCAGGTGCCCGGGCTCCCGGTCGAGGTGCAGGTGCCCGGGCTCCCGGTCGAGGTGCAGGCCGACACCGTCGTCGAGCCCTCGACGACGGAGACCCCGTCGACGGCCCCGTCCCCGACCGCTCCGTCCCCGTCAGCCACGGATGAGGCGACGGCGGGCGATGACGTGGTGGTCTCGGTCGATCAGCCCGAGGATCTGTCCCAGGGCGTGCTGCTGGTCTCGGTCGATGTGGCCGAGTCACCGGACACCACCGGGGCGACGGCTCCGACGACGCCGTCTGCGCCGAGCAGCTCACCGTCGCCATCCGATTCGGCCGCGCCGTCCGAGTCGCCCTCCCCGACCGCGACCTTGACCGATGCACCGGGCCTTGACTCGACGGGCGTGCCGGCCGAGGGCGTCGGCGTGCGGGTCTCGTATGACGCGTTCGATCAGGCGTACGGCGCAGGCTGGTCCGACCGACTCATCGTCATGGCCTATCCGGCCTGTTATGCGACCACACCGGAGTTGCCTGAGTGTGGCGCGGGCGTCCCGGTGGAGGCGGTCAACGACCCGGTCACGAACACGCTGACCTTCACCACCCTGCCGGCCGACCAGATCGGCGACCCCGATGGCCTCGCGACCGCATCCCCGGCACCTTCGGCGACCGAGTCGCCCTCACCCGAGATTATCGGCGAAGGGGGGGTGGCGGCGGCCAAGAAGGTCTTGACCTTTGGATGGAACACTCTTCAGGGTGGCTATTATGCGGCCACCCACCCGAAAGAGACGGCCCAAGCAGTCATCAGCGGCGTCCAAGCACACCTCAGCGGCTGCGCGGACCACGACCTCAGCAGCTGCGGCGGACTCTGGCTTGACATAGTTTCCCTGGAAGCTGGTGGGGGAGCCGCTGCCCTCAAAACTGCCCGGCTCATTGATAGAGTCAACGAGGCGCGAAAGCTTAGGAGTCTGGCCAAGAAGACCCTCTCCGAAACGGCAGGTGGCCTCACCAACCTGGGACGAGCGGGATCGCAACTCGACCTGAATGAGTTTTCTTCGGGGCAGGGTTTCAGCGGTGTCTATGACGATGCGACGGGTTCGATTCTCGCGATGCCCAGTTCTCGAGCGAGCCAGCTGCCCGCCAACTGGGTGAGTGCCAGAGGAGGGCCTGGGGTCGTGAACGCTCGACTCAGCCAGGCGCTCGGCACATCTAGCGGCGGGCGATCTGGGTTCACAGCCTTTCTCGATGAAGCCGGTGGGCTTCGCGTGGAGTGGCTGTCGAGATCTGTGAACGGTGCGGCTAATCCCTACGTCTCCGAGGCTCTCCGTCCGAGGATTCTCGAAGCTCTAGCGAACGCCACGGGAAGGGCGACCTACTGATGACTCACGCTTCGGCCGTTGCTGGACACGAACTCCCCTCGGCCCTCTTAGGGCACATCCTCAACGGCTCGTGGCCGCCCGTCTTGAACGCCATGGCGTTGTCGGAGGTATTTGGAGAAGTTCCCGAGATCAGCGCGAAACTCTACACAGTTGACGAGATGGAAGGAGAGACCACTCGGTGGCAACACGAGACCGACCCCGCTTACCTCGGCTTCGGTGAGGACACGCTGGACCCAGCGCGGTCGATTCTGATCGGCGACCTGGGCTTCGACCGGCCAATCGGGATAGACCTGCGGCGCTCTCCGGCTCCAGTACGGCTCCTGACTATTGATGGTCGGTGGCGCGTGGTCTCCGACTCAATCGACGAACTCCTCCATGTGCTCGCGTCATGGGGAGATTGAAACCCCTGTGGCTTAGGGGGCCAGCCGATAGATGTCGACGCCGTCCATCTCGGCGTACAGCCGATAGCGTTCGGCGATCTCCGCGCGCGCCGTTGTCGAGTCGATGCCCCAACCCTCCATGTGGTTCCACGCGATCACCCAGGTCGGCGCGTCCGGGCCGCGCAGGATCGCGGTCAGCCCGGCGAGCTGGGGGTCGCGCACGCGCACGGGCAGGCTCCACAGCTCCTCGTAGGGACTGGACAGCCCGGCGTTCCACAGCATGTTCGGGTTGCCGAAGAGCACCACCCCGGTGTCGCCGTCCTGCACCTGCCCGGCCAGCCAGCGGCTGACCCGATCGGGGCTGGCCGACTCGGGCGCCTCGACCTGCCAGGCGATCGTCGAGACCACCGCCGCCACCAAGGCGTACGTCGTGCCGCTGCGGGCCGCAGCGCGGAACCGCCCGGGCTCCACCTCGAGGAGCGCGACCGCGAGCACCAACCCCGGGATCAGCCCGATCAGGTAGTGCAGCCAGTAGCTGCCACCCGCCACCACGCCGAACAACTCCCAGGCCAGCAAGGCGATCGTGGCGAGGACGAGCGGGTCGCCCAGCCCAAGAACCGCCAGGCGGCGCACGGCCAACCAGGCAAACGCGAGGACCACGAACACCGCACCGCTGGCCAGCAGCGCGAGCAGCACGTGGCCGAAGCGCTCCGAGGTCGCCTCGTCGGCGGAGCTCCCGATCAGCCCGTCGGCCCTGAGCCGGAAGACCACCAAGGCGTTCCACAGGTCACCGGGCGAGGTGCCGCGGGCGGCGGCCAGCGCGCACCCGGCCACCAGACCGTCCAGACCGCCGGCGACCAATGCGCCGACCTGGCCCCAGCGGGACCGGCGGCCCGCGAGCAGCACCACGCCGAACACGAACACGTCCACGAAGTTCTGCTTCACGAGCACTGCGCAGGCGCCCAGCAGGCCCGCCGCGACCCAGCCGGGCCACGATCCCCGCGCCGATGCCCGGAGGCCGACCAGCAGCCCACCGAGCACGAACGGCACGGCGAAGAGCTCTCCGTCGACCTGCCGCACCCCGAACAACGGCATCGCGACGAAGGCCGCCCCGGCCAGCGCCGGCCACGGTGACCACCTGCCGCGCAGCACAGAGCCCACCCGGTCCGCGAGCACCACGACGGCAGCGGCGGCCAGGCAGCCCAGCAGGCGCAGGCCGATC
>Ga0070698_100001964_pt1 | contig 22839 bp, 18 predicted proteins | sample KBSK1502metaG_FD_65477 | JGI IMG/M metagenome (GOLD analysis project Ga0070698, IMG submission 65477) | Corn, switchgrass and miscanthus rhizosphere microbial communities from Kellogg Biological Station, Michigan, USA - KBS K1-50-2 metaG | ecosystem: Host-associated > Plants > Roots >...
CGCTTGATATCTATAAGGCTATTTCGGCAAAGGGAGCTTGCTTGCAGTCAACGGTTCCTACGCCGTCTGTGCCGTCGCATGGCGTCCACTTTTGCGGTGAATGCTGTAGGCATCAGGATGGGTGTTCCGCGCCAGGGGGAGATGGACAGCAGGTCGGAGTCGTTGGAGACGATGAGCATGGCTCCCACTTCGGCCGCGAGGTCGAGGATGAGGTTGTCCTCGTGATCGGTGCATTCATGCGCGGTCGGGGGGACGTCCTCCAGCAGGCCCCCGCCGCTGTGCCCGGCTGCTGCCGTGATGATCGTGAGGCAGGCGTCGGCCTGCTCTTGGTCCCACTTGAAGAGGTCTTCAAGAACCCGCTTGACGTTGGCGAGGATGTGGGGGGACAGCCACAGCGCGAACTCGGCGGCGTCAACGATGATCCCGACGCAATCGGCGCTTGCGTTTCCGGAGACGGGAGGCGGCGACGGCCAGGAGCGAAAGGGGCTGTTGCCACCCGCGACAGCCGTCACGAGGACGTTGACGTCATAGACGACCGCAGTAGGCGCGGCCTCTAGGTGACTCACTGCCCAGTGGCCTTGGCCTCGCCTTTGAGGTATTCCTGGATGCGCTCTGGCACCTGCGCGGGGTCGATGCCGAGCTGGGCTGAGCGTTGCTGGCCGTATGCCTGTACTTCGCGCAGCTGCTCGGCCAGCATGACCGACCTCATGATCTTCAAGGTGGCCCGCAGGTATGCGGATCTGTTGCCTTCGCCGAAGTAGGCAACCAGTTCATCCAGGAGGGGACGGTCGTCAGGCTGGACCGCGAAGCCGAGGGTCTGGGCGCTCATGTCTCCAGTGTAGACAACTTGCTTATCATATGCGAGATATCGCATCTGCCGGAGCAGGGTTTGATGCCCCAGCACGGAGTTGGCGCAGTAGAAGACATGGTTGGGTATCGGGCACGTACGTGGCACGGCGGGTGCTCTCATGCGCGTGCGGGTTTGTTCAGGAGGGTAGCGAAACATGCCCTGACCTGCGGTGGAGCCGTAGAGCGGGCGAAGGGAATCGAACCCTCATGACCAGCTTGGAAGGCTGGGGCTCTGCCATTGAGCTACGCCCGCGTGGCCTGGGCGGCGGTTCCGCTGCCTCCGCCCGCTCGCAGCCGTATCGTACCGGCCTTTGCCGCTGGCGGCGGCGCCACGGAAGTCCGGCGGGCACCTTGGCTCGGCTCACGCTTGCCCGCGCCGCAGTTCCAGCCGGGCTTCCGCATCCGGAGCGCACCGGCGCGGAGTGAGCCGGAGCAGCCGTCCGGCAGATGAACATTGGGCGGCCGGCGGCGGCGCCCGCCGAGTTGATCTTGAGCGTCCACGCCGGTTACACCAGGGCAGAGCCTCCCTGTAACCAGCGGGGAAGCCTCTGCGGCGAAAATATACCAGTCTTTACTTATTTGCGATCTTATATTACGCTCAGCCGCACGTTGCGCACGGAACCGTCATGGAGCGGGGCAAAGTATGACTCCATGCCCGACAACCCCAGGTGGCTAAGAACGGTAAGGAGCGCGCATGCGACGTAGATGGTTCGTATTCCTAGCGACTTTCGCTGTCGCGGGCAGCTCGGTGCTCGCGGCCACCGGCGCGGCCGCGACAGCGAGCGCGGCACCCAGGCCAGGTCGTGTGACCGTGCAGTCGGGCGGGCCCGCGCACCTGATCAGGCCGCTCAGCGCCGCTCGTGGCGTGCGGCACGCCACCAGCACGAACTGGTCGGGCTACGCGGTCCACGGCGGCACGTACACGAGCGTCTCGGCCAGCTGGGTGGAGCCCACGGGGCACTGCAGCTCGGGCCATCAGTACTCCAGCTTCTGGGTCGGCCTCGACGGCTACACCAGCAGTACGGTCGAGCAGACCGGCAGCGAGGTGGATTGCGGCGCGGGGACCCCGCGGTATTACTCGTGGTACGAGATGTACCCGAAATTCCCGGTGAATTTCACCAATCCCGTGTCACCGGGCGATCACTTTACTGGCTCGGTCACCTATAACGGCGGCGGGAATTTCACCCTGACGCTGTCCGACACGACCAAGGGCTGGACGCACACCGAGCACAAGTCCCTGGCGTCAGCCCGCCGTTCGTCGGCCGAGGTCATCATCGAGGCGCCCTCCTCCAGCGGTGGGGTCCTGCCCCTGGCGGACTTCGGCACGGTGAACCTCTCCAGCGCCATGGTGGACGGCTCAGCGATCGGCAGCCACAACCCGACCAAGATCACCATGGTGACGTCCGGCGGCACCCCCAAGGATTCGGTCAGCTCACTGTCGGGCGGCGCGAACTTCAGCGCCACCTGGCTGCACAGCTGAGGCTCGCGGCCAGACCCATCCTCGTTACGCGCTGCCCGCCGCCAAGAACCCCCGCGGCGGGCAGCGCACGTGCTGGCCGGGTGCGCCGCGGCGCTGGCACGATTAGCTGCAGCCCGATGGTGCCCGATCGGCCAAGGAGCGTGGCAGCGTGCCGGGAACCGTACGACCAGTCGCGGACGAGCGCGACGGCCTGAAGCCGTGGGAACCGCCCGGCCAGCCGGCCCCGTGATCGCGCCGGCCCCGTGACCGCGCCGGGTCCGTGACCGCGCTGACCCCTATGCGGCGGGCCCCGCACCGCGCCGGTCCCCTGCGATGGACCCCGCGCCGAGGCCGCGCCGGCCAGCATCCGATCCTTGATGGCGTGACCTACCCCGTCAGCGTCCGCGGCTTCGTGATCCCGTCGGCGGAACTGTCCTGGCGCTTTTCCCGATCGCCGGGTCCGGGCGGGCAGTCGGTCAACACCGCGGACAGCCGGGTGGAACTCTCCTTCGACCTGGCCGCCACGTCCGCGCTCCCGCCCGAGCTCAAGGAGCGGGCGCTGGACGCGCTGGCGGGCAGGCTGACCGGCGGAGTGCTGACCGTCACCGCCTCCGAATACCGCTCGCAGCTGCGCAACCGGCAGGCGGCGGCCAGCAGGCTCGCCGAGATCCTGACCGAGGCGACCGCGCCGCCGCCGGCCCCGCGTCGGCCGACGCGGCCCAGCCGCGCGGCGCGCGAGCGCCGGCTCGCCGCCAAGCGGCAGCGTTCGCAGACCAAGCGCCTGCGGCGGCCCGACGGTGAGCAAGGGGAGTAAGGCAGGGCGTTCAGCAATGTCGTTGCGGGGCGGAACCCTTGCGGGGCTGGGGCGGTCTTCGCCGGAGGCGGTGTCGCGGACCGGTACAGCAGCCTATTCTCGACGACATCTCAATATGTGAGACGGAATCAGGAGATTTCCGGCGACGTGAAGAGCTGGTATTGCCCTGGCGATACCAGAGTTTCACGTTCTCGGATAGACGTCGCCCAGCTTCCGGGACAGCCCGAATCGTCTCGGTATGTGAGACGAGCGACTTTGCGGAACGCCCTGGCGACTTTTACCGAACGCCCTGGGGAGCAAGAGGAGCAAGGGGAGCAAGAGGAGCAAGGGGAGCAACCCGTCATGAGGTGGCACGACGCGGGCGCCACGGCACACAGCACGGCACGCCACGGCACACAGCACAGCACGGCACGCCACGGCACACAGCACGGCACGGCATGGCACGCGAAGGCACGGCATGGCACGCGCCGGGATTCGGCTTCGGGCGATGGCGGCCTCGTCCGCTACCATCGGCTTGTCCGCGGGCTGTGGCGCAGCTTGGCTAGCGCGCGTGCTTTGGGTGCACGAGGTCGCCGGTTCGAATCCGGCCAGCCCGACCAGATCCCACCAGATCCCTCCGCGCTCGAACCCCACGGCGAAGCCACGCGGAGTGCATCAAAATGCGACTTACCTGGGTATGTCCCCACAATCTGCCCGGCGCGGGGCGGCGCGTCCCGCGCCGCGTCAAAGGCCGCCCGGGACGCCGTTCGCTCGCCTGAGTCCTCAGCCAGGCCACTAGACTTGGCCGCCGTAGCCGTGAGTGACAAGTCATGCCCCCGGATGGCCAGCAGGCCTGCTGCCGCAACGGCCGCACAGGGGAGCAGCTCAGCGGGGAGCAGGGAGTGACGCCGCCGTGAAGACCGACGTCGAGGAGCTGGGCCCGACCCGGGTCAAGCTCTCCATCGAGGTTCCCTTCGAGGAACTGAAGCCAAGCCTCGACAAGGCGTACCGCGAGGTTGGCCGGCAGGTGCGGATACCTGGCTTCCGGCCGGGCAAGGTGCCGCCGCGAATCATCGACCAGCGGCTCGGCCGCGGCGTCGTGCTGGAGCAGGCGGTCAACGACGCGCTGCCCGGGCTGTACGGCAAGGCGCTGGAAGAGGGCGACGTGCTCGCGCTGGGCCAGCCGGAGCTGCAGATCACCAAGCTCGACGACGGCAAAGAGCTGTCGTTCACCGCTGAGGTGGACGTCCGGCCCAGGTTCGAGGTTCCCGACCTCGAGGGGATGCCGGTCACGGTGGACAACGCCGAGGTGACCCCCGACGACGTGGAGGAGTACCTCAGCGGCCTGCGCGAGCGGTTCGCGTCGCTCAAGAGCGTGGACCGCCCGGCCAGGTCCGGGGACTTCGTCTCCATGGACCTGTCCGCCTCGGTCGACGGCGACACGGTCGAGGACGCGCAGGCCAGCGGGCTGTCCTACGAGATCGGCAGCGGCGACCTGCTGGACGGCCTGGACGAAGCGCTGGAGGGCGTCACGGCCGGCGAGTCGAAGGTGTTCACCGCCGAGCTGCCCGGCGGGGCGCACAGCGGCGAGCAGGCCCAGGTGACGGTCACCGTGCACAGCGTCAAGGAGAAGGACCTGCCCGAGCTCGACGACGAGTTCGCGCAGGCCGCGAGCGAGTTCGACACGCTGGGCGAGCTGCGCGCGGGGACCAGGGCGCAGCTGCAGGCCGCGCGGCGGCTGCAGCAGGCCGGCCAGGCCCAGCAGCGTGCGCTCGACGCGCTGCTGAGCCGGATCGACATCCCGCTGCCCGAGAAGGTCGTCGCGGCCGAGGCCGAGCGCCGCCGGGACTCGATGATCGAGCAGCTTGACCAGATCGGTTCCAGCCTCGACGACTACCTGCAGACGATGGGCCGGACACCGGCCGAGTTCGAGGCCGACCTGGAGCGGGACGCGCGGCAGGGCGTCAAGACCGGGTTCGTCCTCGACCAGCTGGCGCTGCAGGAGAAGCTCGGCGTCGACGCCGGCGAGATGAGCGCCTACGTGGCCGAGCAGGCGCGCCGGATGCGGGTCGACCCGGAGCGGCTGGCCAAGCAGCTGGCCGACAACGGCCAGCTCGGCTCCGTGGCCGCCGAGGTGCTCCGCGGCAAGGCGCTCGACCTCATCGCGCAGCGCGCCAAGGTCACCGACGAGGCGGGCCAAGAGGTGGACCTGCGGCCGCCCGCGACCGAGGGCCCGACCGAGGACGAGACCGAGGACCCGACCGAGGGCCCGGGTGAGGACCCGACCGAGGACGAGGTCAGCGCGGCCGATCAGGCCGGCGACGCGGCCATCGAGGCCGGCGACGCAGCGGGTGAAGCGACCGCGAGCGACTGAGCCGGCGCAGCCGTTCGGGCAAAGCACAGACAGCGGCGGTCACCGGCCTGCGCCGACAGCGAACAGCGCGGAACGCAGGACGAAGCGGCGACGGCAGCGCGTTATCGTCACAGTCAACGACACCGAATTGCAGCTATGCAAGCACGACACAGCGGAACAGGGTGACCAGGTGAGAGACGTGTCGGAAGCCCGCCGGGTGGCGGATAACCAGGCGGATAAGCAGGCAGTGAGCGAGTCCGGGCTGGCGGTGCCGCGGCTCGCCGAGGGGCGGGTCGCCGAGGCGCCGGTCCTGCCGTTCGGCGAGCCGGTGTTCCAGCGGCTGCTGCGGCACCGGATCATCTTCCTCGGCCAGCAGGTCGACGAGGACCTCGCCAACCGCATCTGCGCGGAGCTAGTCCTGCTCGCCGCCGAAGACGCCAAGCGCGACATCAGCATCTACATCAACTCGCCCGGCGGCTCGGTCTACGCGGGCCTGGCGATCTACGACATGATGCAGTACGTCCCGAACGACGTCGCCACGTACGCGATGGGCATGGCCGCGTCGATGGGGCAGTTCCTGCTGTCGGCGGGGACCAGGGGCAAGCGCTACGCGCTGCCGCACGCGCAGGTGCTCATGCACCAGCCGTCCGGCGGCATCGGCGGCACCGCCTCGGACATCACCATCCAGGCCGAGCAGATGCTGTACATCAAGCACACGCTGGCCGAGCGGATCGCCATGCACACCGGCCAGACGGTCGAGCAGATCGAGACCGACTCCGACCGCGACCGCTGGTTCACCGCCGAGGAGGCCAGGGACTACGGCTTCGTCGACCACGTGATCCGCAGCGCCACCGAAGTCGACTCGGAAGGACCGGTCTCATGACCACCCAGCACATCCAGGCGGCCCGGGCGTTCGAGCCGGCCGCCCGCCGGCTCGCCGACAGCCCGCAGTCCCGGTACGTCCTGCCCTCGTTCGTGGAGCGCACCTCGTACGGGATCAAGGAGATGAACCCGTACAACAAGCTCTTCGAGGAGCGGATCATCTTCCTCGGCGTGCAGATCGACGACGCGTCGGCCAACGACGTGATGGCCCAGCTGCTCACGCTCGAGGCGATCGACCCGGACCGGGACATCCTGATCTACATCAACTCGCCCGGCGGCTCGATGACGTCGATGATGGCGATCTACGACACGATGCAGTTCGTCCAGCCCGAGATCCAGACGTTCTGCATCGGCCAGGCCGCCTCCGCGGCCGCCGTGCTGCTGGCCGCCGGCACCAAGGGCAAGCGCGCGGCGCTGCCGAACGCTCGGATCATGCTGCACCAGCCGGCCCTGGAGAGCGGCTACGGGCAGTCCAGCGACCTGGAGATCCAGGCCAGGGAGATCCTGCGGATGCGCAGCGCGATGGAGAACGTGATCGCCAAGCACACCGGCCGGGAGCCCGACCAGGTCCGCCGGGACATCGAGCGGGACAGGTTCTTCGACCCGCACGAGGCCAAAGAGTACGGAATCGTGGATGATGTTCTGACGACCCTTAAGCGCCGCACCGAGGTAGGGTCGTCTTAACCGGGAGGTTTCGGCTCGTCCCCCGTGTAAAGGAGTGTTTGGGTGGCACGCATCGGCGACGGCGGCGATCTGCTGAAGTGCTCGTTCTGCGGGAAGAGCCAGAAGCAGGTCAAGAAGCTCATCGCCGGGCCCGGCGTGTACATCTGCGATGAGTGCATCGACCTCTGCAACGAGATCATCGAGGAGGAGCTCGCCGAGCCGTCCGAGCTCAAGTGGGACAGCCTGCCCAAGCCGCGGGAGATCTACGAGTTCCTCGACGCGTACGTGATCGGCCAGGACAAGGCCAAGAAGGCGCTGTCGGTCGCGGTCTACAACCACTACAAGCGGGTCCAGTCCGGCGGCGACCGGCCGGGTGAGGAAGGCGTCGAGCTCGCCAAGTCCAACATCCTGCTGCTCGGCCCCACCGGCTCGGGCAAGACGCTGCTGGCGCAGACGCTGGCCCGGCTGCTCAACGTGCCGTTCGCCATCGCCGACGCGACCGCGCTCACCGAGGCCGGGTACGTCGGCGAGGACGTCGAGAACATCCTGCTCAAGCTCATCCAGGCGGCCGACTACGACGTCAAGAAGGCCGAGACGGGCATCATCTACATCGACGAGATCGACAAGATAGCCCGCAAGAGCGAGAACCCGTCGATCACCCGGGACGTCTCGGGCGAGGGCGTGCAGCAGGCCCTGCTCAAGATCCTGGAGGGCACGACCGCGAGCGTGCCGCCGCAGGGCGGTCGCAAGCACCCGCACCAGGAGTTCATCCAGATCGACACCACGAACGTGCTGTTCATCTGCGGCGGGGCGTTCGCCGGCCTGGAGAAGATCATCGAGCAGCGGGTCGGCAAGAACGGGATCGGGTTCAGCGCCGTGATCAGGGTGCGCAACGACCACTCGATCTCGGACCAGTTCGCCGAGATCATGCCCGAGGACCTGCTCAAGTTCGGCATGATCCCCGAGTTCGTCGGCCGGCTTCCGGTGATCACCAGCGTGCACAACCTCGACCGGGAAGCGCTGATCCGCATCCTGACCGAGCCGCGCAACGCGCTGGTCCGGCAGTACCGGCGGCTGTTCGAGCTGGACAACGTGGACCTCGAGTTCACCGACGACGCGCTCGAGGCCGTCGCCGACCAGGCGAACCTGCGCGGCACCGGCGCCCGGGGCCTGCGGGCGATCCTGGAGGAAGTGCTGATGTCGGTGATGTACGAGGTGCCGAGCCGCAAGGACGTCGAGCGCGTCGTGATCACCAGGGAAGCCGTGCTCGAGCACGTCAACCCCACCCTCGTGCCGCGCGACGTGTCCCGCCGCACCCCGCGCGAGAAGTCCGCGTAAGAACGGATGGCCTGGGCTCACCCTGCTCGCAAGCCTTGCTTGCTCGCCGAGGCCGTTCTTACGTGCTAGCCCAGGGGGACGACCCCCTGGAACCCCGCTGCGCCTGCGGCGCATTCGCGACCGGCTGGTACCCCGCGTACTCCCCGCGGTCAATAGACTCACCTGACGTGACCGCACACCACCCGGCGCCGCGTCCCGGCGCCCCGCCCGCCCCGCGCGCAGGCCGCACCGAGCTCGCCCCGCAGTACACGCCCGGCGAGGTGGAGCCGCGGTTGTACGAGAGCTGGGTGGACGCGGGCTACTTCACGGCCGACGCGGAGTCCGCCCGCCCGGCCTACGCGATCGTGATCCCGCCGCCGAACGTCACCGGCTCCCTGCACATCGGTCACGCGCTCGATCACACGATCATCGACGCGCTCATCCGCCGTCGGCGCATGCAGGGCTACAACACGCTGTGGCTGCCCGGCATGGACCACGCCGGCATCGCCACCCAGAACGTGGTGGAGCGCGAGCTCGCCCGGGAGGGCCTGAGCAGGCACGACCTCGGCCGGGAGAAGTTCGTCGAGCGGGTCTGGCAGTGGAAGGCCAGCTCCGGCGGCGCGATCGGGGGCCAGATGCGCCGGCTCGGCGACAGCGTGGACTGGACCCGCGAGCGGTTCACCATGGACGCGGGCCTGTCCCGCGCCGTGCACACGATGTTCAAGCAGCTGTTCGACGCGGGCCTCATCTACCGCGCCGAGCGGATCATCAACTGGTGCCCGCGCTGCCTCACCGCGCTGTCCGACATCGAGGTCGAGCACGTCGACGAGGAGGGCGAGCTCATCTCGATCCGCTACGGCGACGGCGACGACTCGATCGTGGTCGCGACCACCCGGGCCGAGACGATGCTCGGCGACACCGCGGTCGCCGTCCACCCCGACGACCCCCGGTACACGCGGCTCGTCGGGCGCACGGTCGAGCTGCCGCTGACCGGCCGGCGCATCCCCGTCGTGGCCGACCCGCACGTGGACCCGGCGTTCGGCACCGGCGCGGTGAAGGTGACCCCCGCGCACGACCCGAACGACTTCGAGATCGGCCGCCGCCACGACCTGCCGGCCCTCACGATCATGGACGAGCGCGGCGTGATCACCGCGCCCGGGCCGTTCAAGGGCCTGGACCGGTTCGAGGCCCGCCCGGCCGTCGTCGCGGCGCTGCGCGAGGAGGGCAGGGTGGTCGCCGAGGTGCGGCCGTACCTGCACTCCGTGGGGCACTGCGGCCGCTGCGGCACCACGGTGGAGCCGCGGCTGTCGCTGCAGTGGTTCGTCAAGGTCGCGCCGCTGGCCAAGGCGGCCGGCGACGCGGTCCGCGACGGCCGGGTCCGGCTGCACCCGCCGGAGATGGCGGCGCGCTACTTCGGCTGGGTCGACGACATGCACGACTGGTGCATCAGCCGCCAGCTGTGGTGGGGGCACAGGATTCCCGTTTTTTACGGCCCGAACGGCTCCGCCATATGTCCCGGCCCGGACGAGGACCCGCCGACCGGGCCGGACTGGCACCAGGACCCGGACGTGCTGGACACGTGGTTCTCGTCGGGCTTGTGGCCGTTCTCCACGCTCGGCTGGCCCGACGACACGCCGGACCTGCGCACGTTCTACCCCACCAGCGTGCTGGTCACCGGGTACGACATCCTGTTCTTCTGGGTGGCCCGGATGATGATGCTGGGCCTGTACGCGATGCGCGACAAGGACCCCGCCGACGCCGTGCCGTTCCGCGTCGTGGCGCTGCACGGGCTCGTGCGCGACGCCCACGGCCGCAAGATGTCCAAGTCCCGCGGCAACACGGTGGACCCGCTGGACTGGATCGGCCGGTTCGGCGCGGACGCGCTGCGGTTCACCCTCGCCCGCGGCGCCAACCCGGGCAGCGACGTCGCGGTCAGCGAGGACTGGGCGGCCGGCGCGCGCAACTTCTGCAACAAGCTGTGGAACGCGGCCCGGTTCTCCCTGCTGAACGGCGCCTGCACGCCGCCGGTGTTGCCGGACCCGGCCTCGCTGTCGGTGCCGGACCGCTGGATTCTGTCCAGGCTGGCCACGGTCACGGCGCAGGCGGACGCGCTGTTCGAGGGGTTCGAGTTCGGCAAGCTGTCCGAGGCGCTGTACCACTTCGCCTGGGACGAGTACTGCGACTGGTACCTGGAGCTGGCCAAGGTCGCCCTGGCCTCGGATGATCCGGTCGTGGCGGACCGGACTCGCGCCGTTCTCGGCTTCGTGCTCGACCGGCTGCTGCGGCTGCTGCACCCGGTGATGCCGTTCGTCACCGACGAGCTCTGGACGGCGCTGACCGGCGGGGCGTCGGTCATGGTCGCCCCCTGGCCGGGCCGCCTGGCGCCCGGCGTGGACGCTGGCTCGCCGTCCGGCGGCCTGGCCGCGTTCGCCGATCCCCCGGCCGAGGCGGAGGTCGCGTCGCTGATCCGGCTGGTCACCCAAGTGCGGCGGTTCCGCTCCGACCAGGGCCTGCGCCCGGGCCAGCGGGTCGCGGCCCGGCTGGCTGGCCTCGAGCACACCGCGCTGGCCGCGCACGAGCCGGCCATCCGCGCGCTGCTGCGGCTCACCCCGCCCGGGGCTTCGTTCAGCGTCACCGGCTCCGTCCAGGCCGAGGGCGTCGTGATCGAGCTGGACACGTCCGGCACCATCGACATCGCCGCCGAGCGCCGCCGCCTGGAAAAGGACCTCGCCGCCGCGGCCGAAGAGGTGGACCGCACCCAGCGCAAGCTCGGCAACGCCGGCTTCACCGCCAAGGCCCCCGCCGAGGTGATCGAGAAGACCCGCCAGCGCCTGGCCGCCGCCCAGGAAGAGGCGGCCGCCCTCGAGGCCCGCCTGGCCGCCCTCCCGCCAGCCTGACCTCGCAGCCCTCCACCCTCCGCGTCAACCCGGCCCGACGCCGGCGCGGCTCCCGCAGCCCCGCCCCCCCGCGCCAGCCGGCGGCACCGCGATGCCTCGCCCGGCCCAGTCGGCTGGGCGGCCAAGATCGTTGGCGGATTCAGGCCCACCGGTGGGCGGTAATCCGCCAGAAGCCCCGCCCCGTCGGCCTGACCCGCAGCTGTCCGTGCCGCGCGCCAGCCGGCCCGGCTCAGCCGGCGTGGGTTTCCAGCGCCGACCCCTGGCCCTGGAAGAGAGCCTAAACCTGCGGGGCGATGGTGAACAGCCGTGCCGGTAGGCTTCCAGGGATGACCGGGTTTCAGGCGGGCGGCGGGCCACATACCAGCCTGGCCGAGGTCGAGCGCGAGATCGCGGCCCGCAGGCCCGAGCACTCCATCGACCCGACCCTGGACCGGATCGCCGACCTCGCCAGCCTGCTCGGCGACCCGCAGCGCGCCTGCCCGGTCATCCACGTCACCGGGACCAACGGCAAGACCTCGACCGCCCGGATGATCGACGCGCTGCTCCGCGCCAGGGGCCTGCGCACCGGCCTGTTCACCAGCCCGCACCTGACCGACATGCGCGAGCGGATCGCCCTGGACGGGCAGCCGATCGACGAGCAGCGGTTCGTCGAGGTGTACGAGGAGCTCGCGCCGTACGTGGCGATGGTGGACGGGCGGCACGAGGTGCCGATGTCGTTCTTCGAGGTGCTGACGGGCATGGCGTTCGCCGCGTTCGCCGACGCGCCGGTGGATGTGGCGGTGATAGAGGTCGGCATGGGCGGCACCTGGGACTCCACCAACATCGCCGACGGCACGGTCGCAGTGGTCACGCCCATCTCCCTGGACCACACCAGGTACCTGGGCAGCACGGTCGAGGAGATCGCCGAGGACAAGGGCGGCATCATCAAGCCCGGTGCCGTCGCGGTACTGGCGCAGCAGCCCGTTGCGGCCGCCGAGGTGCTGCTGCGGCGAGCCGCCGAAGTCGGCGCGACCGTCGCCAGGGAAGGGATCGAGTTCGGCGTGCTTGAGCGGGACCTGGCCGTCGGCGGCCAGCGGCTGGAGCTGCGCGGCCTGCGCGGGGACTATCACGAGATCTTCCTGCCGCTGTTCGGGGCGCACCAGGCGGGCAACGCCTCGGTCGCGCTGGCCGCGGTGGAGGCGTTCGCAGGCGCGGGCGACGAGGACGCCGCGGAGCGCGGCGGGCCCGTCCCGCTCGGCGAGACCTGGGTCCGCGAGGGGTTCGCGTCCGTCACCTCTCCCGGACGCCTCGAGGTCGTCCGGCGCAGCCCGGTGATCATCGTGGACGCCGCGCACAACCCGGCCGGGATGGCCGCCGCGGTGGACGCCGTGACCGAGGCGTTCACCTTCAGGAGGCTGGTCGGCGTGCTCGCGGTGAGCGAGGACAAGGACGTGCCGGCGATGCTCGATCAGCTCGAGCCCGTGGTTTCCGACCTGGTCGTCACCCGGAACTCATCGCCGCGGTCGATGGACGTGGCCAAGCTCGCGGAGCTGGCTGAGTCGGTCTTCGGCCTCGACCGGGTTCACCCGGCGCCGCGGCTTGACGAGGCGATCGACATCGCGGTGACGCTGGCCGACGAGGTTAGTGCCGAGGACGGGAGCTCGGGCAGCCTGGTCCCCGGCTCGAGCGGAGTGTTCATCGTCGGCTCGGTCATCACGGCAGGTGATGCTCGCACGCTGCTCGCTGGCGGGCCTGCGGCGGGCTCCGGGCGGCCGGGCCGCCAGCGATGGCTGCCAGAGCCGGGAGAGCCGGACTCGGGAGAGACGGACTCGGAGGAGTCCGAGCCGGACGACCGGTACTCCGATGATTCGGACGATCCCGAGCCGGGGGACCAGTTCTGGGGCGGCCGCGAGCCGGGCAGGCCGGGCTCGGCATGAGGCGGCTGTGTGCCACCGTGCTCATCTTCGAGGCGATCGTGATCGGCCTGGCCATCCCGGTCGCGATCTCGGTCGGGCACGTCTCGGGACATACCGCGGGACCGGCCGGCGGTGCTCTGGCCGGAGCCGCCGTCCTCATCGCCGTCGCGGTGTCGATGCATTCCGTAGGGGCGCGCGGCCTTCAGATTGCGCTGGTCACGGGCAGCATCCTGCAGCTGCTGATGATCGCCTCGGGCGCGATGGTCCCGGCGATGTACGCGCTCGGCGTGATCTTCGGCGTTCTCTGGACGACGGCTATCTGGCTCGGGCGTAGTGCGGAGCGCGCGACGCCGCGATAGTCTCCCTCTATCGCCCTGAGTAATCAGAGGAGAACACCTCGTGATCGGCCGCCCCCAGGCCAACACTGGCGCACAGGCGCATGCGGACACTGTTAGTAATCATATAAACACTGTTCGTGATACGTTGGGCACTTCGGGCACACGCGTCAACTCCCGTGAAACCGCCGTCGAACCCGGGGCTTCCCCCAACGGGCTCCACGTGCCCGCGTCCCGCCCGCCCGCGCCGCGCCCGCCCGCGCCGCGCCGGCCAGCGCGCGAGACCCGGCAGCAGGCGCCCGCACCCGCACCCGGGTCATCCGGGGTCCCTGCGCAGCGCCCGGCGTCCGCCCGTCGGTCGGCGTCCTCGCCCGCGCGCGAACAGCACGCCCCGCCGCGCCGGCCCGCCGCGCCGGCCCCCCTGAAGATCGGGCGATGGGTCGCGCCGGCCCCCCGGCGGTCACCGCGGGCTCAGCCGGATGGCCCCGTCGAGCGCCCGGCCGCCTGGCCGCGCGCGGGCAGCGCCAGGTCATCCAGGGCCGGGCAGCCCAAAGTCGCCGGCCGGTCCGCCAACGGCACGCCCCTGCCCGCGCCGATGGCCCAGTCGCGGGCGAGCGCCCCCCCGGCGTTCGCCCCCTCGGCGTTCGCCCCCCCGGCGGCCATTGCCCGGACCGGCGCGCCAGAGCGCTCGCCCGCAGCGGCCCAGGCGCGGGGCGGGCGGCTGGCCGGTGCCACCGCGATCCTGGTCGTGGCCAGCGCGGTCCCGCTCGCTGTGCTCCAACTACCGGACCTGCTCGCCGCCGGCATGCCGGCGGCCACGATGGCCCGCATCGCGGGCCCGAACGGCGCCGCCAGCCTGGTCCGCGCCGCCGGACTCGCGCTCCCCGTGATGGCCTGCGTCGCGCCCGTGGCCGCCGTCTGGGCCCGGCGGCACCGCGCCTGGCCCGCCCTGATCACCGGGCTCGTCCTGCTCGCGGCGGCCGACCTGCTGGGCGAGTCCGCGAGCTCGGTGCTGATGATCGCCGTTGACCGGGGCCTGCACGGCCTGGGGGCGGGCGTCGCGCTGCCCGCGACGCTGGCGCTCGCCTGGGAGCGCTCGCCCCGGTGGCGCCGCCTGCTGTCCCGCTGGTGGACGGTGGTCCTGGTGCTGAGCCTGCTCGGCTCCGTGCCGCTGCTGCGCGACCGGCTCACCGGCGGCGGCTGGCGGACCGCGCTGCAGCCGTTTCCCTGGCTCACGGCGGCCGCGCTCGCCGTCACCGCCGGCTACGTCGCGCTCACCGGCGGCGCGGGCCCTCCCGCCCGATCCGCTGTCACGCCCGCCGAACGCTCGCAGCTCGCCCTGCTGGCCGCGCCCGCCGCCGGGCTGGGCGTGCTGGCCGTGGGGGTGTCGGAGCAGCTGGCCGGCGCCGTGGCGGCGGCCGCGGGCGTCGCCGTTTTCGTGCTGGCCTGCCTCGCGGTGGTGACGTCGGCGGACCCGGTGACCGGGGGAGTGGGCGCGAGCGGCCGGCTCTGCTTCCCGCTCGCGGGCGCCTGCGCCGGGTTCGTGCTCGCGCCCACCGCCGGCGCGATCGGGGCGTTCCGGCCGCTCGCCGCCGGGCCGGATCCGGTGCTGCGCGCGCTGGGGCCCCCGCTGGCCGCCGCGGCCGGCGGGTGCCTGCTCGGCGCGGGGGTGGCGTGGCTGCTGCGCGCCCGCGCCAGCTGGTCATCACGCCGCGGCGCCCACGCCGCGGACCGCGCCGCGGTCGCCCCCGGGCAGGTTCATGGCAGGGCGCTGGGCTGCGTCGTGGCCGGGCTGGCCTGCGCGGCCGCCGGCCTCCTGCTGGCCAGGGCGGCGGGGCCGGACGGCAGCACGGCCGAGCTCGCCGCGGCCTACGCGCTGCTGGCCGGCGGGCTGGCCGCGGCGCTCGGCGCCAGCATCGCCGAGGCCCCGGCGGCCGGCGCGATGACCGGCCTGTCCCTGGTCCTCACCGGGGCGCTGACCGGCTACATGGCCGCGGCCGCGCTCCAGATCCGGCTGGTCGGCGCCGTCGCCGCGGCCGCCGCCCGCGCCCAGGCCGCGGTCCGCGTCCCCGTCATGACCGGCGCGCTGACCACGAGCGCGGGCACCTGGGAGCTCGCGGCCGCAGCCACCGCCGGGGTCGCCGCGGCCGCCGCTTTGTTCATCGGCCGGGCGCGCCGTGGTAAGGGAGTGGTACCCGTCCGCGGGTAAGCTGTGCAGGCGCTGGATGCATTCCGCCCCGTCCTCGAGCGGCCGCTGCCGCCGCCGGTCCTGAGGAGGATAATTGCCTGACCGCACCCTGATCCTGATCAAGCCGGACGGCGTGCGCCGCGGCCTCATCGGGACCGTGATCGCGAGGATCGAACGCAAGGGGCTGCGGATCGTGGCCATGGACCTGCGCACCCTGGACGCGGGGACTGCCCAGGTGCACTACGCCGAGCACGAGGGCAAGCCGTTCTTCGAGCCGCTCATCGAGTTCATCACCTCGGACCCGCTGGTCGCCCTGGTAGCCGAGGGTCTGGGGGCTATCGAGGCGTTCCGCGCGCTCGCCGGGGCCACCAATCCGCTGGCCGCCGCGCCGGGCACCATCCGGGGGGACCACGCGTTGCAGGTTACGGAGAACGTCGTGCACGGCTCGGACTCGCCGGAGTCGGCCGAGAGAGAAATCAAGATCTTCTTCCCGGAGCTCGCCTGAGGGGGAGGCCGGGGGGAGTGGTTGAGCCGGCAAGGCGCTGAGGTAACCGGGACCGAATTGGTTTACCCGGCACCAAGCTGGTCGATGAACCGCACATGGCCGTGGCCGGCCCGCGAGGCCACTGGTCACGGCATCTGAGCACAGGCAACCCACAGGATCGCCCTGGAAGGTTCTGTTCCTTATGAGCAACGCCCTGGCGTTTCTCGGCCGTGACATGGCGGTCGATCTCGGCACCGCGAACACCCTGGTGTACGTGCGCGGACGCGGGATCGTGCTGAACGAACCCTCGGTTGTCGCGCTGAATACCAACAACGGCCAGATCGTCGCCGTCGGGGTGGAAGCCAAGCGGATGATCGGCCGGACGCCGGGCAACATCGTCGCGATCCGGCCGCTCAAGGACGGCGTCATCGCCGACTTCGACGTCACCGAGCGGATGCTCAGGTACTTCATCCAGAAGGTGCACCGGCGCAGGCACATGGCCAAGCCCAGGGTCGTGGTCGCGGTGCCGAGCGGCATCACCGGGGTGGAGCAGAGCGCGGTCAAGGAGGCCGGGCACCAGGCCGGCGCCCGGCGGGTCTACATCATCGAGGAGCCGATGGCCGCGGCGATCGGCGCGGGCCTGCCGATCAACGAGCCGACCGGGAACATGGTCGTGGACATCGGCGGCGGCACCACCGAGGTCGCGGTGATCTCGCTGGGCGGCATCGTCACCTCGCAGTCGATCCGGATCGGCGGCGACGAGATGGACCAGGCGATCATCACGTTCGGCAAGAAGGAGTACTCGCTCATGCTCGGCGAGCGCACCGCCGAAGAGATCAAGATCTCGCTCGGGTCGGCCTACCCCACGGCGGACGAGCCGCACGCCGAGATCCGCGGCCGCGACCTGGTCAGCGGGCTGCCGAAAACCATCGTGATCTCCGCCGAGGAGATCCGCCGGGCGATCGAGGAGCCGGTCAACCTGATCGTGGACGCGGTCAAGACCACGCTGGACAAGTGCCCGCCCGAGCTGGCTGGCGACGTCATGGACCGGGGGATCGCGCTGACCGGTGGCGGGGCGCTGCTGCGCGGGCTGGACGAGCGGATCCGCGAGGAAACCGGGATGCCCGTCCACCTGGCCGACAACCCGCTGGACTCGGTCGTCCTCGGCACCGGCAAGTGCGTCGAGGACTTCGACACCTTGCGCCAGGTGCTGGTACCCGAATCCCGGCGCTGACCCCGCGGCCCGCGCGCCAGGCCGGGCCGAGCGCCCGGGGTCGCGCCGGGCCGTCGGCGACGCCAGGGCAGGCTGACCGCAGCGAGGAGCTCACGTGCACGACACCCGGCGGACGCGCCTGGTACTGGGCGTGCTCCTGATCGCCGCGCTCGCGATGATCACCATCGACTACCGGGGCAGCGGTCCGCTGCGCCCGCTGAGCAGCCTCGGCGACTCCGTGTTCGGCCCGATGGAGCGCGCCGCCTCGGCCGTCACCCGCCCGGTCGCCAGCCTGGTGACCGGCGGCTCCTCATCCAGCGCGAAGGTCTCCGCCCTGGAGCGGCAGAACGCGCAGCTCCGCGCCGAGCTGAGCCAGGCGCAGCTGAGCAAGGCCGAGTCCGCGCAGCTACGCCGGCTGCTGCAGCTGGCCGGCCGGGGCGGCTACCGGGTCGTGGCGGCGAACGTGATCGCGGCGGCCACCGGTTACGAGGACACCGTCACGATCGACGCCGGCAGCGCCGACGGGATCAAGCCCGACGAGACCGTGCTGAACGGGGACGGGCTGGTCGGCCGCGTGGTCAGCGTGAGCTCGACCACCGCCACCGTGCTGCTCGCCACCGACCGGTCCTCCACCGTGGGGGTGCGGATGGCCGGCAGCGGCGAGGTCGGCTCGGTCACTGGCATGGGCAAGATCCTGTCCGGCCCGGACTCGCTGCAGCTGCAGCTGTTCAGCGCCACCGCGGTGCTGCAGGCCGGCCAGCAGCTGGTCACGTTCGGCTCCGTCGGCGGCAGCCCGTACGTGCCGGGCGTCCCCATCGGGACCGTCATCCAGGTTGAGCGGTCGGCCAACGCGCTGACCAGGAGCGCGCTGATCCGCCCGTTCGTGGACTTCACCGCGCTCGGCGTCGTCGGCGTCGTCGTGGCCCCGCCCCGGGTCAACCCCCGGGACTCGGTGCTCGCGCCGCGCCCGTACGCCAGCCCCACCCCGACCGTGACCAGGACGGTTTACGCCTCTGCCGGCGCGTCCGACGCGCCCCCGACCACCGCTCCCCGAAGCACGGGGCCTTGACATGCGCCGTCTCCTGCTGTCGGTCGTGCTCCTTCTCGCGGCGCTCGTGCTGCAGCTGACCGTGCTCGACCGGCTGCCGCTGCCCGGCGGCGTGGCCCCGGACCTGGTGCTGCTCGTGGTGGTCGCGCTGGCGCTCAGCAGCGGCCCGCTGCCCGGGACGATCGGCGGATTCTGCGCCGGGCTGGCGCTGGACGTCGCGCCGCCGTCCGACCACCTGATCGGCATGTACGCGCTGGTGTTCTGCCTGGTCGGTTACTTCTGCGGCATGGTCTCCGCCGAGCTGGACAGCTCGGTGCTGCTGCCGCTGGCCGCCTCGGCGCTCGGCGCGGCCGGGGGCGCCGGGCTGTTCGCCGCGGCCGGGATCGTCTTCGGCGTCCCCGACGTCACCGGGTCCGCCGTCCGCCACGTGCTGCCGCTGTCGGTGCTCTACGACGTGCTGCTCAGTCCCTTCGTCCTCTACGCCGTGGCGCTGGGCTTCCACGTCGGCGCCGGCCGGCGCGCCGCCGGCCCGGCCCGGCCCGCCGGCGACGCCATCGCCGCCCGGGCGCCCGGGACGCGGCCCGCCGCCAGCCGCGGCCGCGGCCGCGTGCCGAGGCTGCGGCTCGCCGCCGCCAGCCCGCGGGACGGGTGGATCAGCGGCGGCGGGTGGCTGGCGGCCAGCGCCGAGCTCGCCCGCAAGCAGCCGGCCACGGTCCGGCTGCACCTGGGCGGCGTCCGGACCGCCGCCGTCCCGGCGCGCGCCGCGAGCGCGGGCACCGGCGTCCCCAGGCTGCGGTTCTCGTCCGGCCGCAGGGGCGACGCCGTGCTCGGCGGCCGGCTGCCGCGCGGCGGGCTCGCCGCCGAGCTCGCCGGCGGCGGCCGCGTCACGCCCGGTCCGTCCCGTGGCCCCAGGCTGTTCACCCGGCGCGGCTGGCTCCGGCCCGGGGGGACGGGCGCCACCAGGTGGGCCGGGTTCGTCCGCAAGCACTCCTGGGGGCCTCGCGCCGCCGGCGGCGCGGGCAGCGCCCCCCGCCGCGGCGCGTTCGGCAAGGGCACCCCGCGCACAAACCGCAAGAGCCGGGCCGCCGCGGCCCAAGGGGCCCGCCGGGCCGCCCCGCGGCGCGGCACGTTCGGCGCAAGCTCCCTGCGCCGCCGCGGCTCGTTCAGCGGCGGCTCGTCCACCCCCGGCTCGCTCGGCAGCGGGTCGCCCCGCCGCGGCGCCTTCGGCGGCGGCCCGCGCAGGCTCCGCGCGCTGCGCCGGGCCACCCTGCGGGGCGGCGCGCAGGGACCCGGGACCAGCGTCCTGGGCCGGGTGCGCGGCGGGCGCTCGCCGGCCCCGCGGTTCACCCGCAAGCCCGCCCGCAAGCTCGGCGCCACACTCGGCCGCAGCTTCGGGCACAAGATCGGCCGCAGGCGCACCGGGGGGTTCCGGTGATCCCCGCGTCGCGGCGCCGGCTGTGGGTGGTGTACCTGGTGGTCACCGCCATGCTGATCGCGCTGGGCGCGCGGCTGTGGAACGTGCAGGTGATGAACACCCGCACCTACACCGCGCTGGCCGCGCAGGACCTGACCCAGCAGGTGGTCGTGCCCGCGGTGCGCGGCCAGATCCTGGACGACACCGGCCAGCCGCTGGTGGACAACCGCACCGCGCTGGTGGTCTCGGTCGACATCGCCCGGCTCGCCCAGCGCGGCGACGAGTCCGCGGTGCTGGCCCGGCTGGCGAAGCTGCTGCACATGGACCGCAAGCTGCTGACCGAGAAGGTGCGGCTCTGCACCGCCAGCGTCAAGCCGCCGTGCTGGCCGGGCTCGCCCTACCAGCCGGTCCCGGTGGCGCAGAACGTCTCGGACAAGATCGCGCTGCAGATCATGGAGGACCACCAGGGCTACCCCGACGTGTCCGCGCAGGTCCAGCCGGTGATCAACTATCCGGCGCCGGGCGGCGCGGACCCGGCGCAGGTGCTCGGCTACCTGCAGCCGATCACCCCGCAGGAGGTCGCGCAGCGGCACCTGACCGTGACCGGGTTCTCCGGCGTCGACCTGGTCGGGCAAGCCGGTATCGAGCAGCAGTACGACGCGCAGCTGCGCGGCACGCCGGGCATCCAGCGGGTCAGGGTCAACGCCCTGGGCGTGGTCACCGGCACCGCCAGCCAGACCCCGGCCAGGGCCGGCGACACGCTGGTGACCAGCCTCAGCGCGCCGCTGCAGGCCGACGTGCAGAACATCCTCGCGGGCGCGGTCCATAAGGCCTACAACGGGGGCAACCGCGGCGCGACGACCGGCGCGGCGGTGGTGCTGACCACCACGGGCCGGGTGCTCGCGATGGTCAGCTATCCCTCCTACGACCCCGGCATCTGGACCGGCGGCATCTCGAACGCCCAGTTCAGCTACCTGTTCGGGACCAGGTACGGCGAGCCGATCCTCAACCGGGTCACCCAGGGCCAGTACCCGCCGGGCTCGACGTTCAAGGTCACCTCGGTCGCCGCCGCCGTCGCCAACGGGTACGGCCTGAACGGCCTGTACGACTGCCCGGCCTCGGTGAAGATCGGCGGCCGCACGTTCGCCAACGACGGCAACCCGAGCCTGGGCGCGATGACCTTCCACGAGGCGCTGGTGGTCTCCTGCGACACAGTGTTCTACCAGCTCGGCTACGACATGTGGCTGCGGGACGACCCGAGGGCAAACTCGGTGGCCAGCCCGCACGCGCCGCTGCAGAAGATGCAGCGGATGGAGCTGGCCTGGGGTTTCGGCCAGCCGACCGGGGTCGATCTGCCGGCCGAGAGCACTGGCTCGATCCCCACCCGGCAGTGGCTGTACTACTACTGGAAGCAGTACAAGAACTTCTGGTGCAAGAACGGCCGTCAGTACGGCGGCTACATCCAGCAGATCGAGTACCAGGACTGCCAGAGCGGCTTCGCGTGGGAGCCAGGGCAGGCGGCGATCGCGGCCATCGGCCAGGGCTACGTGAGCGTCACGCCGCTGCAGCTCGCCGACGCCTACGCGGCCCTGGCCAACGGTGGCCGGCTGTACAGCCCGCGGATCGGCGAGGCGCTGATCAGCCCGTCCGGCCGGGTCGTCAAGAAGATCAACCCGCCGCTGATCCGCCGCCTGCCGGTCGCGGGCGGCACGCTGGCCTACATCCGCAGCGCGCTGGCCGGCGTGATCACGCAGGGCACCGCGGCGGGGGCGTTCGGCGGGTTCCCGCTGAACAAGGTGTGCGTGGCCGGCAAGACCGGCACCGCCGACGTCACCGGGACGCAGGCCAACTCGGTGTTCGCCTCGTTCGCGCCATGCGACCACCCCAGGTACGTCGTGGTCGTGATGATCCCGCACGCCGGGTACGGAGCCCAGGCCTCTGCGCCCGCCGTCCGCCAGATCTGGGACGCGATCTACGGGCTCGAGGGGCACAAAGCGGCTTTTCCGAACGGGCTGGCGCCAGCCACCCCGCCGACCATCTCCCCGTCCGGCGTGATCAAGCCGCCCGCTGGCTACGGGGGTGCCGCGCCGTGAGTCTCGGCAAGCAGAGTGGGCTACCGCGCCGCGTTAGGCCTACGGGGGCCAGCCGATGAGTCTGCGTGAGGGCTACCGCGCCGTCCCGGGCGTCGCCCGGTACGGCGCCCTGCGCGGCGCCCCGGGCACGGGCCGGGCGCTGGCCACGCGCGCGTTCGGGAGGCAATCGTTCGTGCGTCACCTGGACTGGCTGCTGATCGCCGCGGTGCTGGCGCTGTGCGTGCTCGGCACGCTGCTGGTCTGGTCGGCCACCCAGCCCGGGCAGCTGCAGGCCGGTCTCAGCCCGCGGGCGTACCTGTACAAGGACACGGCGTGGTTCGGCATCGGGCTCGTGCTGATGGTGGCCGTCAGCCTGCTCGACGTCCGGCGGATCCGGGCCTGGGCGCCGGCCGCCTACGGGCTCGCGCTGCTGGCCCTGCTGGCGGTGCTCAGCCCGCTGGGCAGCTCGGTGAACGGCGCGAAGGCATGGATCAACCTGCCCGGCGGGTTCCAGGTCGAGCCGTCGGAGTTCGCCAAGCTCGGCCTCGTGCTGATCTGCGCGCTGACGCTCAGCCGGCTCGGCGACGGCGGCAAGCGCCCGCTGCTGCGCGAGGTCCTGCTCGCGATCGCGTGCGCCGCGCCGCTGGCCGGCCTCGTGGTCAAGGAGCCCGCCCTCGGCGTGGCCCTGGTGCTGCTGGCCACGCTCATCGGCATGATCGCGCTGTCCGGGCTGCGGCTGCGCTGGCTGGCCGCGCTCGCGGCGGCGGGCGCGGGCGCCGGCGCGCTGGCCCTCAAGGTGCACGTGCTGAAGTCCTACCAGCTGCAGCGGTTCACCTCCTTCACCAACCCGTCGGCGAACCTGGCCGGGACCGGGTACAACGCGCAGCAGGCCAAGATCGCCGTCGGCTCGGGCGGGCTGACCGGTCACGGGCTGTTCCACGGCTCGCTGATCGCGGGCAACTTCGTCCCGTCCCAGT
>Ga0070698_100001965_pt1 | contig 22836 bp, 21 predicted proteins | sample KBSK1502metaG_FD_65477 | JGI IMG/M metagenome (GOLD analysis project Ga0070698, IMG submission 65477) | Corn, switchgrass and miscanthus rhizosphere microbial communities from Kellogg Biological Station, Michigan, USA - KBS K1-50-2 metaG | ecosystem: Host-associated > Plants > Roots >...
CCGTACCATCCCGCCGATGGCCGTCGGCTCCTCCAACGACTTCGACCTCGTCGTCCTGGGCGCCGGCACAGGCGGGTATACCGCGGCATTCCGCGCCGCCCAGCTCGGTCTCAAGGTCGCCCTTGTCGACCAGGACAAGATCGGCGGGACCTGCCTCCACATCGGCTGCATTCCGACCAAGGCGATGCTCGAATCCGCAGCGCTCCTGGAGCGCGTCCGACACGCAAAGGACTACGGCATCGGGATCGGTGAGGCCGACCCTACGATCGATTACGCCCAGATCGGCGCCCGTCGTGACCAGACCGTCAAACGTCTGTGGACCGGCCTGAAGAGCCTCATCGACAAGAACAAGGTGACCTGGGTCCAGGGGGTGGGCCGGCTCGACGGACCCACGAAGGTCGTCGTGCAGATGGAGCCCGATGCCGACAACCCCGGCGGCGAGCGGGTTCTCAGCGGCACCGACGTGATCCTCGCCACCGGCTCGCGGGTCAAGTCCCTGCCCGGCCTCGAGCCCGACGGCCAGCGCATCGTGACCTCGGACGACATCCTCACCGGCGCGCCGCTGCCCAGGGACGTCATCGTGATCGGTGCCGGCGCCGTGGGCGTCGAGTTCGCCTCGATGTACCACGACCTCGGCGTCAAGACGACGCTGCTCGAGTACCTGCCGGCGCTCGTGCCGCTCGAGGATCGCGAGGTCAGCCAGGCGCTCGAGCGAAGCTTCACCCGCCGGGGCATGACGGTGATGACCAACGCCCGCTTCGATCCCAAGGCGGTCAAGGCTTCGAAGACCGGCGTCACGCTCTCGGTCGGGCCCGAGGGAAAGGACGCGTCCGAGCTCTCGGCGGAGATGCTGGTCGTTGCCACCGGCCGAGCGCCGAACGTGGAGGGCGTCGGCCTCGAGTCGACGAAGGCTGAGATCGAGAAGGGCTTCGTCAAGGTCGACCTGAAGACGATGCGCACGCGTGAGCCGCACCTCTATGCCATCGGTGACGCCGTCGGCGGGCTCATGCTCGCGCACACCGCCGGCCACGAGGGCATCCTCGCCGCGCACACCATCGCCGGCGACAAGGACACGCACCCGATGGATTACACCGCCCAGCCTCGGGCGACCTACTGCCGGCCCGAGATCGCCTCGGTCGGCCTGACCGAGCAGGAGGTCCAGGAGCGCGGGCTGCCGTACAAGGTCGGCAAGGTCCCGTTCCAGGCCATCGCCAAGGCGATCATCGGCGGCGAGTACGAGGGCTTCGCCAAGGTCATCGGCAATCCCGAGACCGGTGACACGCTCGGCGTCCACGTGATCGGTCCACACGCAACGGACCTCATCGCCGAGGCGACGCTCGCGTTCTCGCTCGAGGCGACGCCGTGGGAGATCGGCGGCTCGACGCACCCGCACCCGACCCTCACCGAGGTCATCGGCGAGGCGGCCCTCGCGGTCGACGGGCGCTCGATCAACTTCTGATGGCGACGAAGGCGAAGCCGGTTGCCGGGGCGTCAGAGCTCGCCGCGTCGGTCGGCCTCACCGACGACGACCTGATCGGCATGTACCGGATCATCGCCACCGCACGGGCGGTGGACGAGCGGATGTGGGTGCTCAACCGGGCCGGGCGCATCCCGTTCGTGATCAGCGGCCAGGGCCACGAGGGAGCGCAGGCGGCGATCGCCTGGCCGCTCGAGAAGCGGAAGGACTGGATCGCGCCCTTCTACCGCTCGATCGCGACCTGCCTGACCTTCGGGATGCAGGCCCGCGACATCCTGACGGCGCAGTACGCCAAGGCCATCGACCTGTCGTCCGGCGGGCGCCAGATGCCCGGCCACTACGGCAACGTTGCCAACAATCTCGTCTCGCTCTCCTCGCCGGTCGCGACCCAGATGCTCCATGCGGTCGGCATCGCCCTCGCGGCGAAGCTCCGCAAGACCGGCCAGGTGGCCTTGACGACGATGGGCGAGGGTTCGTCCAACCAGGGAGACGTGCACGAGGGGCTCAACTTCGCGGCGATCCACAAGCTGCCGTTCATCTTGTGCATCGAGAACAACGGATACGCGATCAGCGTGCCGGTCTCGAAGCAGCTCGCCCTGCCGGACGTGGCGGCCCGCGCTTCCGGTTACGGCATCCCGGGCGTCATCGTCGACGGCGCGGACGTGCTCGGCTGCTATCGAGCGGCGAAGGAAGCGGTCGATCGGGCGAGGCGCGGCGACGGGCCCACGCTCATCGAGGCGAAGGTCATCCGGCTCACCGCCCACTCCAGCGACGACCAGCAGACGAAGTACCGCTCCGCCGAGGAGCTCGCGGACCTGCAGCGGCAGGATCCGTTGCCCCGTTTCCGAAAGGAGCTGAAGGACGCCGGCGTGCTGACCGACGCGCTCGAGGCGCAGATTGCCGCCGACGTAAAGGCAGATATCGACGCCGCGACGGAGTACGCGGAGGGCGCCGCCGATCCGGATCCGCGCAACGCCATGAAGTGGGTCTTCGCCGAGGACTGGCCGGGCGAGACGCCGCCGACGTGGGGCTTCGGCGGCGGACACGGCCTGGAGGGCCACGAGGGCGACCACTCGGCGGCCGAGGACGCCGTCTGATGGCGCTCAAGACGTTCATCGAGGCGGTCCGTGAGACGCTCGCCGAGGAGATGCGCCGCGACGAAGCGGTGATCGTCCTCGGGGAGGATGTCGGGCTCAAGGGCGGCGTCTTCCTCGCCACGGACGGTCTGTACGGCGAGTTCGGCGATGACCGTGTGATCGACACCCCCTTGTCCGAGTCCTTGATCGTTGGCGCCTCGATCGGCGCGGCGATGAACGGCCTCCGGCCGGTCGCCGAGATCCAGTTCGCGGACTTCATCCACCCCGCGTTCAACCAGCTCGTCTCCGAAGCCGCTCGGATGCGCTACCGGTCGAACAACGGCTTCGGCGTGCCGATGACGGTCCGCGCGCCGTACGGCGGCGGGGTCCACGGCGCGCTCTACCACTCGCAGTCGGTCGAGGCCTTCTTCGCCCACGTGCCCGGGCTCAAGATTGTCATCCCGTCGACGCCGTACGACGCCGCAGGACTGCTCCGTTCCTCGATCCGCGACGACGACCCGGTGCTGTTCTTCGAGCACAAAAAGATGTATCGCTCGGTGCGCGGCGACGTGCCCGCCGGCGACTACGTCGTGCCCCTGGGCAAGGCGGCGATCACCCATCCCGGCACGCAGATCACCGTGATCGCGTACGGCCTCATGGCCCACTACGCGCTCGAGGCCGCCGATGTCGTCGCGGAGGAGGGGATCAGCGTCGAAGTGGTTGACCTGCGCACGCTGCGGCCGCTGGACAAGGAGACGGTGCTCTCGTCCGTCCGCAAGACAGGCAAGTGCCTGATCGTGTACGAGGACAACCGGTTCCTGGGCTACGGCGCAGAGCTCAGCGCGATCATCGCCGAGGAGGCTTTCGACTACCTCGATGGGCCGGTCTCGCGGATCGCCGGGCCGGACGTTCCGGGCGTCCCCTACAACCACGTCCTCGAGGACTGGTTCATGGTCAACCCCGAGAAGATCGCCGACGGTATCCGCAAGCTCGCCGCGTACTGAGGTCGATGGACGCAGGCGAGCTGGAGGCCGAGCTCCGCGCGCTCCTCGTCCCATACGAGGACGTGCTCGAGGCAGCCCAGATCTACGGCATCGAGGTCCTGCATCGACCAGGGGCGAGGGCCCATGACTGGTTCGCGGGGGTGCGACCGGGGAAGGGGAGCGCGAAGCTGATGCTCCTCCCTCTCAAGTCCCGGCCCGAGCTCCTCGACGGCGTCTCGCCGGCGCTGCGCAAGCGGGTTTCGGGAGATGCCCTGTTCACGCTCAAGCCCGGCGATGAGGTCCTGCTCGCGGAGCTCGCGCAGGTCGTCGCGAAGGCGTTTGACGCGTACGTCGGCACGCCGCCCGACGGCGACGGATGAGCGAGCCCACCGCGCCGAGCCTTGGGCTACGGCCCACTCTGGTTCGCGTTCTGGCCGAGAAGGCTCTTCAGATCGAAGATGGTCTGGTTGCCCGACGGCAGGAGCATGACCGTGATCTTGTCGGTCAGCTTCTGGATGTACTGGTATTGCAGGATCTCGTCGGTCAGCGACGCTGACAGGAGGTCGTTGGCTTTGGCCTGACCCGTCGCGAGCGTGACCGTCGCGTCGGCCTGGCCCTGCGCCTGGGCAACAGCCTGCTGGGCCTGGATCTGCTTCTGGGCGAGGATCTGCTGTTCGGTCTGGACCTGCTGCTGGGCGACCTGCTTGGCCTCGATCGCCTGCTGGAAGGCGTCCGAGAACGCGATGTTCGCGATGTAGATGTCGTCCACGATGATGTGGTACTGGGCGAGGTTGGCTGCGAGCTGGCCCTTGGCGAGGGATCGGATCTCGTCGCGCTTGGCGAGGATGTCGTTGACGGAATAGTCCGGCACCACGGTCTTGATGAAGTCGTTGAAGGCCGGGTCGATGATCTTGGCCGCGAAGTCGGTGCCGACACGCTGGAACAGGTCCGACGCGAACTGCCCGTCGATGTGGTAGTTCATGACGCCGGTGAGCTTGACCGTCTGGAGCTCCTTTGACGCGGCGTCGATCTCCTGGAACTCGTGCGGTTGGACGCGCGTGTCGACGTTGGTAACGCGCTGGTAGATCGGGATGACGAGGTGCAGACCCGGCTCGAGGGTCACGGTCTGGACCTGGCCGAAGTTCGTCACGACTCCCACGTTGCCCGCTGGGACCTCGACGAACGGGCCGGATGCCCCGATGATGACGATGATCCCGCCGAGCGTGCAGCCCAGGATCCCCCGGGCGAGATGGGACCGAGGCGGTGCAACTCGCTGGCCGTTGACGACCACCGCGGTGCGCCCCAGGGGCAGGAAGATCCCGAACAGGGCCGATGCGACCAGGATCACGAGCCCGGCCAGCACGATGAACAGGTTGACCATTGGAACCGACTCCTCCACGCGCCCTCCGCCCGCGGCGGACCCTCGGGCGCCTGCCCTGAGCCTAGGCCGTTCCGGCTTCGGCCGATCCGGCGCGGGGGCTGGAGATGCGGCAGACTAGCCGGGCATGCGCGATCGGAGGGAAGCCACGTGGCCAAGGTGACGATGCCCCAGCTCGGCGAGAGCGTCGCCGAGGGCACCATCGGCAAGTGGCTCAAGAAGCCGGGCGACCACGTCGCCAAGTACGAGCCCCTGCTCGAGGTCATCACCGACAAGGTCAACGCTGAGGTGCCATCCCCGTTCGAGGGCGTGCTCAAGGAGATCCTCGTCGAAGAAGGGGCAACGGTCCCGAACAACGCCGAGATCGCGGTCATCGACGAAGGCGGCGCCGGCGCAGCGGCGGACGCACCCGTGGCCAAGGCGGAAGCGGCCCCCGCCAAATCCACCGAGCCGGCTGCACCGGCCCCACCCGTGGAGCCGCCTGCCGAGAAGGCCCCCGCTTCATCTCCGATGGCCTCGACCGCGCCCAGCGCGGCACCCGCACACGGCCCGGCCGGCTCCGACGAGCGCGCCGTCCACGAGCTGCCCGGCAACGCCGACGCTCGCATGACCCCCGCGGTCAGGCGGCTGCTCCGCGAGCACGGCCTGTCCGCGGCGATGATCGTCGGGACGGGCGGCGGCGGCCGGATCACCCGTGAGGACGTCTCCGACTTCGTGGAGAGCCAGCGCACGGGCGCACCTGTGGGCAAGCAGAACGCTGCCAGCCAAGCCGCAGCCCCGACCGGAGCCGCAGTGGCGCCGGCGCCGATGGGGCCCGGCCGCACTGCCGAGTCCGCACCGACAGCGCCGGCATCGGCCGCCGCGGCTGCTTCACGCCCCGCCGCGCCGGCGGCGAAGGCCGGCGCCTCCATCGCCTTCCCCGAGGGCGCCGACGAAGTCCTCGTGCCGATGACCCAGATGCGCAAGGGCATCGCGGCGCAGATGAGTCGAGCCCTCCAGGTGCCGCACGCCTACGTGCAGATGGAAGTCGATGTCTCGAACCTGGTCAGGTTCCGGGACCGAAACAAGCGCGACTACCAGGCGCGCGAGGGTGTGTCCCTGAGCTTCGTGCCGTTCGTCGTCAAGGCGGCGGCCGAGGCGCTCAAGCGAAACCCGACGTTCAACGCCCACTGGACCGATGAGGGGCTCCTGGCCAAGCGCCGGATCAACATCGGCATCGCTGTCGCCCTCGACGACGGTCTGATCGTGCCCGTCATCCGCGACGTCGACAACCTGTCGATCCACGGCCTGAACAGGGCCATCGCCGACGTCTCCGAGCGCGCGCGAACGGGCCATCTCAAGGTCGACGACTTCGGCGGCGGCACGTTCACTGTCGACAACACCGGCTGGCTCGGGACGAACATGGTCATACCGATCATCAACGTGCCCGAGGTCGGGATCGTGACCATGGATCGGATCACGAAGCGGCCGGTCGTGGTCGAGACGCCCGAGGGCGACGTCATCGGCATCCGGTCGGTGATGAACATGGTCCTGGGTGTCGACCATCGCGCCAACGACGGCGCCGGCGGGGCCGCGCTGCTACGCGACATCAAGGCGTGGCTGGAGGGAGTTGGCGCTGAGACGCCGGTCTACTGACCGGCCGCCTCGACGGGGCTGACGCTGTGACAGAGCCTCGACCGCGCCCTCGGCGCACCGGACCTGCCGCAACGGCGAAGCCGGCCACCGCGAAGCCGCCCACCGCGAAGCCGCCGGCCACCAAGCCGTCGGCCACCAAGCCGCCGGCCACCAAGCCGAACGCCGCCTCGAAGCCGCGACCCGCCGTCAAACCGACCCAGCCTCGCGCCGCGGCCAAGGCCGCAGCCTCGGCGAAGGCCACGCCGCCCGGGCCTCGGCGGATCTGGATCTCGGGCGCGACCGGCTTCGTCGGCGAGGCGATCGTTCGAGTGCTGCGGACCCGCGGTGACGCGGTGGTTGCGCCTGTCCGCGACGCGCGCAAAGCCCAGGACCTCATCGACATGGGCGTCACCGTCATCGAGGACGACCTCTCCGACGTCGCGGGCATCGCCGACCAGCTCCGCGACGTCGATGCGGCGATCCACGCGGCAGGAAGCTATCGCGTCGGGATCACCCGCGAAGAGCGCGGCGCGATGTGGGACGCGAACATCGGCACCACGACCCGGGTGCTCGATGCCGCGGAGGTGGCCCATACACCGAGGCTGGTCTACATCTCGACCGTCAACGTCTTCGGCAACACGCACGCCCAGGCGGTCGACGAGTCGTACCGCCGGAACGTCAGGGAAGGCTTCCTGAGCTGGTACGACGAGACGAAGTTCGGCGCCCACGAGGTGGCCGCGCAGCGTGCCCGAGCCGGGGCCCCGATCGTGAGCGTGTTGCCCAGCCAGGTCTACGGTCCGGGCGACCACTCAGAAATTGGCAGCCAGATCCACCTCGCGCGTGCCGGCAGGCTGCCGTACCGGGTCCTGACAGGCGTCGGCATCGGCTTCGTTCACGTCGACGACCTTGCCGCCGGGATCGTCGCGGCGCTCGATCGGGGCACGGTGCCGGGCACGTACATCCTGTCCGGCCCGCGGCATCGACTCGGCGAGGCGCTGAAGATCGCCGCGCGCCTCGGTGGCGTGTCGCTGCCGCGCCTGTCGCTGCCCGACGCTGCAGTTCGGCTCGCCGCGCCGCTCGGCGGGCTCATCGGCCAGCCGAACCTGCGCGAGGTTGTCAGCGCATCGGCCGGCGTTACCTATTGGGCGTCCGCCGACAAGGCGGCGCGCGAGCTCGGCTTCACGACCCGAAGCCTCGAGGACGGCCTCCGCGACACGTTCGAGGCCGAAGTCGAGGCGGCTTACACTCGATCCTGATGCAGCGCGAGCTCCCGATCTTCGAGCCCCCGGCCGCCCCGGGCGCCGGCCACCACCGGCCCCCCGAGTCGATCACGATCGCGATGGGCGGGGGAGCATTCGCGGCGGCCGCGGACGGCTCGGCCGCTCTTCGGCGCCACCCCGACTGGATCCGCGCGAAGCTGCCCTCGGGCGAGAACTACCACGAGCTCAAGCGCCTGCTCCGCGGCCTGAACCTCAATACGGTCTGCGAGGAGGCCCACTGCCCGAACATCGGCGAGTGCTGGGACCAGCGCACCGCCACGATCATGATCCTCGGCGATACGTGCACTCGGGCATGCGGCTTCTGCAACGTCAAGACCGGCCGGCCCACCTGGTTTGACGACGACGAGCCGCGGCGTGTCGCCGACGCGATCGAGCAGCTCGGGCTGGAGCACGTGGTGGTCACCTCCGTCGCCCGCGACGACCTGCCCGATGGCGGCGCGCACGTCTTCGCCGAGACGATCCGCCAGCTGCGGGAGCGCGTGCCGGGCATGGGCGTCGAGGTGCTGATCCCCGACTTCAACGGCGACGAGGGGCCGCTGCGCGAGGTCATGGCCGCCCGGCCCGACATCCTGAACCACAACCTCGAGACGGTTCGCCGGCTCCAGAAGCCCGTTCGAAAGCGGGCTCGCTGGGATCGCTCGCTCGGCGTCCTGGCCCGGGCGAAGGCATATGCGATCGAGGCCCCGTATGCGGTGCACACGAAGAGCTCGCTGATGGTCGGGTTCGGGGAGACCCGGGACGAGCTGACGGAGGCATTCGAAGCCCTGCGCGAGGTCGATTGCGACATCCTCACGATCGGCCAGTACCTGCGCCCTTCGCTCAAGCACCTGCCGGTCGAGCGCTACTACCACCCAGACGAGTTCGCCGAGATGAAGGCCGCCGCCCAGACCCTCGGCTTCAAGCACGTCGAGTCAGGCCCGCTCGTGCGCTCGAGCTACCACGCGCGAGACCAGGTTCCGGGCGCGGAGCTCAAAGCGATGCGCCGCCGGCAGGCGACGCTCGACGCCGATGGTCGGGTGGTGCCGCTCGCGGGCTGATCGGCCCAGGTTGCTCAAATCGAACATCCGTTCTAACCTTCGACGATGCGGCCGGAATATCGCGAGGAACCCTGCCGCTCGGCCCTCAACCGGGTCAAGGGCATGATGTTCGGCTGGTCGCTCAACCCGTACACGGGCTGCGCCCATCAGTGCACGTTCTGCTACGTCCGGGCGTTCGAGAAGCGAGCCGACCGGCCCTCCGACGAACGCTATGGCGCCTCGATCCGCGTCAAGACCAACGTCGCGGACGTGCTCCGGCGCGAGCTGGCCCGGAAGAGCTGGAAGGGCGAACTGGTCGCGATCGGTGCGGCGACGGATCCATATCAGCCCGCCGAGGGTCACTATCGGCTGACACGCGCCTGTCTGCAGGTGCTGACCGAGGCGCACAACCCGTTCGCGATCATCACGCGCGGGCCGATGATCGTCCGCGACATCGACGTCCTGGCCGAGGCCGCACGGTGGGCGAAGGTGTCGGTCACGTTCTCCGTGCCGACGCTCGACGACCGAATCTGGCGTCTGACGGAGCCCAACACGCCGCCGCCGCGACAGCGCCTACGCGCGCTGTCGGTCCTTCGCGAGGCGGGTATCGACGCCGGCGTGGGCATGGCCCCGATCCTGCCCGGGCTCTCCGACAAGCCCGACCTGATGGCTGACGTCGTCAAGGCGGCGCGCGACGCGGGCGCGACGTCGATCTGGACGAACGTGCTGTACCTGCGTCCGGGCACGCGCGAGCACTTCCTCGACCATCTCGCCCGCGACTGGCCGGAGCTCCTGCCGCGGTATGAGCGCCTGTATCGCGGCCGTGCCTACCTCGGCAAGGCCGAGATCGAGCCAGTCCGCCGCGAGGTCGCCGAGCTGCGACACCGGTTCACCGTCGGGGACCCACCACCGATGCCAAGCCGGCCGGCCGCGGCGGATTCGCACGCGCTGACCCGCGGAGCGGCAACGATGCACATCACACCGCGGCGCCCGCCCATGTCGGCACAACTGCCCGGGTCCGAAGCGCGGCCCGTCCAGCTCTCGTTGGAGACACTCGTCCCCGCGTGAGCTGACGGAGAGCAAGGATCGCTATCCTCGGGCGAGGATGCCGCGATCGCTCCCTCGGACCGTCCCGCTCGCCGAGCTGCACTGCCACCTGGGCGCCGCCGTGACGCCCGCGATCATGTGGGGCATTGCCCATGCCCAGGGGATCAAGCTCCCGACGAAGGACTACTGGGAGTTTCGCGACCTGATCACCGTCGGGCGCAAGGGCTCCAAGTCATTCGACGGCTACCTGCAGCTGTTCCACTGGACAGAGCTCATCCAGAGCTCGCCGCTCGCGGTCGAACGATCCGTCTACGAGGTCGTCGGCGGCGCGTACCGCAAGAACAACATCACGACCATGGAGCTCCGCTTCAATCCGATGAAACGGAACCGGGGCGGCGAGCAGGACCTCGACCACATCATCGCGGCGGCGGTCCGGGGCATGGACCGGGCGACGCTCGAGTACCCGGTCAAGCCCGGCTTGCTCTTCTGCCTCGATCGGGCGTTCCCGTTCGAGCTGAACGAGATCATCGCCGAGAAGGCGATCGCCTGGCGTGATCGGGGTGTCGTCGGCATCGACATGGCCGGGCCCGAGTCCGCGACATTCCGGGTCGCCGACTACAAGCGGCTCTTCCGCCGGGCACGCCAGTTCGGCCTCGGGATCACGTTCCACACCGGCGAGGCGGGCCCCGCCGAGGAGGTCGCGCGGGTCGTGGAGCTCCTCGAGCCCGATCGGATCGGACACGGCGTGAAAGCCGCCTACGACCCCCGGGCGATGGCCATGCTCCAGGAGCGCGGGATCGTGCTGGAGGTTTGCCCGACCTCGAACCTGAACACGCGGGTCGTGTCGGGCTGGGATGAGCTCCGCTGGATCTTCGACACGTTCCGGCGCAATGGCGTGCGCTTCACCATCAGCACCGACGGCCCGGAGATGCTGCAGACCTACATCCGGGACGAGCTCACCACGCTCGGCCGGCTCGGCATCCTGTCCGTGGAGGAGCAGGAGCAGGCGATGGCGACCGGGATGGCCGCGTCGTTCGTCCCGAACGTCTCGGACGTCTCGCTCACCCCGCGCCGGCCCGCGCCGCGCGAGGTCGTGGAGCGCGAGGAAGCCTGAGCCCCTAGTCGGCCTGGTCCGGCGTGCGTGCCTCGGCGTCGATCCGGTAGGTGCAGCAGCGGTCGCCCGAGGCGATGTGCGTCTCCCGGACGACACCGTCGCCGAGGAGCTCGCGGAAGAGGGCAAGCTCCGCGTCGCACGGCGCAGAGGTGCGGCGAGCGATCTTGTCGATCGCGCAGTTGTGCTCGCGCAGTCGCAACGTCCCGTCCGCATCGATGAGCGCCTCGGCCAGGTAGCCCGCCTCGTCCTGCAGGACCGCGAGCGCCTGGACCCGATCGGTGAGACTGGCGTCATCCGGCAGGCGCTCGGCCATGCGGCGGCGGATCCGGTCACCGATCTGCCGCCGTCGAGCCGCGAACACCTGCTCGACGAGGTCGTCGCCACCGACCGCCTCGATCGCCTTGACCAGGCCCGACGCGAACCCGCCGTAATCCGTCGGGAACAGGCCCTGGGCGTCGGCGGTCACGTCGTAGACGTGGCGTGGGCGGCCAACGCCGTGCTTCTCGGCCGCATGGCTGACCAGACCTGCCGCCTCGAGCGCGTGGAGCTGCTGGAGGATCCCCGTCCGGCTTGCGCGGAGGGCCGATGCCAGGACATCGGGCGAGCTCGGGCCCGTCTGCCGAAGGTGGACGAGGATTGCTCGCCGGAGCGACGACGGCGTGCCCGCGTCGGCATCTCTCCGCCCGACGTTGGGCGGAGTCAAGCTGGTGCCGGTTTCGAGGCCGGCCAACCCTGCCTCGGGCATGTCGGCGACGCTAGCAGAAAACCCATCTGCAGACCCGCCGGGCCCGGACATGGCTCGTCAGGCCTGCGCTGGTAGGCTCCGGCCCGATGGACCTCGACCTCTCCGCGGAGCACCAGCTGCTCCGGTCGACGATCCGCGACTTCATGGAGAACGAGGTCGCGCCCGTGATCGACGAGCACGAGCGTGAGCATCGCTTCCCCGTCGAGGTCGTCCGACGACTGGGTGAGATGGGCTGGCTCGGCATCCCGATCCCCGAGGACGAAGGCGGCACAGGCATGGACACGCTCGCCTACGCCATCGCGGTCGAGGAGATCGGCCGGGTCTGGGGCTCCCTCGGCCTCATCGTGGCCGCGCATACGTCGCTCGGCTGCGGCCCGCTCCACCTCGCCGGCACGAAGGAGCAGAAGGACCGCTACCTCGTCCCGATGGCGAGCGGCCAGGTCATCGGCGCCTACGGCCTCACGGAGCCCGGAGCGGGCTCCGACGCCGGTGGCACCCGGACCACGGCGCGGCTCGAGGGCGATGAAGACGGTCACAGTGGCGAGTGGGTCATCGATGGCGGCAAGCGGTTCATCACCAACGCCGGCCAGGCCGGCACGTACATCATCACCGCGCGCACCGGCAGCCGGGACGATGGCGCCGCCGAGATATCGGCCTTCATCCTGCCCGCCGACACGCCGGGCTTTCGCGTCGTTCGGATCGAGGACAAGCTCGGGCTGCACGCCTCCGCGACTGGCGAGCTCGCCTTCGACCGCTGCCGGACCCCGGCCGAAAACCTCCTCGGCGAACGCGGCGACGGGTTCCGGATGTTCCTCAAGATCCTCGACGGCGGCCGGATCAGCATCGGCGCCCTCGCCGTGGGCATCGCCCAGGGGGCGTACGACGCATCCGTGCCGTACGCGCAGACCCGCCAGCAGTTCGGCAAGCCGATCGGCAGCTTCCAGGGGGTCGCGTTCATGATCGCCGACATGGCGACGGAGATCGAGGCGGCTCGTTCGCTCGTCTGGAAGGCGGCCTGGCTCAAGGATCAGGAGCGCGACTATTCGCTCACGGCGGCGCAGGCGAAGCTCTTCGCGTCCGAGGTCAGCTCACGGGTGACCAATGCCGCGATCCAGGTCCACGGCGGCTACGGCTACGTGACCGAGTATCCGGTCGAGCGCTACCTGCGCGACGCCAAGCTCACCGAGATCGGCGAGGGCACGAGCCAGGTCCAACGGCTGGTCATCGCCCGGAGGATCCTCGGGCTTCGGATCGGCTGAGGTCGGCCGAAGTCGAGCCCGCCATCTGCGCGATCGGCTGAGGCCGGTCACACCCACCCAGGCCGGGTGCGACCGACCCCGCCGCGGAACCGTCAGGTGACCTTGAACTGCACCAGGCGGACGTTGAGGCGGTATTGGCTGTACTTGCCGACGCACGTCTGGAGGGTCATCGACGGGACCGGTTGGCTGGCGATGGCCCACGTAACCTCCGACGGATCGACGACGCGCCAGGAGGTCACCTTGTACCAGTGCACGCGGCCCGCGCCGTCGGCATAGATCGCGACCATGCCCTTGCGCAGGCCACCCCGGACATACAGGTCGTGGAGCGGCTTCATCACGCCATATGCGTGGCCCATGATGTAGACGTTGTTCGCACCGGCGCAGCCCCAGCGGTAGATGTAGTTGTCCGGGTCGCGGCTGCGGCTGCAGGCGAACGCGTGAACCTTGTCGTTCATCCCGAGCGACGGGATCCAGAAGCGGTTGTAGCCGGAATAGCTCGGCTTCGACGGCTTTGGCGTCGGGGCCTTGGCGACCGTCGCCTTGACCACAGGACTCGTGGCCGGCTTCGTCTCGACGGCGAGGGCCGCCGCGGCGCGAAGGTCCTCACGCAGGTCGTGCAGGCTCGCCAGCCACGAGAGGAACGAGACGGGCACGTTTTCGAAGCGCGCGTCGGCGAGGTACGGCGCGCCCGCCGGCAGGCCGCCCTGCTCGACGGTCGTGTAGGCGAGCCCCGAGGGCGCCCAGCCCGTGGCGAGCGCCAGGGCGAAGAGGAGTGCCGCAGCCTTCGGAAGGCCGTTGCGCGGCGTCGATCTGGTCATGGCCGGAGCGTCCGCCGCGAGCGCTGGGTCGACCCCTAGCCGTTGGTCCCGCGCACCATGACGCGAAGGAACGGTCCCGGGTACGGTCCTTCGTTCAGGACCAGGACCAAGGACTGGCGCGTGCGCGCACCACGCTGGCGCGCGAACGCACCGCCTGCACAAGCACCGCCCGCGCCGCGGGGGCCGGCGAGCTCAGCGCAGGTTCGGGCAGCTCTCCTGCGGGAGGGTCAGCCGCCGTTGCCGGCTGCGGCTTCGATCCCCTGGCGCATGGCTGCCGCGAAGCCCGGCGGCCAGGGCCCCTGGCCGGCGACGACGTACGGCGACGTCTGCACGATCTCGAACGTCGCCGGATCGGTCGTCCACGTTGCGACGCAGGTATCGACGTCGGCCAGCCGTCGATCCCATGCGGCGTGGTCACCGAAGATGTAGATGCGCAGGGTCAGCGGCGTCGATTGGTCGAGGCCATCGGCGGTGAACCGGATTGCGGTGGGGTTGAGCGTCGGGTCATCACAGCCCGAGTCGCCGGAGACCCAGGTCTGCACGTCGATGCCGAAGCGACCGAGCTGACCGGCGATGCCCGGGAAGTCCGCCGGGTCTGGCGGACCGGGCGTTTCGAGGATCGCGCTACAGCCCGCCAGGCCGAGGCACAGGACGACGGCCGCCGCGAGACGGGCTGCGCGATCAGCGCGCCGCTGCGGCAAGGCGATCCCGGGCGAGCGCTTCGAACGGCTGAAGGGAGCGCGGATCGGCGAGCGAATCGCGCGACGCGGCCACATTCGCTGGCGAGCCGAGGAGGATCCGCTTGACCGGCACCTCGAGCTTCTTGCCCGACAGGGTGCGCGGGATCGCCGCCACCGCGAGGACCTGGTCCGGGACGTGCCGCGGTGACAGCTCGGTTCGGAGGGCCTGGGCGATGCGCCTGCGAAGGCCGTCGTCGAGCTGCGTGCCGTCGCGAGGCACGACGAAGAGAAGGAGCTCACCCGGCCCGCCGCCGCCGTCCTCGAGGTGCACAACCAGGCTGTCGGCGATCTCGGGGAGACCCTCGACGATGCCATAGAACTCGGCCGTCCCGATGCGCACGCCGCCGCGTTTCAGGGTCGCGTCGCTGCGTCCGCTGACGATGCACGAGCCGCGCTCGGTGATCGTCAGCCAGTCGCCGTGGCGCCAGACGCCCGGATAGGTCGAGAAGTAGGCCTCGCGCAGGCGCGAGCCATCGGGATCGTTCCAGAACGCGACCGGCATGGATGGCATCGGCGCAGTGATGACGAGCTCGCCCTCGCGCCCGACCACCGACCGGCCCTGCTCGTCGAACGCCTCGACCTTCGCCCCGAGCATGCGGCACGAGATCTCCCCCGCCCACACCGGGACCAGCGGGCTCGGCCCGAGGAACCCGGTGCAGACGTCGGTGCCGCCGCTCAACGAGCCCGTCGGGATGGCGGCCGAGACCGCGTCGGCGATCCACTCGAAGCCGGCCGCCGGCAAGGGCGAGCCCGTCGAGCCGATCCCGCGCAGCGCGCCCAGGTCGAGCGCGGCCCCCGGTTCGAGCCCTGCCTTCCGGCAGGCCATGAGGAACGGCGCGCTCGCGCCCAGATACGTGGTCTGCGTTTCGGCCGCCACCCGCCACAGCGACGACAGGTCCGGGTGGGCGGGGTTGCCGTCGTAGGTCACGACCGTGCTGCCGACCAGCAGCCCCGAGACCAGGTAGTTCCACATCATCCAGCCCGTCGTCGTGAACCAGAAGAAGCGGTCGCCGGGCCCGAGGTCCGTGTGAAGGCCGAGCGCCTTGCAATGCTCGAGCAGGATCCCGCCATGGCCGTGGACGATGGGCTTGGGCAGGCCGGTCGTGCCCGACGAATAGAGGATGTACAGCGGGTGGTCGAAGGGCACCGGCTCGAAGGCGAGATCCGCGCGCTCGCCCACCAGGGTTGACCATGCCACCATGCCGGGCAGGCTTGCCTCGCGATCGAGATAGGGGATGAGGACGGTCGACTCCACTGAAGGCAAACCCTCCCGGATCTCGGCCAGCGCCTCGCGCCGATCGACGACGCGGTCGCCGTAGCGGTAGCCGTCGATCGCGAGCAGGACGCGCGGCTCGATCTGCCCGAACCGATCGATCACGGCCCGCGTGCCGAACTCCGGCGCACATGACGACCAGATCGCACCGAGGCTGGCGGTGGCCAGCATCGCCACGATCGACTCGGGGGTGTTGGGCACGTATGCCGCGACGCGCTCGCCGCGGCGGACGCCTAGCCGTTCCAGCCCGAGGCGGCAGCGCGCGACCGCGTCACGCAGCGCGGAAGCGGTGAGGTCAACGGGCTCGCGCGTCTGCGACCTGCCCATCACGACGACGGCCTCGTCGGTCCGACCCGGCAACCGCAGGGCGTGCTCCGCGTAGTTCAGGGTCGCCCCCGGGAACCAGCGCGCGCCCGGCATCCTCGCCTCAGCGAGGTCATGCGTCGGCGGGTCGTGAGCGACGACCTGGAAGTGGTCCCAGATCGAACGCCAGAAGGCGCCGGGCTGCTCGATCGACCAGCGCCGCGCCTGGTCGTACGTTCGGAGGCGAGGGCCGCCATTCCTCGCGAGCCAGTCGAGGTACCTGCCGATCCGCGACGTCTCCAGGACGTCGGGCGGCGGCTTCCAGAGCACGCCGGGGGTCTCGCCCTCGCTGCGCGCGCCGGTGCCCGTCACGCGAGCACGGTAGCGCAGGTCGAGCTGTGGGCCCGACGAGCGCCCTGCCGTCGCTCGTACGGACCACGATCGACACCCGCGTTTCGGAGCCGCTGCCGGTGCGACCCAGGTGGACCCCGTCGTGGCCCAGGGGCATCGCGTGTCGGGTCGGCAGCGCGGGCTATCGTACGATTCCGGCCCGTGCCGTCGATCCACCCATTTCGTGCCCTCAGGTACTCCCAGGAGGTGGTCGGCGACCTCGGGGCGGTGGTCGCGCCGCCATACGACGTGATCGGGCCGGAAGAGCACCGCCGGCTGCTCCAGCGTGATCCACGGAACGTCGTCCGCCTGGATCTGCCGGAAGAGGAGCCAGGCGACCCTGAGGACGAGCGGTACCGCCGCGCGGCACGGACGCTGAACGCGTGGCGGCTCGACGGGACGCTGCACCGCGATCCCCGGCCGGCGCTGTACGCCTACGAGCAGACCTATCGGGTGCCAGGTTCGGAACGGATCGCGACACGACGCGGCGTCTTCGCCCGCGTCGGACTTGAGCCGTTCGGCCCGACGGCCGGGATTCGCGCGCACGAGCGCACGCTCGCCGGCGCGCGCGAAGACCGCTATCGGTTGCTCCGGGCCACGAGCGTGAACACGAGCCCGGTCGTTGGCCTGGGCGAGGACCGAACCGGCCTGGTTCCCGAGTGGCTGCGCGACGTCGCAACGACGCGGCCCGTGGCGGATCTCGTCGACGACGCCGAAGTGCGCCATCGCCTGTGGCTCGCTGCACTCGGCGAGGACGCCGCGCGGGACGCGACGATCGCGGCCGTGTGCGAGCGCCTTGGGGCGAGCCCGATCACCCTCGCCGACGGCCACCATCGGTACGAGACGGCCCTGCGCTTCTGCGACGAGCGCCGGCGGGGACCAGTCGTCGAGGAAGAGCCCGCGTGGGCTGAGATCCTCATGCTCATCCTCGAGCCGGTCGAAGGACCGCTGACCGTCCTTCCGACGCACCGCGTCCTCCTCGGTCTCGAAGGCAGCGCCGTCGATCGCCTGTTTGCGGGCGTGACCGAGCTGTTCGATGTCGACGCGACGAGCCGGGACGCGCTCCTCGGCGCGTTCGGCGGAAGCGCCCAGGCCCCCGGCGGCGAGGGCCGGTTCGGCCTGTGGACGCGCCGCGGCGGTGCGATCCTGCGTGCCCGCCGGTCCGCGTTCGTGCCGTGGCTCCCGAACGGCGGCGCCGCGCTCCGCCGCCTCGACGTGACGCTCGCTTCGGTGGCGATCGAACGCCTCGCCGGAATCGACCCGGCCGCTGTCGCGGAAGGGCGGATCGCCTATACGATGGACGCCGCCGAGGCGATGTCGTGGGTCGACGCGGGCGCCGCGCCGACCGGAGCGCTCTCGGCGTCAGCCACGCTGCTCCTCGACCCGACGCCGGCATCGGAGATCGTTGCGGTCGCCGCGGACGGCGACGTCATGCCCCAGAAGAGCACCTACATCTACCCGAAGGCCCTCACCGGCCTCGTCATCAACCCACTCGAGTAGAGGCGACATGACCAGCAGCCCGGACGCGACGCTCCCGCCACCGCCCAGCCGGCCCGTCCGCAAGGACGAGATCGAGCTCCACGACCGCGGCCTGTACATCGAGTCCTGGCTGCCGGAGCGCCGATCCCGCCGGAAGCCGCTCCTCTTTGTCCACGGTGAGCTCGCCGGCTCCTGGGCGTGGGAGCGATTCCTCGGCTACTTCGCCGGCCGCGGCTGGGAAGGCCACGCACTCAACCTGCGCAACCACCATTGGAGCCAGACCGCCGATCCGGCGGACCTCTCGTTCGAGAGCTTCGTCGACGACGTCGGCGCGGCGATGGACCGGCTCGGCCCCAACGTGGTCGCTGTCGGTCACGGGATGGGCGGCCTGCTCGTGCTCAAGGCCGCCGAGCGTCGCCAGATCTCGGCGCTGATCCTCATCGCCTCGGAGCTGCCCGGCGACATCCGCGACGCAACGCCGCCGCACCTCATCCGCGAGGTGCCGGAGCTGTTCGGGCCGTCCGTTCTGGGCTGGGCGACGCTGCCCGAGAAGCTGGAGCGCGACCACCGCGACCTGACGCTCGCCGACGTGCTCCGGATCCAGCACCTGATGGGCCAGAAGCCGCACGAGTCGGGCCGCGCCCGGCGAACGATGCTCCGCGGCGTCCGCGTCGATGCGACACGACTGGCAGAGGTGCCACGGTTGGTGATCGGCGGCGGCTTCGATCGCTCCGTCTCGCTGGAGCAGACCGAGCGGCTCGCCGCCTGGCTGGACGCGGAGTTCGAGCCCTTCGGAGCGCATTCGCATTACGGCCTGATCCTCGGCGAGGAGGGCTTCAGCCAGGTCGCCGATTCGATCCGGGGCTTCCTCGAGGCTCATCGGCTCTAGCGCCGAAATCCAGACGTCATGTCGAACGCGAGCTCCGGCAAGCGAGCGCAGGATGATCTCGACCAACTGCACGCTGAGATAGCCGAGCTGCGCGCGTCGCGGAGGCGCCTTGCAGTCGCCGCCCAGGCCGACCGGCGCGCCATCGAGCGCGACCTCCACGATGGCGTGCAACAACAGCTCGTCGCTCTGGCCCTCGAGCTTCACGGCCTGGCCCGGCTCCTGGATGGAGACTCGGGCGCCGCGAAGACGCTGGTGGTCGAGATGGCAGGGACAGTCCGCGAGGCGGTCGACCAGACCGCAAGGCTGGCGACCAGGATCTATCCACAGATCCTTGACGGGCGTGGGTTCGCCGGCGCAATTCGAGCCGCGGCGACCGAGGCTGGCGTCACCGTCGTGGTCGGTGTTCCCGCGAATGTCGACTACCCACCGGAGGTCGCCATCGCCGCGTACTGGACCTTCATCGAGGCCCTGTCCTCGGCCTCAGCCGGCTCCGAGACGGGGTTCCGCGCTTTCGACCTCAACGGCGGCGTGGGCCTCGAGATCACAATCGCCGAACGCCATCCTGCGGCCCTCCTCGAGCGCCTTCGCGATCGAATCGAAGCCCTCGATGGCCGCCTGAACGTCGAGGAACGAGATGACGGCGGCTCGCGGATTCAGGGCTGGCTGCCGCTGCCGCGCTGACCTTGATCGCTGTCGGCCAGGTACAGGATGACCGCCTTCACGCGCTTGTGCACCGCAGGCTCCCACGTCAGCCCGAGCTTCATGAAGATCGAGTGGATCACCTTCTCCACCGACCGCTCCGTCACGACGAGCTCCTCGGCGATCGTCGCGTTGTTGGCGCCCTCGGCCATCTTCCGGAGCACGTCGCGCTCCCGCGCGGTCAGCTCTCGGACAGGGGAGGTCGCCGCCCGAGACCGATCGGCGACGAGGCCCTCGACCACCTTCGGGTCGATGAGCGAGCCTCCCGCGGAAACCGTCTCGATGGCAGCAACCAGCTGGTCGAGGTCATGCACGCGCTCCTTGAGGAGGTACGCGCGACCGGCACTGCCCGTATCGAGGAGCGCCAGGGCGTAGCTCGGGTCGGAGTACTGGCTGAGCACGACGACGCCGACATCCGGCTTCGTCTCCCGGAGTTGCCGCGCCGCCTGGATCCCCTCGTCCGAGTGGTCCGGCGGCATTCGGATGTCGGTGACAACGACGTCCGGCGCTTCGCGATCGACGGCCTCGAGCAGCGAATCGAGGTCGCCGCAGACCGCCGCGACATCGAAGCCGGGCTGCGCTTCGAGCAGTCGCCGCAGCCCTTCACGGACGAGGTAGCTGTCCTCGGCGAGCACGAGCCGGATCGGCACAAGCCGAGAATACGCCGGTGACCTCGCTTCTCCCGCTCGTCCTGATCGTCGACGACAGCGCGAGGAACCGGAAGCTTGCCGGCGACGTGCTGCGCGCCGACGGGTTGCCGACGCTCGAGGCCGGGACTGCGGCGGACGGCATCGCCCTCGCCGCCGAGCACGTGCCGGACGTCATCCTGATGGACCTGCGCCTCCCAGATCTCGATGGCGCCGATGCTGCGCGCGTGCTCCGGGCCGAGCCACGGACGTCGCGGATCCCGGTCGTGGCGGTGTCCGCATTGCCCCTCGATGACCGAGAGGACTGGCTCTCCGATGCCGGCTTCGCGGGTTTCATCGCCAAGCCCATCGACACCGACGCGCTCCCTGGGCTGGTCCGGCGGTATGCCGCAGCGGCACGGACGAGGCCGACCGGAGCCTGACCGCGCCGCGCGTGCGGGGGATGCCAGCACCCCGGACAGATGCCTGCAGGCACGGTTGGCCCGTAGTCGCGGTCCACCTACGTTCATGGCTCGGACGCAGCTCCTCGGCCGAGGCTCGCGACCACCACCGCCCAAAGGGAGATCCTCACCATGTCGACTCGACTCAGCCTCGCGCTGCTCGTCGCCTTGCTCGGCGTCGCTGCATTCGCGGGTGTGACCCTCGCTACACCGGCAAGCGGCGTGACCAACACGCCGCTTGGCTCCGGCATCCTGGCGTCAACGGACCTCAACATCAGGACCGGCGCCTGGAAGATGGACCTGCGCACGAAGGGCGACTCAACCGTCGTCGTGACAGAGAGCCGCGTCGCCCCAGGCGGCGACTTCGGCTGGCACAGTCATCCAGGGCCGAGCTTCAGCGTCGTCAAGTCGGGCACGCTGACGTTCTATCGGGGCGATGACCCGACGTGCACGCCGACCGTCTATCACACCGGCGACGTGCTCATCGATCCCGGCGACACCGTCCACATCGGACGGAACGAAGGTTCCGTCGACCTCGTTCTCGTCGTCACGCGGATCGTCCCCGCCGGCGCGCCAACCCGCATCGACGAGCCCAACCCGGGGAACTGTCCCTTCTAGGCCGCAACCGGCCGCCGGCACTCCGCCGGCGGCCGATGGCATCCCGATCTGTTGGAGCACTGGTCGCGGGTGAGAAGATCCACCTCGACTCCCGTGAGCGGATCGGCTGTCGGCCGTTCGCGCACTCTGGCCGGATGACCGGCCGGGAAGGCAAGACCATGAACGCCAGGCTCTCCCCGCTCGCGGCGCTCGGCGCCATCCTGTTCGCGAGCCTGCTGGCCGCGTGCTCGTTCAGCATCAGCGCCAGCCCGAGCCCGCCGCCAATCCCGCGCGTTGGCCTCATGCATGTGGGGACAGATCACAACCCACCTTCGCTGGCCACGCTGGTCGCCGGGCTCGGCGACCTCGGCTGGTTCGATGGCTCGGCAACCCAGGTGATGCAGCAGCTCGTCGGCGACGAGACGATGGTCCAGGGCAAGATGAAGCAGCTCCAGGGCCAGTACGAGGGTCAGCGGATCACACTGATCTGGCGCAACCTGGAGAAGGACCAGGTCGTGGGGCAGGCGCAGGATTTCGTCCGCCAGCGCGTGGACCTGATGGTCGCCTTCGAGGACAAGTCCATCGCGGCCGCACAAGCCGCGACCGCCGCGACGGACCATCCGATCCCGGTCGTGTTCCTGCACCCATCCGATCCCGTCCGAGATGGGCTCGTGAAAAGCCTGTCCGCGCCCGGCGGGAACCTGACCGGCGTGTTCGGGGCGCGAGATCCAGTCGCCAAACAGCTCGAGCGCTACAAGCAGATCATGCCCGGATTGCGACGACTGCTCACGCTCGTGGACCCGACCGATACGGTGACAACGCCACCGGTCCTGTCGGCGGCTCGGGTCGCCGCTGATCAGCTCGGGATCGAGCTGGACATTCGCAACGTGTCCGACGAGGCCGAGCTCGTGCAGGCGTTCCGGGCGCTCGTCCCGGGCGCGGTGGACGGCGTGTTCCTGCTCTCGCCGAGCTTGCGGCTGACGCTCTCGAAGCGGACGATCGAGCTGGCGAAGGAGGCCAACCTGCCCGTGCAGGCGCACCGGAAGGAGTGGGTCAAGGAGGGCGCGCTGTTCTCGGTGGGGGTCGACGTGGGACCGGTCGGACGGGCCGGCGCTCGATTCGTCGACAGCATCCTCCGCGGAACGGCCCCCGCGGATCTTCCGGTCGAAGACGTGGACGAGACCCAGTTTGCGCTCAACCTGGGCCGCGCTACGGAGCTCGGCATCCACGTCCCCCAGGAGGTCATCGACCTGGCGTTCCCGGTCTACCGGTAGGGGATACGCGACGTGGAGTCCCGGAGGCAGGCGCCCATGCCACCCCGCCGCCGGCTGGTCTGGAGGTACACGTTCGTCGTGGTGGTGCTCGTCGCCGCGGCGATTGTGTCGGTGGGCGTCAGTGAGCTGTACTTCTCGTACCAGGACGGAAAGCGTGCGCTGAGCGAGGTCGCGGCGGACAAGGCTTCGCTGGCCGCCGAGTCGATCGAACAGCTCATCCAGGGCATTCTCGGCGACCTCGATTCCCTGGCTGATCCGAAGGTCGACCGGCCAGTGCTCTTCCAGCGCCTTGTCGAGG